>Ga0209606_1002085_pt1 | contig 23121 bp, 23 predicted proteins | sample AD_UKC057_MetaG_FD_184412 | JGI IMG/M metagenome (GOLD analysis project Ga0209606, IMG submission 184412) | Active sludge microbial communities of municipal wastewater-treating anaerobic digesters from USA - AD_UKC057_MetaG (SPAdes) (version 2) | ecosystem: Engineered > Bioreactor > Anaerobic >...
TCTGCCCGCCGTAGCAGCAGCCGTTGAGCAGGCAGCCCGCCCGCCCGAAGGCCAGGCCCACCATCAGGCTGACCGCCACGATGTCCAGATACCGGCGCAGCGGGACCTTCTTGTACCACAGGAAGAGGACGACCAGCAGGCTGGCCAGGATCACCCCGCCGTAGTAGATCAGTCCCCCGGAGGTGACGTTGAGCATGGCCCCCATCAGGTTGGTGCTGGAGGCGAACTGGTCCCAGTGCTGGATGACGTAGGCGACGCGCGCCCCGATCACCCCGCCGGCCAGCGCCAGCAGCCCGCAGTGCAGGATGACGTCCGGGCTCTCGCCCGAGCGCCTCGCCCGCCACTGGGCCAGGTAGATGGCCGTCAGAAACCCCAGGACCATCATCAGCCCGTAGCCGTACACCTGGAGGGGCAATCGCCCGCCCAGCACCTCGAAGTATCCGAAATCCACAATGATCTGACGCATGGATATTGACCATTGACCATTGATCATCGACCCTTGCACATTGAAGCCCGGCCGACTCGCACGCGCCGCCGCGAGCCTCTCTTCAACGGTCAACTGTCAATTGTCAATGTTCAATCTTCTTGAAGGTCCGGTTGTCTTGGCCGATCAGGACGATCTGCGCCTGAAGGGTCCTGGCCTCTTCGGGTGTTACGTACGCGAAGGCCATGATGATCACCAAATCTCCGACGGTGACCAGGCGGGCGGCCGCCCCGTTGATGCAGATGACGCCGCTGCCCCGCGGTCCGGGAATGACGTAGGTCTCGAAGCGCGCGCCGTCGGTGAGATCGGCCACCAGGACGCTCTCGCCGTGGACCAGCCCGCTGGCGTCCATCAGGTCCTCGTCGATGGTGATGGACCCGATGTAGTCAATGGACGCCTCGGTGACCGTGGCGCGGTGGATTTTGCTGCGCAGTACTTTCAGAAACATGGTCTCTCGCAGGTCAGCGGGCCCCGGAGGGCCCGCGACGGCTAAAGCGCTGTATTCTACCGATCCGGGCGAGCGGCGTCCACCCGCATGTTGTCGATCAGGCGCGCGCGGCCCAGGCGCACGGCCAGCAGCACCTGGACCGGGCGATCGACGGTGTCCACGTCGGCCAGGCTGTCGGGGTCGACAATCTGGATGTAGTCGATTCGCCCGTCCGGCGCCCGTCGGGCCAGGTGCTCGCGCATGGCCTGGGCGATCCGCCCGGCCGACCGCTCCCCCTGCCCGGCCAGCCGCCCGGCCAGCAGCAGCGACTCGTGCAGGGCAACTGCCTGGGCCCGCTGCCCGCCGGACAGGTAGCGATTGCGGCTGGACATCGCCAGCCCGTCCGTCTCGCGGACGGTCGGGCAGACGACGACCTCCAGCGGGAAGTTCAGATCGCCCGCCATCCGCCGCAGGATCGTGGCCTGCTGGTAGTCCTTGGCCCCGAAGAGCGCCTGGTCCGGCTGGACGATGTTGAACAGCTTGGCCACGACGGTGCAGACGCCCTCGAAGTGGCCCGGGCGGCTGGCCCCGCAGAGCGTGCCGCTCAGGGAGGGCACGCTGACGACCGTCAGCGAGGGCGGGTCGTACATCTCCGCCGGCTGGGGCATGAACGCGACGGCGGCGCCGCTGCGGGCGCACGCCTCCAGGTCCGCCTCGGGCGAACGGGGATAGCTGGCGTAGTCCTCGCCGGGGCCGAACTGCGTGGGGTTGACGAAGATGGAGACCACGACGAAGCCGCACCGCTCGCGGGCGGCGCGGATGAGGCTCTCGTGCCCGGCGTGCAGGGCCCCCATGGTGGGCACCAGGGCGACGCTCAGGCCGTCGGCGCGGGAGCGGGCCACGCGGGCGCGAATGTCGGCGATCGTTTCGGATACGGGGCAGGTCATGTCGGACCTCGTACTCTGGTTCTACAGGTTCAGGCGACGGCGGACGTCCTGGACCACCTCCGCCAGGACGTCGCTGCGGCGCAGGTCGCGGACGCCGGCGTCCACCGTCAGCACGGGGCAGTCCAGGGCCGGCACGATCCGATCATACTCCCGCCGCATCCGCCGAAGGAAGTCCACGGTCATCACCGTTTCGAAGCGCCGCCCCCGCCGGGCGATCCGCTGCAGCAGGGCCTGCTCCGCCGCGTCCAGGTGCACCACCAGGTCCGGCGGCTGGATCATCCCTTCCACCCGGTCGGCCAGGCGGCGGTAGACGGCCAGTTCCTCGCCCGCCAGGCTGTGAAGGGCATAAAGGGCGTCCTGGCAGAAGCCGTAGTCGCTGACCGCCAGCCCGCAGGCGGGCCAGTTGTCTCGCGAGAGCTGCCCCGCCCGCGAGAATAGAAAATAGAGCTGGCTGGGCAGGGCCAGTTCCGGCCGGCCCAGGTACGAGGCAGCCAGGAACGGGTTGCCCGCGTAGTCCTCGCGGATCAGGCCTCCGCCCAGCTCGCCGGCCAGCGCCTCGGCCAGCGTCGTCTTGCCGGCGGCGGGGGGGCCGATGATGCTGATCAGGTTGGCGCCGGCACTGGCCAAGGCTTCGCTCCCACGTCGGGTTTCGGATGTCGGTCTCTCAGCGGCCCGGCCGGTCCAGCTCGCGCAGCAACTGGCTCATCGTCTTGCCCAGCACCGGATGTTCCAGGTCCGGCGCGAGTTGGGCCAGTCCTTCCAGCACGAACTTCCGCAGGTGCAGCCGGGGGTGCGGGATGGTCAGGTCCGGCTCGTTCACCACGTGTCGGCCGACCAGCAGGATATCCAGGTCGCAGGTTCGCGGCCCCCAGCGGACCTCTCGGGCGCGGTCGCGCCCCAGCGAGCGTTCGATCTGCTGGAGCGTCCGCAGCAACTGCGCCGCGTCCAGCGAGGTGGCGATCTCGGCCACGGCGTTGAGGTATTGCGGTTGGCCCGGCGGGCCTCCCACCGCCTCGGTCCAGTACAATCGGGAGAGGCGCCGTACGCGGACGCCCGGTGCGGCGTCCAGTTGTGCCAGGGCCTGGCGCAGGGTCGCCTCGACGTCGGCGACGTTCCCGCCCAGCGCGATGTAGGCGACGGTCTCGGACATGGGTGCGTCCACCGGCAGGGGGCCGGACGACACGGCGGACGAATCCGGGCCGCCGATTGTCCGTCGGGTTCGACAGGCCTCTGCCTAGTTCTCCCGCAGGCGCAGGCCGTACTCGGCCAGCCGCTCGCGGACCTCGTTGAGGCTGGTCTGTCCGAAGTTGCGGCAGGCGAGCAGTTCGCCTTCGCTGTGCTGGGTCAGGTCGCCCAGGGTGCTGACGTTGAGGGTATCCAGGGCCTTGCGGGCCCGCACCGACAGTTCGACCTGATCCAGGGGAATGGCCATCGCCCCGGCGTCCTGGCTGGGCGGCGCGGGCGGAGGGGCCTCGGGGATCGCCAGTTCGACGCCCTCTTCGAGGGCCTGCCCCAGCCGCAGCCCCTTGGCTCCCAGCATGTCCTTGATTTCCTTCAGCGAGGTCTCGCCGAAGTTTTTGTAGCCCAGCAGCTCGGCCTCGGTGGTGCGGACGAGGTCGCCCAGCGTGCGGATGTTCATCTTCTTGAGGCAGTTGCGGGCCCGCACCGACAGCTCGAAGTCCGTCACCGGGATGTCCAGCACGGCGTTGCGCCGGGCGATCCGCTTGGCCTGGTCCTCGTCATAGTACATGTCCTTGGACGCCTCGACGTCCTTGACGAACAGCCTGGCCCGCGGGTGGTTGGGATCGGCCGACAGCAGCCGCTTCAAGCACGCGATCGCCCGGTCGTACTGCCCGTCGTCCTCCAGCAGGACCGAGAGGTTGATCAGGGCGTTGGCGTGCACGGGGGGCTGGTTGAGGCACTCCTGGTACAGCTCGGCCGCGGTCGCCTCGTCGCCGTGCAGGTCGTTGAAGTAGGCCAGGCGGAACGTCGCCTCGCCGTGGTTGGGCTGGATCGCCCGGGCCTTGTCGTAGGCCTCGACCGCCTGGTCGTGGAAGCCCTGCAGTTCGTACACCAGCCCGCGGACGTACTGGTACTCCGCGTCGGAGCCCAGCTTGGAGCCCAGGCCCTTGAGGCTGGCCTCGGCGGCGTCAAGCTGCCCGGCCAGGGCCTGGCACTCGGCGATGCGGACGGCGGAGGCCTGCTCGTTCCAGCCGCGGGACTGGGCCTTGCGGAACTCGTCGGCCGCCTTGTCGAAGCGCCCGAGGTTCTTGAGGCACATCGCCTGGAAGTAATGATTGTCCTTGTTGTCGGTCGCCTGGGCGAGCACCTCCAGGGCCGGGCGGAAGCGGCAGAGCATGAAGCGGGCGATGCCCACCTTCAGGGCCGGCGCTCCGCTGGGCTGCGGATGGGCGGCTTCCAGTTGCCCCAGGATCGCGCCGAACTTGTCCACCGCGTCGTTCCGCGAGTACAGGTTCTGGATGAGCGCCTGGTAATCGTCGTGGTTCCACGTGTCCTTGGCCACAATGGCCTCGATCGTATCGACCGCAGTGTTTTCCATAGTTTTCATCTTCCTCGTCGGCTGGTGGCGTCCGCGCAGCAGACTGTTGGTAGGGCGCGGCAAGTCGGGTATTATAACACGGTCGCCGGGGCAATCAATCCCCGTTTGCGGCCCGGGATGTTACGCCATGAGCACCGACAGCGCCAAGCGCGTTTACCTCGTCGTCAATCCGCACAGCGGCTACGGCGGGCACCTGCACTCCCTGAACGGGATTCGCCAGGCCGCGCGCGCGGCGGACATGCCGCTGGTGGAGTACACCACGCGCGGGCCCGAGGACGCCACCCGGTACGTCCGCACCATCGCCCGCAGCGCCCGCGCCGTCATCGTCTGGGGCGGCGACGGGACCGTCAACGAAGTGGCGGCCGGGCTGGCCGGCAGCGACGTGCCCATCCTGCCTTGCCCCGCCGGCACGGAGAACCTGCTGGCCAAGGAACTCCGCGTCCCGGGCGACCCGTACAAGATCGTCCAGGTCGTGCGGGCCGGACGCGTCGTCGACTGCGACATGGGCCTGATCAACGGGCGGAGCTTCATGCTCATCATCGGCGTGGGGTTCGACGGCGAGGTCGTGCGCCGGCTGGCGGCCGGCCGCACCGGGCACATCAGCCACCTGAGCTACTTCTGGCCCATCTGGCGGACGTTCTGGGAGCACGACTTCCCGCGCATGAGGATCGTCGCGGACGGGGAGGAGATCTTCAACGACTACGGGCTGGCGTTCATCGGCAACATTTCCCGCTACGCCGTGGGCCTGCGCATCTGCCGCGACGCCCGCTACGACGACGGCCTGCTGGACCTGGTCGTCTTCGGCTGCCGGGAGCAGACCGCCCTGGTCCTCCACGCCGCCTGGACGCTCCTGCGCCGACACCCGCTCAAGGGCGACGTGGTCTACCGGCAGTTCCGCAACCTCCGCATCGAGACCGATCAGCCCGTGCCCAGCCAGGTCGACGGCGACGTCGGACCCTCCACCCCGCTGGATATTTCCGTCGCCCCGTCGCGCCTGAGGCTCATCATCCCGCCCGCCGACGAGCGGAGAAGCTACTGGCCGTGGGCGTGAGACGCGAAAGGAACCATAGGTCCGCTCTGAAAGAGGATCGCCCGTGAACACCTGCACCATCGCGAACGTCGAATTCGGAGCCGGCCGGCTCGCCCTGATCGCCGGGCCCTGCATGGCGGAGTCGCTGGAACTGTGCCTGGACGTGGCCGGGCGGGTGCGGGACGTCTGCGCCCGCCTGGGCGTCGGCTACGTGTTCAAGGCCAGCTTCGACAAGGCCAATCGCAGCTCCGCCGACGGCTACCGCGGCCCGGGCCTGGAGCAGGGCCTGGACTGGCTGGGCCAGGTCAAGCAACAGATCGGCGTGCCCGCGCTCAGCGACATTCACGAGGCCGCCCAGGCCGAGCCCGCCGCCGCCGTGCTCGACGCCCTCCAGATCCCCGCCTTCCTGTGCCGCCAGACCGACCTCATCGTCGCCGCCGCCCGGACCGGCAAGTGCGTCAACATCAAGAAGGGCCAGTTCATGGCCCCCGCCGACATGGAGCAGGCGGCCAACAAGGTCCGCTCCGCGGGCAACGGCCGGGTCCTGCTGACCGAGCGGGGGACGTTCTTCGGCTACAACCGCCTGGTGACCGACGTGCGGGGCATCGTGCAGATGCGGGCCTTCGCCCCGGTCGTCTTCGACGCCACCCACAGCGTTCAGGAGCCGGGCGGCCTGGGCACCGCCAGCGGCGGACGACGGGAGTTCGTGCCCGTGCTGGCCGGGGCCGCGCTGGCGGCCGGGGCCGACGCGCTGTTCATCGAGACCCACCCCAACCCCGACGCCGCCAAGTCCGACGCCGCCTGCCAATGGCCGCTCGACCAGCTTCAACCGCTGCTGGAAAAGTGCCTGCGGATCTTCGAGGCGGCGAGGATGTAAGCTCTGTTTGAGCTATGGGAGCGATGTATTGATTTGATTACGGGCAAAAGAATGCTCACCCGGACATGATTCGGGGACGCCTCGGTCGGCTACGAGCGGGCGGACTCGGGAGACACAACAAGACCTCCAGTGGAGTGGCCCACAGGGCAAGTCCAGGAGCTGTCGCTATGGATAGCAGTCTTGACAGAGGCCAGCACCAGCACTGACAAGGGCGATGGTACCCCCCGAAAAAGAAATTGCCTTTTGTCGAACCCTTGGTTATTTTCTCCGTAATCGCATCGCAGGGAGCATAGTTATGGTAAAGGACCGCAGCCGCAAGAGGGATAAGAATCGAGGCGCGAATCCAGACGAAAACTCGCCAAAGAACGTCCCCGACACGCGGGGTATCATGCCGCCAGAATCGGATTTCCCCTTATTTGAGAAGTTGATAGGGGCCGCCATACTGCTAGTCAGTACGATCGTGGTACCGTGGGCGGCGGCGGCGCAGAAGGACGCGCAGGACTTGCAGGATAGGGCAATCGCGAAAAAGACTGCGGCAGTGGCTGCCCTGCGGGAGGCTTTGCGCAAGGAGAAAGAAGACCTTGCTGCTTTTGCCGAGAAGAGATTGGACGAAGTGAAGCAAAGGGCATACTTCTGCGTTTGTGAGAGGAACCGCATTGTCGACAGCTGGCGAAGCGTCTGGAATAACCATCATACCAAGATGGCAAGATTTGAAGCCGTAATTGAAGAACACCGCAGGAATTGGTCGAAATGAATAAGGCTTGGCTCTTCTTCCTCATGCTTCTGGTTGTGACCGGCGTCGTTCTTGCGTTCGCTTTTCGTGCGGTCGCAGAGGGCCAACGCCAGATCGAGCTCAGTACCAAGCTGGTAGAGCAAATGGATCAGGCATGGTCTGACGCCTTCAGGACCGAGATGAAGATTTCTGCCGCAGCAATGGAAGCGAAAGCAAAGCTGTATGAGCCGCTTTTCGCGGCCGAGAAGAAGACAATCGACGAGGAACTTACCGCCCTGATGAACGATTTGAAAAAGGATAACCTAGATGCTATTAGCCGGTGCGAAGGCATTCTTCGTGGATTGGAGCAATTACAATGAGAATTAAGATGACGCTGAGGCTTGCCTTTGTCATCTTGCTGATGCTCAACCTCGGGGCGGTGACGACTCTTGCCTGGAACTTCTTCTCGTTTCAGCAACAGATAAGCGTACTGAACACCAGGATTGCCGAAAAGAACCTGGAAACCGAAACCCAGCGACAAGCAGTGCTTGATGCAGCAAGAAGCCAATTCAAGGCTGTTTCCGAGACATACTCACGTATAATGCAGGACTCCAAAGCCAGTTTCGCGCTGCTGGTCAGTCGTTTGGAGGAGCAGAACAAACGCAACGAGCAACAACTTGCTGTACGGCTGGAAGAGATCGACCGAATGATCCTGTTGTTGCGTGAACGCCAGAAGAACATGCGGAAAGACTGACACCGTCTGTCTTCATCTTCACTTTGTATACTGAAGTTCCGCCTGGTCCAGGACCTGGTCTCGGAAGAAGATGCTCAAGTCTTCCTTGGTAAGCAGTTCCACGTCCCGCCCGTCAAGAATACGGGAGAGTTCCTCGCCCATTCCGCCCAGGCGGATCAGGCCAGGGACATGACCTGGCTCGAACTCCACCAGAACGTCCACGTCACTGTCCGGCCGAAAGTCCTCGCGCAGGACTGACCCGAAGAAAGCCAGGCGTCGGATATGGTTCCGCCGACAGAAGGCGGCAATCGCTTCACGATCTATGGCTATTTGCGGGGCCATGGGATGCTCCCGTTGCATGTGCCGGCTTATTGTACTGCCAGTCCCTGCCAGAACGGAAGAGTTGTCTTCCCCCCGTCTTTGGCGTTGGTCCTCACCGCTTTCGCCGCAGGCGAGAACCCTCCCGGGCGCTACCTCGCCCCGCGCGGGCGGACCCAGATGTTGCGGAACCGCACCCGGCTGCCGTGGTCCTGGAGTTGGATGCGACCGGCCGGGCCGTGCAGCTCCCAGGCGGGGGCGAGCTTGCAGGTGGTCTTGCCCCGCAGCAGCACGCGGTCCTGCACCAGGATCCCGTTGTGGCGGACGCTGAGGGAGCCCGGAGATTCTACCAGGACACTGCCGTCCGGCCCGCGGGCCAGCACCGGCGCCTCGAAGAGGATGTCATACGTCTGCCACTGCCCCGGCGGGCGGGAGACGTTGACCGCGGGGGCGGACTGGCGATAGATGCTCCCCGCCCCGCCGGCGAAGTAGGTGGGGTTTTCGTACGAGTCGAGGATCTGCACCTCGTAGCGGTCGCAGAAGAAGAACACCCCGCTGTTGCCCCGCCCCTGGCCGCGAAAGCCCCGCCCGCCCCGCGGGAAGGGCGTCGCGAACTCCACGTGCAACTCCACGTCGCCGAACACGTCGCGGGTGTAGATCGACCCGCCGCCCGGCTCGACCGTCAGCACGCCGTCCTGGACCTGCCAGCGCGGCGCCTGGGCGTCGGCGGTCATCCAGTTGGCGCGGAGCCGCTCGGCCGTGCCGTCAAACAGCATGCGCGCCCCGGCCGGCACGGGCGCGGGACGGTCCGGCGCGGGGCCGGGGTCGGCCGACGGCACGTCCACCTCCGCCAGACCCGGCAGCAGGGCGGCCGCCAGGGCCAGCACCGCAGCCGCGACCACGACGGCGGTGGAAGCCAAAGCCGGCCAGAATGACCAATGACGCAATGACCGACGAGCCGTCCGCATGGTGATTCAGCTCTTGGACGCAAGAGCCCGTGTTCTACCGTTTCTTGATCTGTCCGACATTGGATTCGCCTGTCACAAATCGTCCGGGGCGAGTCCCGTGTGTCGGGATAGGCGGGCCAGCATGCGCGGTCCGATTTCTTCTTTGTCATGAAAGCTGAACACGAAATCCGCCCAGCCGGGGCGGCTCAGGACCGCGTGCGACCCGCCGGACTGGCGCTTGATTGACCATCCAATGCGAAGGAGGGCAGCCAAGACACGGCGGGCCTTTGTCGAGGGCCAGTTGCTCACGCAGGCACCGCAAAGATCTGACCCAGCTCCGGAATCTGTTCCCCATGATCCAGCCGATCCGCCAAGACCCGCAGCGCCAAGGCCTTGGCCTTGGCCAACGCCTCTTCGCGAGTCCGCCCGTACGCCAGTACGCCAGGGAGGTCCGGAATCTCGGCGATCCATCGCCCGTCGTCTTCTCGCTCAATCTCGATTCTCATGATCGTCTGCCTCCCTCTTCACTATACCGACCAAACAAGCCGTCCGGCAACAGTTGATCCTCCCGCGGGTTATCCTATGATGGACGTTCGCAAGGAGAACCCCATGTTCCTGTCAACCAGCGGCGGCGGGGCGGGCACGTTCAGCAGTCGGAGATTCGTTCTTCGGATAGCGGTCGCGGCGGCGCTGGGGGCGCTTCCGGCGGCGCGGGCGCTCGCGGAGCGGGCCCCGCCTTCGAGCCTGGCGCCGCAGCAGGGCAAGTTCGTCTCGCTGGCCGAGCAGGCGGGCGTCGAGCTGCTGGTCTGGCAGGACATCTGCAACGTCTACGTGCTCCGCGAGGGCGAGGCGGCCCTGCTGATCGACATCGGCGACGGCAGCGTGCTGGACCACCTGGGCGAGATCGGCGTCAAGCAGGTCGAGTGGGTGCTGGTCACCCATCACCATCGCGAGCAGGTGCAGGGGCATCCCAGGCTGGCCGCCTTCAAACCCAAGCTCGCCTGCGGGCAGCTCGAGCGCCAGTTGCTGGAGAAGCCCATGGACTTTCGCCTGGCCAGACCGTCCCTGGGCGACCGCTACACGGTCTACGGGCCCAGCTACGTCCGCCCGCCGGTCGAACCGCTCAAGGTGGACCAGGCGTTCGCGCCCCGCGACAGCTTCACCTGGCGCGGGCGGGAGTTCTGGTGCGTCCAGACCGCCGGCGACAGCCCGGGCGGCATGTCGTACCTGCTCCAGACGCCCAGGGGCTGGCTCGCCTTCAGCGGCGACGTCTACACGCATCCGGGGCGGATGCATTCGTTCCAGGCGCTGGACTGGGACTACGGGTTCGCCAAGGGCCTCTACGCCCTGGTCGCGTCGGTGAACCTGCTGGAGAACGTCGACCCCGCCCTGCTGCTGCCCTCGCACGGGCCGGTGGCGGTGCGACCCATCGAGAGCCTGCGGGCCTACGGCCAGACGCTGCGCACGCTCACGCGCCTGCTGGTGCGGGGATATACCATCTTCACCTTCGGCGACGCCGACACCGACAACACCTCGCGCCCCGGGCCCATCCCGCACCTGTGGCGGATCACGCCCCACCTGTACAAGTTCCGCGGGCCCAACCACGGGCCCAACTTCACGATCCTGCTGGCCGACAGCGGGCGGGCTATGCTCGTCGACTGCGGCATCGGCGAGAAGGAGATCGACACCCTCGTCGAGCAGATGCGACAGAAGATGGGCCTCAAGTCCATCGACATGGCCTGGATCACGCACATGCACGGCGACCACACCAACGGCGGGCCGTACATCCGCGACAAGTACGGCACGAAGCTCTGGACGCTGGACCGCCTGGCCGGGCCCGTCGAGCAGCCCGAACGCTTCGACTACTCCGCCCAGCCGTGGTCGTACTCGCCCAAGGTGGGACCCATCCCGATGGACCGCAAGTTCAAACCGGGCGAGAAGGTCAAGTGGGAAGGCTACGAGTTCACCTGCGACTGGATGCCGGGCCAGACGGAGTTCGGCTGCTGCATCCATGCCCGCATCGACGGGCGCCTGGTCGCCTGGACGGGCGACAACCTGTTCGGCAACCCGGCCGACGAGGCCCAGGACGGGCACGAGGCCCTGGTCGCCCACAACTCCGCCATCCTGGAGGAGGGCTACATCTACGGTTCGCACTACCTGCGAAAGCTCCAGCCGGACCTGATCCTGGGCGGGCACTCGTTCGTGATGGACAAGCCGGCCGGCATGATCGAGCGGTACTGCAAGTGGTCGCTGGCCATGCGGGAGGCGTTCCGCGGCGTGAGCGCGGACGACGACTACCGCTACATGTTCGACCCGTACTGGGTGCGGCCCGACCCGTACCGCCTGACGCTGGCGCCGGGCGCGAGCGGCGAGTTGACGCTCCACGTGCGGAACTTCCTGGAAAAACCGGGCACGTTCAAAATCCGCCTGCACCTGCCGGCCGGCCTGACCGCCGAGCCGGCTGTGCTGGAAGGCACGACGCCCGCGGCGCCCGCGACGGCCGACGGCCTGGCGCCGCCCGTGGCGACGGCTTCCGCGACGGTCAAGCTGACGGCGGCCGGCGACCTCAAGAGCGGCACGCGGCTGATGATTGCCTTCGACGTGACCCGCGACGGCAAACGATACGGCGAATGGTTCGACTGCATCGTGATCATCAAGTAGTATGCATGGCCGAGTCCGTCACGCCCCCCGGGGCGCCGCGGGAGATGCGCATGAACCTGGCCCGGAAACGAAGGGAGACGCCATGAAGTACACGTTTGCGATCCTTGCCGCGCTGCTGGCGGCGTCGGTGGTTGCCCAGCCCGCGCCTGCGGCGCCGTCGAAGCCCAACATCGTCTTCATCTACGCCGACGACTGGGGCTGGGGCGATCTGTCATGCCACGGACATCCGTGGTTGAAGACGCCGCACCTGGACCGGCTGGCCAGCGCCGGGATCGACTTTCGCCAGTTCAACGTGCTCAACCCGGTCTGCTCGCCGAGCCGGACGGCCGCCACGACGGGCATGTACCCCGCCCGCTTCTGCGTCCACCAGCATTTTGCGCCGGGCACGAATGTGCAGCGGGGAATGCCCGACTGGCTGGACCCGAAGGCCCCGACGCTCGCGCGGTTCCTCAAGAACGCGGGCTATCGCACCGGGCACTTCGGCAAGTGGCACCTGACGAACTCGGGGGCGGTTGGCGCGCCGCTGCCGGCGGCGTACGGCTTTGACGAGTCGGCTGTGTTCAACGGGCCGGGCCCCCAGGGCGGACTGCACGACACCGCCCCCAACGCCGTCCGCTTCATTCGCGAAAGCAAGGGCGGCCCGTTCTACGTCAACGTCTGGTTGCACGAGAGCCACACCCCGCACGTGCCGACGCCCGAGTCGATGGAAAAATGGAAAAGCCTCGACGAGCAGAAGCAGGTCTACGCCGCCGTCATCACCGACGGCGACAACGCGGTCGGCCAGGTGCTCGACGCGCTGAAGGAGGCGGGCGTCGAGGACAACACGATCGTGATCTTCTCCAGCGACAACGGCCCGGAGTGGACCGGGAAGAACAAGCACTTCGGCGCGAAGAACGCAGCCCCCGGCTCCCGCGGTTACGACACGTATTACAGTGTCGGCTCCACGGGCGGCTTGCGCGGGCGCAAGCGCAGCCTCTTCGAGGGCGGCGTCCGCACGCCGTTCATCGTGCGATGGCCCGGCCACGCGCCCGCCGGAGCCAAGAACGACAAGACGGTCGTGACCGCGGTGGACCTGCTGCCGACGCTCTGTGCAGCCGCGGGCGTGAAGCTGCCCGACGACTATCGCGGCGACGGCGAGAACCTGCTCGACGCATTTGACGGCAAGGAGGTTTCGCGCAAGCGGCCGATCTTCTGGGAATGGCGGGGGAACAACACCGAACCCGACTGGTGGCCGCGACTGGCCGTCCGCGAGGGCGACTGGAAGCTCGCGATGACGTACGACGCCGGCCGGGTCGAGCTGCACCAGCTTGTCGACGACCGCGCGGAGGCGAAGGACGTCGCGAAGGAGCATCCCGAGGTCGTCGCACGCCTGTCGAAGATGGCGGCGGAGTGGAAGGCCTCCCTGCCCGAGAAGCCGAATCCGGATTGCATCAGCAAGGAGCAGCCGCAGCCGAAGGCCAAGAAACAACCCGCGGGCCAGCCCAGGAAGGTCACCCCCGAGCAGCGGGCCAAGGCGATGGCGCGATGGGACACCGACAAGGACGGCGTGCTGACGCTGGACGAATACAAGGCGGGCCTGAAGGGCCAGCACAACCTCGAAGGGCGATTCAAAGGCTTCGACAAGAACGGCGACGGCAAGCTCACGCGCGAGGAGTTTGTCGGACCTTCCAAAGAGTAGCGCTGTTGCCGTGAGGGAAAAGACCCGAAGGGTCGGCAGCAATTAGCCGGGAGGCGCAAGCCCCCGGAAAGCGAGTGAGAACCCAGCCAGCCCCGACGGGGCGTCTTGGGTTTTGGGCCGAGGGCCAGGCCCGATGCCAAGACGCCCCTCCAGGGCTGACGTCTCTCGATCACCGCTTCCCAGGGCTCGGCCTGAAGCCTCGCCCTGGGCTTTCCGAGACGCCCCCTGGGGGCTATTTCTCGCCTTATCGCCGGGCACCCCCAAGCCTCCGTCCCTGAGGGACTACGGCTTGAGGGTGGCACTGTTCATTCATTCTCCTTGGGGTGGCCACGGGCCGAGCGGGACAGCGCCGCGAGCCAGCCCACGCCCACGATGACGGCAATGAACGCCGGTATCAGATAGTTCAGGATTCCGCCCATTTCCTCCAGTTGCGGGTTTACGGCCAGTGCAATGACAACAGCCGTTTCCATGACCGCAAGATGCAGTAGCGCCGTGAGCACCGTGGAACGGCCACTGAACCACAGCACAGCCCAGTAGGCCAGCCCCAGCAATCCGAATCCGACGATCGAGCCCACAAGCCTTCCGTCGCTTCCCCGGCTGCACCAATAGGCCAGGAAGGCGGCCGCAACGGCAAATGGCCAGACCAGGAACCGGGAGACGGACGAGTTTCGGTTCACGCAGGCCATGTTGGCACGCTTTCCGTCGTCCCCTAGGGACTCTTTCTCTCTCTCGGCCGGTGGCCACCCCAAGTGGAGTCCCAGGTTCGTGCCACCCTCAAGGCGGGCCCGTTCCCACTGGGGACGGACCCGTCTTGGGGGTGCCGGTGGCGACAGCCCTTTCGGCGGCGACAACCGCTCGCAGAACATATTTCCATCAGCTCGTGTTTCATATCATCGAGTCAATACAGGACTGTTTGTCGATCGGGATCGGACCAACGGCAATCCCGTTCCAGTCGCGGGCGCTGCTCCACTTCCAATCCTCCGGCTGGGCGACCAGGCCCCGCTTGACCGGGTTGTTGTGAATGTACGAGAAGAAATCCCGAATGGCCTTCGCATTGCGGATGTTGCGATCGTGGCCGCCTCCGTCCTGCCAGAACTGCCACGGACGGTCGCGACGGCCGGTGGACAGGAGCCGCAGCCCGGCGGGGCTGTTCGTCCGCAGCCACGCAACGGCCTGGCGCGAAGCCGACTGCTTGACCGACTGCAGGATGAGCGAGATCGAGTACTTCTCCTTCGCGGGCCAGATCAGCAGGTGGACGTGCTCCGGCATGAAGACGTACGCCCAGACGTGAAACCCGTGTCGCTCGCGAGCGCGGTTGATCGAGTCGGCCAGGTACCGGCGGGTTCGCTCGCGGCTCAGGAAGGCCTGGCGTCGATAACAGGAGAAGGTCAACCCGTGGGCCTGCCACGGCGTGTTCCAGCGGCGGCACGACTTGCGGATGATTTCCCCGTCTTCCACGAGACGTACTCTACCTACTTCCGCAGACGACGACAAGCGTCTGCCCCCGCTGCTCGGGGTTCCCCCCCGGTCGTCACGTTGAGGCTCTCCCCGGGCAACTCACGTCGCTTCCCGTACCCGCTTCACATGGGCCACGGTGTTCACCCCCAAACCTCCATCCCTGAGGGATTCCGGTTTGAGGGTGGCACGAGCGACAAGGCGTTCCCCTCCTAGTCAAGAAGTAGAATGTCCTCTTTTCACCCGATCAGGATGACGGTGAGCTTCTTGGGTCCGTGGGCGCCGAGGACAAGGATGCGTTCGATGTCGCCGGTGCGGCTGGGGCCGGTGATGAAGGAGATCATGCTGGGGAAGCTGTCGCCGCAGGCGGCGCGGAGGCGGGCGAAGGCGTCGGTCAGATCGGCGACGAGCTGGTCGCGCCGGGCCAGGATCACGTGGTGGGGCGGCAGGACGGACAGCGCCCGCCCGCCGTTGGTGCGGCTGGTGACCATCACGCTGCCGGTCTGGGCGATCAGGGCTTCGCACTCGCTCACGCCCGCGTCGCAGGTTTCCAGGTCGTCCACGTTGTAGGGCTCGTCCGTGCGGAGCGTCGTCAGGGCGAGGCCTTCGCAGGCGGGCGCGACCAGCTCGCCGGCGTGGAGGGCGAGCTTCTTCCAGCCCTCGCGGGCGGCCAGCTCAGCCAGTTTCGTCTTGGCGTCGGCGGGGTCGGCGGCCTGGATCAGCTCGGTCCGCAGGTCCTTGGAGTGGAGCTGGAACAGGTTCAGGCGATCGTCGGCGGAGGCGCCGACGGGAGGCATGAACGTCCGCGGGTCGCTCGTAGAGCGGCGACCAAGGTCGCCCGCTAAACGGGGTTCTTCGCTCGTTCGGACGGGGGCGGAGCGGTCGCCCGCTGAACGATCTTGTTTCGCGAGCGCCGGAGATTCCACCTTCAGGGCCTCGCGGATGCGGCTGAGGATCTGCTCGCGGTCGTTCATGAGCGTTTCCTCCACCATTCCTTGAAGCTTTGGCGGGCGATCTTGGGCGGCTCGCGGGTGGCGGTCCAGGGGCGGGCCGGGTCGAGGAACGTGCCCTTGATGAGCCAGTGGAACTTCTGGCCGAAGCGGCCGAGCTTGGTAGCCAGCTTCCACCAGAGGCGGCTGTTGGAGAGTTTGGCGTGGAAGCGGAAGGCGAATCGCATGATCCACGAGCCGTGCTCGCGTGCGGCGTTTCGGCGGTTGTGGAGCAGGTGGTGGTGCAGGGGGATGCGGACCGGGCACAGGGCGCTGCACGCCCCGCACAGCGAGGAGGCGTACGAGAGGTGCTGGAACTCGTCCAGCCCTCGCATGTGAGGCGTGAGGACGGCGCCGATGGGCCCGGCGTAGGTCGTGCCGTAGCTGTGCCCGCCGATGTTTCGGTAGACCGGGCAGACGTTGAGGCAGCCGCCGCAGCGGATGCAGTGGAGCAGGTCGCGCTGCTCGGCGTCGGCGAGCAGGGCGGTGCGGCGGTTGTCCAGCAGGACGACGTGGTACTCCTCGGGCCCGTCGCTCTCGCCTTCCTGTCGCGGGCCGCCGTAGAGCGTGTTGTAGCCGCTGATGAGCTGCCCGGCCCCGACGCTGGCCAGCATGGGCCAGAAGACGGCGAGGTCTTCCATGCGCGGCAGGACCTTCTCGATGCCCAGCACGGTGATCATGCACGCCGGCAGGGCGGAGGTCAGGCGGCTGTTACCCTCGTTCTCGGTGACGGCGATCATGCCGGTCTCGGCGATCGCGAAGTTCGCCCCGGTGATGCCGATGTCGGCCCGGACGTACTTCTGCCGCAGGGCGGCGCGGGCGATCATGGTGAGCTCTTCGGGGCTGTCGGTGGGCGTCGAGCCCAGCACGCGGGCGAACAGGTCGCTGATCTCGTGGCGGGTCAGGTGCATCGCCGGAAAGACGATGTGGTAGGGCGCCTGCTCCAGCAACTGCACGATGAACTCGCCCAGGTCGCTCTCGACCACCTCCACGCCGTCGGCCTCCAGGGCGCCGTTGAGGTGGATCTCCTCGGTGGTCATGGACTTGGACTTGATGATCTTCTTCGCGTTGCGGGCGCGGGCGATGTCGCGGACGATCCGGCAGGCCGACTCGGCGTCGGCCGCCCAGTGCACCTTGGCGCCGCGGGCGGTGAGGTTGGTCTCCAGCTCGACCAGCAGTTCGTCCAGGCGGGAAAGGGCCTGGCGCTTCATCTCGGCGGCGGCGGTTCGGGCGGCCTGCCAGTCGGCGAAGAGGGCGGTCTTCTCGTCGCGCTTGACCTCGTAGCCGGACAGCGCCTTGTGCACCCACTGGCGGTGGCGGTCGTCGCGGGCCATCGCGGCGGACTGCTTCTTGAACAGCTTGGCGGGCGAGGTCATTGGTTCACCAGCACTTCCGCCAGGTGATACATGGGCAGGTTCATCTTGCGGCGCTTGGCCAGGCCGCCCAGGTGCATCAGGCAGCTCGCGTCGTTGGAGACGATGCAGTCGGCGCCGCTCTCCAGGGCGGAGGCGCACTTGGTCTGTCCCATGGCCGTCGAGATGGCGGGGAACTTGGCGCTGAAGGTCCCGCCGAACCCGCAGCAGGTCTCGGCGTGGAACATCTCGACGATCTCCAGGCCCTGCACCCGCCTCAGCAGCGTCCGCGGGGCCTGCTTGCCGCCCAACTCGCGCAGGCCGTGGCAACCGTCGTGGATGGTGACCTTGTGCTCGAAGCGGGCCCCCACGTCGCTGAGGCCCAGCTTGTCCACCAGGAACTGCGAGAATTCCCAGATCCGCCCCGACAGCTCGGCGGCCGGCTGGGCGTACTCCGTGCCCGCCAGCAGCTCGGGGTAGAAGTTCTTCATCATCGCCCCGCACGACCCGGACGGGATCACCACCACCTCGGCGTCGCGCAGGGCCTGGACGGCCTTGACGGCCACGGGAATGCTCTCGTGCCAGTAGCCGGTGTTGAAGCCGGGCTGCCCGCAACAGGCGGGCTCTTCGGGGCATTCGACGCTGTGGCCCAGCCGCTCCAGGATCCGCACGATGGCGATGCCCACCTGCGGAAAGAACATGTCGATGAAGCACGGGATGAAAAGCGTTATCTTCATGCGGCCACGAGTGTACCCCCGGCCGGGGGCGCTGACAAGAGCCTCTTCGGCCGGTTCCCGGCTTGCGGCCCGGCAGGCAGATGTGTTGCGACGCGCCGAACGCCAGGTGCGGACCGACGGCAGCAAGGGGCCCGCAGACGCAGCGATGCGGAGGCGAAGACGGACAGGAAGAGCACGCAAAGACAGGAAGACCGGTCGAATGTCCCATTTTTTCGAAAAATCACGACCGCCAATCGCGAGGCCATTTGTAGCGCAAAAACAGTTATAGCAATTTCTTACGTTCGTTCCTGTAATTCGTGAAATCTATGAATACTCAGAATACTCTGCGCAACAATGGGACACCAAAGGTCGAAATGGGACATTCGACGTGCCGCCCGCTCTAAACCCTTGTTGCTCGGGGACCAACTACGGGTAGACTCGGGTCACCGCCGTAAGGAGTTGCGTCATGAGAATCGTGCTCTTGCTTGTCGTGGCCGTTACCGCAGTCCCGCCGCACCTGGCCGGCGCGGAGCCTGGGGCTGGTTCGCCGGCCTTGACCTATCCGATCGTGGACACCGGCCTGGAGCGGTTCTTCAGCGACCGCGGCGAGTTGTCGGCGGCGCCGCGCCCGGGCGAGCGGTTCTACGGACAGGACGCGTGCTATCGCGGGCGGCGCTTCAGCTATCGCGACAACGGCGACGGCACGGTCTGCGATCTGGCGACCGGCCTGATGTGGCAGAAGACGCCCGAGATGGACCGCCTGCCGACGTTTCGCGAGGCGGTGGCCGGGGCGGCGAAGCTGCGGCTGGCCGGGCACGGCGACTGGCGCCTGCCGACGGTCAAGGAGCTGTACTCGCTGATGGACTTCAACGGGTGCGTGCATCGTCGCGACCCGGTAGCGTACCTGGACGCGCGGGTCTTCGCCTTTCGCTTCGGGCAGGAGGATCGCGGCGAGCGGCTGATCGACGTCCAGTACTGGTCGGCCAACGAGTACGTGGGCACGACCATGAACGGCGCGCCGACGGTGTTCGGGGTGAACTTCGCCGACGGGCGGATCAAGGGCTACCCGCGCGACATGGGCCCGGGCGGGCGGACGGCTGTCCACTTCGCCCGCTACGTGCGGGGCAATCCGCGCTACGGGGTCAACCGTTTCGTGGACAACCGCGACGGGACGATCAGCGACCTGGCCAGCGGCCTGATGTGGGCCCGCGACGACAGCGGCAAGACGATGGACTGGGAGCGGGCCCTGGCCTGGTGCGAGACGCTCAAGCTGGCCGGGCACGACGACTGGCGGCTGCCGGACGCCAAGGAGCTTCAAAGCCTCGTCGACTACACCCGCGCCCCGGACGCCCGCGACGCGCGCCGGCGCGGGCCGGCGATCGACCCGCTCTTTCGGACCACCGACGCCGAGGGCTGGTGCTGGTCCTCCACCACCCACCTCGACGGGCGGGTGATCGGCCAGCGGGCGGTCTACGTCGCCTTCGGGCAGGCCACCGGCTACATGCCCGACCGCCGCAGCGGACAGCGGCGCAAGATGAACGTCCACGGCGCCGGGGCCCAGCGCAGCGACCCCAAGAGCGGCGACCCTGCCGACTGGGCGGGCGGGTTCGGCCCCCAGGGCGACGAGATCCGCATCCTCAACTACGCCCGGCCCGTCCGGACGATCGCCCCTTGAAAAGCCCGGCGGGCGGACACGCCGTTTGAGATTCGACTTTGTGACACGCGTCGGCTGTGATAGACTCACCCCCGTCCAGATCAGTCAGCCGTCTCCAATGAGAGGTCCGTATGTGCAAGGCGTGCCCGATCCGATTGGACGACCTGCGGGAGATCCGCAAGACCCTCGGCCTGAGCCAGGCGGGCATGGCCCGCGCGCTGGACGTGTCGCTGAGGGCGGTCCAGAGCTACGAACAGGGATGGCGCAAGGCCCCGATCAACGTCCTGCGGATGGCCTGGCTGATTCTCTTCTGCCATTGGCGCAAGACCCTCGGGCCCCAGAAGCCCTGCTGGGAGGTCAACCGGTGCGACGAGCAGACCCGCCAGGCGTGTTTCGCCTACAGCCACAACTCCGGCGACCTCTGCTGGATCATGGGCGGCACCGAGTGCAAGAAGCTGGCCGGCATTGACTGCATGGAGCGGATCGGCCACTGCCGCCAGTGCCCCGTCCTCCTGCAGTACCTCGAGAAATGAAGACCGCTCCTCGACGCGCGGTCGGCCCTCCACGACCCTGACGAGAACGAACGACCGCTACCGCCCGAACTTCAACCCCTTGACGAGTTCGATCATCTCCTTCTCCACCGTCTGGATGGGCTTGCCCAGGGCCGCCTCGATGGCCTTGACGTCCGCCCCGGCGGCCCGGCCGGCCGACCGCATGTGTCTGTAAAGCTCGGGCAGCTTGCCCGCCCGCTGCACGTACAGGCAGAAGTACCGCGCCTGGGCGTAGTTGAGGCCCTGGCCGGGCCCGTAGAAGTCCCGTGCGCTTACCAGTTCCCTCAGCGAGCGGAGCGCGCCCTTGGCGATCGCCGCCTGCAGGGCGGGCAGGCGCCAGTTGGGCAGGCCGGTGATCTCGCGCTCGCCCACGGTGCATTGCTCGTGCAGGCTGGCCAGGCCCTCGTTGAACCACGTGGGCACGTCGGGATAGTCGTACACGATCAGGGCGTGGGTCAGCTCGTGCACCAGCGTGCCCGTGCCCGTGTCGATGTTCATCACCAGCGTGCGGTCGACGTTGCGGTAGTAGCCGAAGTGAGGCAAGTCCTTGTCGCCGAACAGCGTGCCCGCCCACCAGCGGTAGGCCTTGTCGCCCTTGAACAGCAGGACGGTGATGACCTTGTCCGGGCGCTTGTCGAAGTAGCTCGTCCACATCGCCCCGGCCGGGCGCAGCACGCTCCAGCGGGCCATCTGCTCCAACTCCCCGGCGGTGGTGTTGCCCGCGATGACGAAAGGCGGGCGAACCAGGATGGCGAAGTCGTCGTCGAGACGCTTGCGCAGGGCCTGGCCGGCGGACTCGCACGAGCGGACCAGCTCGCTCGGCGGGTAGGTTGCCGCCTCCGAGGCGGACGCCCGCGGCGGCGGCGTCGCCGCCGGCTGAGACCCGCTTTCCCTGGCCGCCAAGCCCGCCCCTATCGCCCCCGCCAGCACCGCTGCCGCCACGCAAGTTGTCCATCGCCTCTGCCTGGTCCTGTTCATGACTTCTTGGACGCCCCGGGGCCGGGGGAGTTCTCCCGCCCGGGCGACAGGCCACAATTTTTCTCCGCACGTCTTGACTTTTTGGGCCGTATCGCTAAAGTATGGAAACCCGTTTCAGGCGGGGAATCCTGACGGGCTGTTGTTGCCCCCAAGGGGCGGCGGTCCGTGTCGCGGCCGTGGCGGAATTGGCAGACGCGTAAGGTTCAGGTCCTTATGCCCAATAGGGCGTGAAGGTTCGACTCCTTTCGGCCGCACTGAAACGAGCCCCGGTTGGTTTTGCCGCCAGCCGGGGCTTCTTATTGCGCCGGACACGCCCAGAAAGACCCCATTGCCAGTTGTTGCGCCCTGCGGGCAGAGGATGCGGTACGACAGGCGTCTCGGCCCTAAGGGCCGTCTCGCCTGTCGCGGGTACGGTACGACAGGCGTCTCGCCTGTCGCGGGTCTCGTCAGGCTCCGGGGGCGCGGGGGCCCGTCGCGCCACCCATCCTCGCATCGGCCCGGAATGGGACTGGACAGAATTCGAGGGGGCGGGTATATTCTACGTCACGCTGGTCCCTCAAGGATCGGCCCGATCCGCCTGGTGTAACGGGCGGCAAAGCGAGTGAAACGCTGCAAAAGGAGCTACCATGTCCTATACGAAGGTCTGGCTGAACGTGTGTCTGCGCGCGCTCTTGTCGGCCCTGTTGGTCTGCGGGCTTTCGTCGGCCCGGGCGGACGTGTTCACGAACGTGCCGGAGACGGCCGGCTGGAGCCTCGTCTACACCGTCCCGCTCCCCAACAGCAACATCAGCAGCTCCGTGCCCTACTCGGTGAACAACGCCGCCAGCATCCTGTCCGGCTCGTTCAATCGGGTGGGCTACTACCTGGAGCTGGATAACGGTTCGGGCCTGCAATGGGTGTACGCGTCGTTCGACGCCGCTCCCTTCCAGACCAACGCGAGCATGCTGGGCGTGCCCATCTCGTCGACCGGCGAGTTTTATCACTACGACGCGGCCGGCCTGCTTCCGGGCCAGGTCCGCAACATGAACGTGTTTTCCAACGTGGCCGGGATCGTGACCGGCACGGGGATCACCACCGGCAACGTCGAGTTCTGGGCCAGTAACTACGCCCAAGCCAACCAATTCGGGGTTCCGGGAGCCGACGGCGGGACGTTTGATTTCGGCGACGGCGGGAACCCGGGCACCGGCAGCGGCCACGGCTCGATGCAGATCCACAACTACGGGGCCGGCCAGACCCTGTTCGCCATCGACGGCTTCAACCAGACCCTGCAGATCGGCATCGGCAACCAGCCGGTCAACCAGCCCGACTGGACGTTCAACGGCAACGCCGCCTCGTACAGCGTCAAGAACCTCCAGGTGGTCGTGCAGCCGATTCCGTCCACCGTCTGGAACGGCACGGCCGACAGCGACTGGGGCACGGCAGCCAACTGGACGCCCGCGGGCGTGCCCGACGCCGCCGGCGCCTACGTCATCTTCGGCCAGCAGACCGGCAGCAACACGGTCGATCTCCTGTCGGCGGGGCGAACCGCCGGATTCCTGACCTTCACCGACCCCAACAGCACGACGATCCAGAGCACGGGCGGGCATACCCTGACGCTGGACAACGGCGCGGCCGCAGCGAGCATCAGCCTGGCCGGCACGCACACGATTTCCGCGCCGCTATCGCTGGCCAGCGACCTGACGATCCAGGGCGCCGGCACGCTGAGCCTTTCGGGCGGCGTCACAGCCACCGGGCGGAGCGTCACGATCGGCGGTTCGAGCACCGTGAACCTCACGAGCGGGGCCTTGAGCAATCCCTCGTCGCTGATCACCCAGTCGGGCGGGACGCTGACGGTCTCCAACGCGACGGTCACGATGAACAGCGACGCCAGCGGCGTCTTCGGCGTGGGCTACGGCGCGACCGGCACGGGAACGGTCACCGTGGGCGACGGCGGGGTGCTGAACATCGGCACCGGCGGCGGGCGGACGTTCGTCGGCGGCGGGCCCAGCGGCGGGACGATGGGGACGGGCATCCTGAACATCAACGGGACCGCCCAGGTGAACGTGGCCGCGG
>Ga0209606_1002090_pt1 | contig 23101 bp, 20 predicted proteins | sample AD_UKC057_MetaG_FD_184412 | JGI IMG/M metagenome (GOLD analysis project Ga0209606, IMG submission 184412) | Active sludge microbial communities of municipal wastewater-treating anaerobic digesters from USA - AD_UKC057_MetaG (SPAdes) (version 2) | ecosystem: Engineered > Bioreactor > Anaerobic >...
AATGACTATGCCCTTCAGATGCAGCATTTTCATGAGATTCAAAAAGAGAAAGTTTAGCAGATACAATTATTGCCTTCTCGGGAATGGAAGACAAATCAAAGTCAATGAAAAATCTGAGTTTAGCATCGAAACCAGAAATTGTCCAGTTAAGTGCTTGCAATAAATTGCTTTTCCCATAGTTTTCATCGGGATGGAATGAATGAACAAAAGCATCTTTACCCGATAAGGAATCAGGCTGAAGAATTAAGGTATCTAGCGGAATCAAATTTATCGTATCAGCTGGAAGGTCGTATTTTACAACCAATTTAGGACGTTTATCTATGTTTTCATGATCACTTGATGCAAATAACAAGGATCTGTATGGCTGTTCTGTTACTAACATACACATTAGTCCATAACTTGTGCCCGGGTAGTTTCTAATATCCATTATTAGTGGAGTAACATCTATATCGATGTAATCCTGTGTTGAAATGGTATCTTGAGGAATAAGCACTTGATTGTGAATGGAGTATATGGGTTGATTATTCCATGTAATTGTATGTTCGCACCAGGGAGAGGTCACTCTGCTTATATAACATTCGTTAGGACCTGATAAATGACTATGCCCTTCAGATGCAGCATTTTCATGAGATTCAAAAAGAGAAAGTTTAGCAGATACAATTATTGCCTTCTCGGGAATGGAAGACAAATCAAAGTCAATGAAAAATCTGAGTTTAGCATCCAAACCAGAAATTGTCCAGTTAAGTGCTTGTAATAAATGGTGTTTCCCGTAGTTTTCATCGGGATGGAATGAATGAACAAAAGCATCCTTACCCGATACAGAATCAGGTTGAAGAATTAATATTTTTGTGGCACTCAAATTGATACAAGAAACGAGAAAAAAAGAAAAGACAAATAAAATCCGCTTCATGGCTATCAGGTTTATACTAAGGTCAATACGCTATTTAAATTCGCTCAATTAATTGATCGAGTTCAGTGTAGAAATGTTTTATCCTTTTTGATTGACAAATGTCACAAAAATTCTTGAATAAACAACAAAACACCTAAAATAATATAGTCTTTCTTTAAAAAACAACTCGGATACACCCTGTATTGATGAAAAAGAATGGCATGTTTTTGCTTGTTTAATACTTTCATTTTTCATTCCGATCAAGGCAAATAAATCAACTTAGTGCTCAACACCTCACCGGGCAATTCGGCGCGGAGGATGTAAAGACCGCGGCTGAGGTTCTCGGTACCAAAATCAATTGCGGCGATGCCTTCGTACTGTCTGTCGAAGATTAGGTTGGCTTTGCTATCGTATATTCGCAGGCGATAGCTTTCGTTTTGTCCGGTATTAACGAAGAAGGTGCCTTTGCTGGGGTTGGGATAGACATCGAGGCGGGCGGCGAGGAATGTGCCGGGGCTTTTGATGGCAGAGGCAGATGCGGGGTCGTCGGCGAATGGCGATCCGCCCACGTGACTGGAGGTTATCCAGTAGGAATAATCGCCGGGATCTCCTTCGGGCATTGCCTGTGCGGCTGCCAGGCTATATCCCAATCCGTCGGGCTCCGTGGGCCAGGGGCTTTTGTCGTAGTAATCGAAACTGATCAGGGGTTGATTAGCGGGATCCAGCAAAACGATTTTTTCGCCCGAATTGGAAAGGTTTCTCGAAAAACTGCCGGAGGGATAGCGCCCATAGCGCAAGTAGAAGTTGTTGGGCTTGGAGGCGGCTACATAAAATTCGCCCGGATACAACAATTGTTGTTCGGGAAAGCGGTGATAAATGCCCGAGTCAATTTTCAGTCCGGACAGATCTATGGCTTTGTCGCCGGTGTTTTTGAACTCGATAAACTCAAAATCTTGTCCCTTGGTCAATACCGAATTTACAAAAGTGTCTTTGGGGTGGTAATGTATTTCGGTAATCTTTAAGGCCTGGTAATCTTCGTCTGCATTACTGAAAAAGACTTGTTTCAGGGGGCCCCAGTTGGTTCCCGAGTAAATTCTGCACGACAGCATAGTGCTTTGGTTTATGCTGAACGAAACACTGCCTCTGACATTGATGGCCTTGGACGAAATTCCGCCTCCGAAAGTTCTGGGGTCGCTGCCGTCGAGCGTGTAGTAAAGACTGCTGCTTGGACCGGAAAGATTACTGATGCTAACCGGCACTTCGCCCCGAAAACTGTAATCCGAACCGTAAAAGCGATAATTGTTGATGCTGATGCCCGGAGCCGCTATGGTGGTATACAAGCCTTCTGCTTTGAGCTGCTGTATCAGGATGTTGGTGCGTTTTGGGAAAAATTCGTTATACATAGACTGAAGCAAGGTTTCCCAGTCTTTTTTACCCAGGGTTGTATGACTCACGGCGTCTCCCCAGCGGGCCGACTCGGCAATAACAGCCAGGTCTATTTGGGCGGCTCTTGAGCGATAGAGGGCTGCGGCAGAATCGGGCCTTAACAGACCGCCAACGGATAAATACTTATACGCACGGTCCATAAAACGAAAGCGGTATTCTTCGTTGGAGCAGAGTTTGTAGTGTAACCACTGAGGATTAAACTCGAGCATACGGTTTATTTGCATACTGCCGTTTGTTCCTATGTTCACACGGTTGCAATTCAATCCACCTACGAAGACATTATCAACAAACATACTGTGTTCCGAATCGTGCGCAAAAAAACGGAATCCCCTCGAGTGGTCGTTGCGGTTATATACGGCGTAATAATTGTTGGGCATGTCGTCGTTGTAAAAGGCCGAAACCGGGGCATCGAAATTGCCGGTGTAGAAAATAACCAGCATATAGTCGATCAGATTATCGATATCCACCCAAACCCTGCCCTCCGGATCCATGCTTCCGTCGGGTTTTTTGCCCAACAAGGCCAGATAGGCTTCGTTGGAGGCAAAGCCTTCGGTACATTTATTCCACAGAGCTGTCCAGGCTTCCAGGTTGCCGTCGGTGGCTTCGTTCGTATAGGGCCAGAATTCGGAATAGACTTTGATGACGTCGTAGTCGTCTTTATGTCCGCCGAAATAATGCTCGGCATTGTTGGCTTCGGCCCGTTCGTCGGTCTGGTAGAGCCCCCAGTACATGCCGTTGAGGTAGAGATGGTAATAGCGTCCTCTTTTGTAGGGTTGTTTCATGCGGCCTTGCAGGTCGCGACTGAAAATATCGGCTATCATGGAATTGTATTTACTGCCGTCTTTGCTCCAGGAGTAATTTTGTTCGCAGCGCAAGTCCATGCGGTCGAATTCTTCTACTCCCTCGTTATCGAAAAGGGGGTATTTCAGCTTGGAGGCTCCGTATTCTTTTCTGAAGAAGAAACGAAAAGCCCTTTTGACGCTCTCTTTTTGTTTAGCACTGGCGGCTCCCCTGATGCGAATACCCGCGTTTATTTGAAAGCCTTTGGTTTCGCAGGTGTCGATCAATTCTATGGAACAGGGACGTTCCCAGGCCCGGCCGCTTTTTTCGGCGTTCACATAGATACCGCTGCCGGCATCGAACAGATGCTTCATGTCGGTTACTATGCTGATGCTGGGGATTTGCCTAAGGGCTGCGTCAATGTAGGGCGAATAATTTTTGTGGTTTACCACGGCCGTATCCATTTCGTAGTCGAGCCTTTGTCCGTTGTGCCGACTGACAGGCCATTCCCAGCCGGGGTGAGTCTGGGTTTTTACCTGATCGGTAAAAATATAGGTTCTGGTAATGGAAACCGAAGGCTTATAACCCTCTTTCACGAGGCAGGCGCGCAAAACATAAGCCGGCGTCTGCCCTCTCAAAATGGGTTGTGTGGGGTCGATGAGCCATTCTCTCCACGTGCCGGCATTGATGGCGGTAGAAGAAGTGGCGGGTTCGCTGCCGTCGAAGCTGAACAATATGTTGCAGTCGGGATAGGGCGATTCGAGGGTCAGAGTGAAGGCTTCGTCGTAAAATCCGGCCTTATGACTGATTTGTACGTTGCCGCTGTAAGGGAAAGCGGGCAATGCGGGTTCTGCCGTCATTCCCAAATCGAAATGTATGTCGGAACTATGGGAAGACACATTCAACACCATAACGGCCAGGCTGTTGTCGCCTTCGACCAGAGGGATATCCATCGCGTTGAGTACGAAGCTCTCGTTAGTACCCGGATCGTGATTTTGCAGTGCGAGAGAGTTGTTCGATACTGTCTCGGGGACGTTTTGTTTCAATACAATCTGCCCGTTGATGGCAATAACAAAACCGTCGTCGTAGTTGATGCTAAGATGGAGTTGTTCCAGTTTGTCTACATTCTCGGCCCGGAAAGTGCAGCGCAGGTAAAAACAGGTATAATTGTTTTGCATGTCGCTCAGTACAGTGCCACCGCTGCCTTTACCGTAGCGGAAAGGAGCAGGGCCGGTGCTCCATTGGCTGTCGTCGTAGTCCCGGCTGAATAGGGTTTCGGGGCTCTGGTGATTGGCATTGCCTTTGAGGTAGCGAAAACTGCTGCCTTGTTCAAAGCGAATTTGTCCCCGAATATCGGGGAGGGCTGTAAACAGCAGCGCAAACAGCAATAGCAAGACTTTGGAAAAGTTCTTGCGGCCTGAGACAAAGAAGTTTGGACCAGGGCTGAGACTTTTGCTTGCACGGGTGTTGCTGCCGGGAGCAAGGTTTTTTATGACTAAGATTGTTGACATACAGTCGTAAAAATACATATTTCTTAGGATTTTGTTGCCGGATCTTGCTGTATTACACAATTCTTGATGCATTTGAGACGATTTTGTCAGCCGCAAGCTCCTTGCTTAAACCCTTTTACTCACCATCGGATTATGCGATCGGGATTTGAACATTATCTAGTAGGTATGGTGCTTAAAATAATACTATTATCCCGTTCAGTGCAATTATTTTACTTATTCCCTCCTGTGTGTTCAAGGGCCAAATAAAAAGGTTTATCTTTGACTATCCTTCCAGCTTTTATCCTTCAATCTAAATGAATATGAAAACGAGAACAATCATTTTGACATTGGCGGCAGCCTTGCTGTTGACTGCTTGTGTACAAACCAATCCGGATGCGCAAGCCGATCCGGGTGTACAAATAGGACTGAGTTCCCAGTCGCCCGATGCGGGTAATCCTTTGCTGCCCGGTTATTTTGCCGATCCCACCATCGTGGAGTTTGACGGTATTTATTACATTTATGCCACCACCGACAACGAGATGTTGGCATCGGGGGCGCCAACGCTGTGGTATAGTCGCGATCTGTTGAATTGGTACAATTATACTTTGGATATACCCTCGCTGGAATCCATCAATTTGCGGAATTTTTGGGCTCCCGATATTGTGAAAGGCGACGACGGGCGCTATTACCTGTATTTTGGTAATTGTCAGGCAGGATGTAATATTTACGGCTATGTTTCTTCCACGCCGGTGGGACCCTGGACTAAATTGCATCAGGACGACACTCCGGTAATCGGCAGCGGCTTTCCTCGCAGGGGCTTTCCTTCGCTGGATGCTCAGTTTTTCAGGGACGACGATGGAAAAATCTACGCCTACTGGGGCACCTGGGTGCACTACAACGGCGGCTACGCCGTGGGAGAACTCGATAGTAAGAGCATGTCCCGCATGATCAACGGAAAAAATATTCCCCTGGAGCAGACACCGGAACCTTTTGAGGCAGCTTACGTGCTCAAGCATAAGGACAAATATATCCTGATGTATTCCAGCGCTTCCTGCCACGACGCCAGCTACAACGTGCGCTATTCTTATGCCGACAATCCCTATGGGCCCTTTACTCCCGGTGACAACAATCCCATTCTCAGCACCAATGCCGACCAGTCGGTACACGGCCCCGGACACCATTCGGTGTTGAAGCAGGGCGAAGATTATTATATCGTATATCATCGCCACGATTATCCCATGACACGGGGCGGTATGGCGCGGCAGGTTTGCATCGACAGCATGATTTTTGAGAACGATTCCACCATTCGTAAAGTGATTCCTTCGCATCGGGGCATAGCCGATATTTTTCCTTCGGAGTTGCCGGCCGATCTGGCCTTCGGAGCTAAAACCAAGGCCTCTTCGTATTACCGCATGAACAGTCCGGGTTATGACTATACGTACAAGCCTTCGTTTGCAACCGACAACAACAACGCTACCATGTGGAAGGCGGCCGATAATTCTTTTCCCCAGACCCTGGAGATTGATTTGGGGAGTGTGCAGAAAATCAGCAGAGTAATGACTCAGTTTGAGTTTGCCTCGTATTATTATCAGTATCTGTTGGAATATTCTACCAACGGCAAAAAATGGGCTGTTTACGCCGATCGTTCCGACAACCGGGTTTCGGGCAGCCCCATGATCGACGACAAGGAAGTGGAAGCTCGCTTTTTGAGACTAAAAGTATTGGGGGCCGAAAAAACCGGTATCTATGCTGCTGTTTGGAACATTAAGGCCTACGGCTCCTCCTTCGACATTCCCCTGGGTCTGGTCAACAAGGCATCCGAAGCAGGCCCGGGAGCCGCAAGCAAGCGGGAAATGTTGCTCGGCTTTGAAATCGGCAAAAAGAGTAAGGCAGAGAATCTAAGCAGCCTGCCCAACCTGGGTACGCTGGGCGGAAACTTTACACTCAGGGGCGAAGTGTCGCTTGGCACGGACGACTTGGGCGTGCAAGCTCTTGAATTTACCCGTGGATCTTTAGTCTTGGATGTGCCTGTGCCTCAGAGGCTTGCGTGGAACGGCTCGTTTACGGTGGCTACCTGGGTAAGGAATCCCGAGGTTGGGCGCGAAGGCGACTGCCTGTTCTCCTGGTGCGATCGCCACGCCCTGCGCCTGGCTAATTCCTACAATGCTTTGTTTTACAATCGCGGCCCATACGGGGCTATGGCCCATCTGGACGGCCATTTCGATATGCGTTACCGCAATTTGCCGGCCGAAAACGAATGGCATCATATTGTGGTTACTTTCGACGGTGTGTTGGAAAAAGTATATGTAGACGGAGTCCTCGACAACGTTCAGAGCATGATCTTGGCTTCGGCAGTGGATAGAGCCCGCTTTATAGTGGGAGCTTCAGATGTGGGAGAACATTTCAGCGGTTATATGGCTTCGCTGCGTATGTACGATTACGCGCTCAGCCCGAAGGAACTCAGCAAATTGATGAAGAAGACCAGGCCTGAGAATTTGAAGAAATAATGTGGTTTATTCCCCTATAATTTTTACCAGCACGCGTTTGCGTCTTTTCCCATCGAATTCTCCGTAAAAGATTTGCTCCCAAGTCCCGAAATCCAGTTTGCCCCCGGTGACGGCCACGACCACTTCGCGCCCCATAACCTGGCGTTTCATATGGGCATCGGCATTGTCTTCGTATCCATTGTGACGGTACTGGCTGTGAGGTTTTTCGGGCGCCAGCTTCTCGAGCCATTGCTCAAAGTCGGCATGCAGGCCCGCCTCGTCGTCGTTGATAAAAACACTGGCGGTGATATGCATGGCATTACAAAGCAACAGCCCCTCTTTTATGCCGGACTCTTTGAGGCAACTTTCAATTTGAGGAGTAATATTTATGTAAGCTCTGCGTGTTTCGGTCTGGAAGCTAAGTTCCTTGCGGTATGATTTCATTTAAAACTTGCTTAAAGGCTCAAAAGTATCGATTGACTCCAATAATTCCAAACAAAAACATACAAATTATTCATTACATTTGCCCTCTTCAAGCTATCAAAACTACGAAAACAATCTTGGCGACAAAAACCCTACCGAAGCGATGAAGCACAATTTTTCCGACTTTACGCAAGCCGAGACAGGCAGAGCTCAACCTAAAACTCTCTATGAGCTTAACAACATGTTGCGCAGGGGGATTCGGGATCTCTTTCCCGAAAACCTCTGGGTACAGGCCGAGATTGCCGAATGCAAAGAAAATGCTTCGGGCCATTGTTATCTGGAATTGGTCGAGAAGCAGGGGGATTCCGACTATTTACGTGCCAGAGCCAAAGCGGTTATTTGGTCGAATGTATGGATTTTCTTGCGCGAGGCATTTACCCAACAAACCGGCAGCCAACTTCAGGCCGGACAAAAAATCCTGATTCTGGTTAAGCCCGATTTTCATGAATTATACGGTCTGAGTCTGGTGGTGCTCGATATTGATCCCGCTTATACTGTGGGCGAATGGGCCTTGCGTCGCCGGGCTGTTTTATCGCGACTGGAACAGGAAGGTGTTCTGGAACTCAATAAGGAGCTGGACTGGCCTCGTTTGCCTCAGCGCCTGGCGGTGATTTCATCGCCCACGGCTGCCGGCCTTGAAGATTTCAGGCATCAATTACAACATAATTCCGGGGGCTTCGTGATTTATACCTGTCTTTTCCCTGCCCTCATGCAGGGCGCGCAGGCAGAATCTTCCATATTGGAAGCCTTGGACAGGGTGTTGGAACATCAGGAACTTTTCGATTTGGTCGTGTTGATACGGGGAGGGGGAGCAACGGTCGATCTTTCCTGTTTCGACGGCTACGAACTGGCTTCGGCCCTGGCTCAGTTTCCTTTGCCTTTGCTGTCGGGCATAGGGCATGAACGCGATCGCTCGGTGGCGGATATGGTGGCGCACACTTCGGTCAAGACCCCTACGGCAGCTGCCGAGCTGATACTGTCTTGCCTGGAACAAGAAGACCGGAAGATAGAAGATATGGCTGCAAGCCTGCTTGCTATGGGGCAAGAAACCATAAGCGCAGGTGTCCGGCAATTGCAGTTTTACAAGGAACGCATCGTGCAGTTGTCGTCTGTTCAAAAAAACCGGGGGCAGCTGCAAATCCAAAAAATCGAATCCGAATTACGATGGGCCGCACGAGAACGTCTTCAACAGAGAAGACACTGCTTGGATGCGGCAGTGCAAACCATCGGCCTCTTGTCTCCCCAAATACTTGCACGTCAGTTGCAACGACTCGATGTGCTGAAATTAAAATTGGAAGCTTATTCTCCCGAATTGCAGTTAAAACGTGGGTTTTCGATCACTTTGCACCAGGGCAGGATTTTGCGTTCGGCCGAGGGACTTCCTCCGGGTAGCCTGCTCGAAACCCGCCTCGAAGACGGCCGTGTTTTTTCCAAGACCATACAAAAACAGACCTAATTTTTTCAAGATGAAATCGCCTATTTCTTACCAAAAAGCCATCGAAGAACTGGAAAGCATTTTACAATTTCTGGAACAGAACGAAGCCGATGTGGATCAAATGACTCAAAAATTAAAAAGGGCCACCGAATTGATTGGTTTTTGTCGCGAGAAGTTGCACAAAACCGACCTCGAGTTGCAGGCCATTTTTAAGGAACTGGAAGAAAAGTAGTCCGGAATTTATTGTTTTAGGTCTGATTAACACTACTTAAAGCAAAGCTTGGTTCTTTTATAAGTACATTTGCCGGTATAAAATAAATCCATAAAAAAACCACGATGAAAAAGTTATTGTTGATATTGACTCTGAGCCTCGCGCTGTTTAGTCTTGCCGCCAAACCGGTTAAGAACGTCATTTTTTTGATAGGCGATGGAATGGGCCTTAATCAGGTTTATGCTGCGGCTCTGGTTAAAGGAGCTCCTCTGTACATGATGCAGGACACCAAAACCGGTCTTATCCTGACTTATTCCTACGATAACGGTATTACCGATTCGGCTGCCGGCGGTACGGCTCTTGCAGCAGGAGTGAAAACCCGTAACTCTATGATAGGAATGGGGCCCGACAGTGTGAAGGTGGAATCCATTCTGCACCAGGCTGCCCGCAATGGCAAGTCAACCGGTGTCATGTCTACCTCCGCTATAACCCATGCTACCCCGGCTTCTTATGTGGCCAATCAGGTATCGCGCGAAATGCAGGACGAAATTGCCCTGGATTTTGTAAAACAAGGCCCGGATGTCTTTATCGGCGGAGGACGCAGGTATTTCGAAGAACGTGAAGACGGAGTTGATCTGACGGAACAACTCAAATCCAAGGGTTATGAAGTGGTGTACGATCTGGAACATGCCGAAGCTTCCGGCTCCGCCAAACTGGCGGCCTTCTTGGCCGATGATCATCTGCCCGATGTGATTTCGGGACGCGAATATTTGTTGCCCGAGGCTCTAAACATAGCCCTGGAGCGTTTGAGCCGGAACAAGAAGGGTTTCTTTTTGATGGTAGAGGGATCCAAGATTGATATGCGCTGCCATGTACACGACATTATGGGTAGCGTTGCCGAAACTCTGGAATTTGACGAGACGGTCAAAGTAGCCCTCGATTTCGCCCGCAAAAATAAAAACACGCTGGTTATTGTTACTGCCGATCATGAAACCGGTGGCTTGAGTGTTTTACAAAATGCACCTTACCGAAAAGGTGAAGAGCTGATAGTTCATTTCTCAACCGGCGGCCACTCCGGAGTCCCCGTACCTGTTTATTCCTATGGCCCCGGCTCGGACAATTTTACAGGCGTTTTGGAGAATACTTATTTTAAAGCTACCTTGGCTCGGCTGATGAAATTGAAACCGTAAAATGAAAGCTTATGCATTAATAATGGCCGGTGGGGCGGGACAGCGTATGGCTGCAGAAATACCCAAGCAATTTTTACTGCTGCACGGACGGCCCATTTTGATGCATACACTCAGCGCCTTTTATCAGTACAGTCCTGCCGTAAAATTGGTGTTGGTCATTCCCCGGCAACAACAAGAGTTGTGGCAAAAACTCTGCATACAATATTCTTTTGATTTGCCTCATCTTTTGGCCTATGGAGGAAAAGAACGATTTGATTCTGTTCGAAACGGCTTGCAAAAGATAGCCGGATCGGAAGGTTTCGATGCGGATAATAGTCTTATTGCTGTTCATGATGCCGTCAGACCTTTGGTGGGCGTTCACCTTATCGAGACCTGTTATCAGACGGCTGAGCGTTACGGTTCGGCCATTCCTGTTACTCCTTTGGTTGACAGCCTTCGGCGCAGGGACGGCGAATGGAGCCTGACCGAAAACCGACTGGATTTTTGTGCCGTGCAAACACCTCAAGTTTTCAATGCCAAAGCTCTTTTGGAGGCTTACAGGCAGCCATACCACCCTTCTTTTACCGACGATGCTTCGGTAATGGAAGCTGCCGGCCACCGTATTCGCCTGGTGGAAGGTCATCGTAAAAACAGTAAGATAACGGTGCCCGAAGACCTACTTCTGGCCGAATATTGGTTAAAGCAATCGAAATGAGGCTCTCGTCTTTGGAACTGACCTATCTGCGTGGAGTAGGTACTGCGCGGGCTGAGCTCCTGAAAAAGGAATTGAATATTTTCAATCAGGAGCAGATGCTGTATTATTTTCCGTATAAATACATCGATCGCAGCCGCATATACAAAATCTCGGAGTTAAACGCCAACATGCCCTATGTGCAGGTCAGTGGGCGTATTATTTCGTTCAAAATTATAGGCGAAGGCAGGGCAAAACGTTTATCGGCCGGTTTCACCGACGGTAGCGGTTTGCTCGAATTGGTGTGGTTCAAGGGTTTGAAGTACACTCAGGACAGGTACAAACTCAATCAGGAATACTTAGTTTTCGGCAGGCCCTCGCAATACGGCACCCGGCTGTCGATTGCCCACCCGGACATAGATCCGCTCAATGAGCAGAGCCTGGCTTTTACCCGGGGATTGCAGGCTTTTTACAACACAACGGAAAGGATGAAATCGAGTTTTATGAATTCCAAAGCGATTCAAAAGATTCAGATTTCCCTGTTTCAAAGCCTCACAGCCCCCATTCCCGAAACCTTGCCCAGCTTTTTGCTCGAGAAACTGCGTTTAATGTCTCTGGACAAGTCCTTGCGCGAGGTGCATTTTCCCAGCGACAATAAGTCGCTCGAAAAAGCCAGGTACAGGCTGAAATTCGAGGAACTTTTTTATTTGCAGCTTCATATTTTGCGTTATGCCCGCAAGAGAGACAAAAAGTTTAAGGGCTATCCTTTTACTCGTATCGGCGATTACTTCAATACTTTTTATCACAAGTATCTGCCTTTTGAGCTTACGGATGCGCAAAAAAGAGTGCTCAAGGAAATACGTATCAACGTGGGCGGGCAGTCGCAAATGAATCGTCTGCTACAGGGAGATGTGGGTAGTGGTAAAACCCTTGTTGCCCTGATGTCTATGCTGATGGCAGCCGATAACGGCTATCAGGCTTGCATGATGGCACCTACCGAAATTCTGGCCAATCAGCATTACGCCACTTTGTGCGGGCTGCTTGGAGATATGCCCCTCAAAGTGGCCTTGCTGACGGGCTCCACCCGGAAAAAAGAACGCGAAATCCTGCATCGGGAATTACAGAGCGGAGAAATTCATTTTCTGGTCGGTACTCATGCGTTGATAGAAGACACGGTGCAGTTTGCCAACTTAGGCCTGGTGATTATTGACGAACAACATCGTTTCGGCGTGGTTCAGCGATCTAAACTTTGGACTAAAAATACCATGCCGCCGCATGTGTTGGTGATGACGGCCACACCCATTCCACGGACCTTGGCCATGACGGTCTATGGAGACCTCGAAGTCTCGGTAATAGATGAATTGCCCCCGGGACGCAAACCCATTCAAACCCTGCATCGTTACGACAACAAGTTGGCAGCTCTATATACTTTTATGCGCAAGGAGTTGAAGGCGGGCAGACAAATCTACGTGGTCTATCCCCTGATCGAGGAGTCCGAAAAAATGGATTATAAAAACCTGCAAGACGGTTATCAGCATATTTGTGAAGCATTTCCCGGAATTGAAGTCGGCATGGTTCACGGAAAAATGAAATCAGCCGACAAAGACGAACAAATGCTTCGTTTTGTAAAAGGGGAGACCCGGATTTTGGTGGCCACTACGGTTATCGAAGTGGGAGTGGATGTGCCCAATGCTTCGATGATGCTCATACAGAATGCCGAACGTTTCGGTTTGTCGCAATTGCATCAGTTGAGAGGCAGGGTGGGACGCGGGGCCGATCAGTCCTATTGTGTGTTGTTGACTTCGTACAAGCTGTCTGACGAGGGGCGTAAACGCATAGAGATTATGGTTTCTAGTAACGACGGTTTCGAGATAGCCGAAGCTGACCTGAAAATGCGTGGGCCGGGCGACTTGGAAGGCCTGCAGCAAAGTGGGGTTCCCTTCGACCTGAAAATTGCCGATCTGGGCAAAGATGCCCAGATATTGGAATATGCCCGCCAAATCGCCGGGGAATGCCTCGAGAAAGATCCGGACTTATCTTTGCCCGAAAATGCTTTGATGGCCGAGGAGTTAAAAAAACGCTACGGCAAGAAAATAAATTGGGGAGCTATCAGTTAGTAATGAAGTGAAGTTATCGGTAATCATAGTAAACTACAACGTCAGGTATTTTTTGGAACAATGCCTGCATTCTTTGTATAGAGCAATAAAAAACACAGAAACAGAAGTTTTTGTCGTCGATAACTGCTCCACAGACGATTCGCTGGAAATGCTCCGGCAATCGTATCCCGAAATAAAGTTGATTGCCAACAGCGAAAACCTGGGTTTTGCCAAAGCCAACAATCTGGCCATCGAAGCCTCCGAATCCGACTATGTGCTTTTGCTAAATCCCGATACCTTGGTGCAGGAAGAGGCCATTCGTAATATGCTGTCCTTTATGGATGCACATCCGGAGGCCGGCGCTCTGGGAGTCAAGATGATTGACGGACGAGGCCGTTTTTTGGCGGAATCCAAAAGAGGTTTGCCAACGCCGGCGGTTTCTTTTTATAAGATTTCCGGTTTGTCTGCCTTGTTTCCCCGTTCCCGGCGCTTTGGACGTTATCATCTGGGTTGGCTGGATAAAGATAAAATTCATTCGGTCGAGATTTTGGCTGGTGCTTGCATGTTAGTCCGCAGAGAAGCAATTATTAAAGCCGGTTTGCTGGACGAAAATTTTTTTATGTACGGCGAAGACATCGATTGGTCCTATCGCATTTTGAAAGCCGGCTACCGGAATTATTATTTCCCTCCCGGCCGCATACTTCATTACAAGGGCGAAAGCACTAAAAAGGGCAGTCTGAACTATGTATATGTTTTTTACAATGCGATGGCTATTTTTGCCAAAAAACATTTTTTGGGTAAAAACTTTTTTTACGCCCTGCTCATCAATCTTGCCATTTGGTTGAGCGGAGCCTTTTCTTTTTTCTCCGGTCTATTGCGAAAATGTCTTTACATAATAAAAAAAATCGCTTTTTCAACGCAACAAGCTTCTGTTCTTGTTTGGGGCGGCACCTCCGAATTCGAAAGAGTACGAGATTTGTACAGTACCGTGTCCACCGGATCCCTGAATTTTATTCAGGTTACCAACGAAGATCAAATTGAGGAGGCTTTGAAAGACAAGGACATCAGGGGACTTGTTTTTTGTACGGCAGAGCTGGAGTATTCTCTGGTGTTTGATTGTATGGAAAAATATGCCGGACGGGGTCTGGTTTTTAAAATGGCACCGCCTATCGGGCAGGTCATAATAGGAAGTCATACGGTTTTAAAGCCTTAATTTTTTTACAAGTCTTTTATTCAGACCGGCCCGAAAAGTTGGTTTTTATTTCTAAAAATCAGTAATTTTGTGATTCATCCGAAATACCTCACTTTATGAGTAAAACCAATGAACAATTCGATGCCGTAACCGCTAAATGTCGCAGAATTTTCTCAAAAAAGCTGCACGATTACGGAGCCGCATGGCGCATTTTGCGCATACCTTCCGTTACCGATCAACTTTTTATCAAGGCCAATCGCATTCGTAATATCGAAATCAAAGGCGAGAGCAAAATACAGGATAATATTGCCGACGAATTTATGGGTATTATAAATTATGCCATTGTCGGCCTTATTCAGTTGCAACAAGGTTTTTCGGAAAAGGTAGATATCACTCCGGAAGAAGCGCTGGCCCTGTACGACGAAAAAATGGAAATGGCCAGGCAATTGATGCTCAATAAAAATTTTGATTACGAAGAAGCCTGGAGAGGTATGCGGATTAGTTCATATACCGACCTGATCTTAATGAAAATAAACAGGGTAAAGCAAATTGAGGATTTAGGCGGCCAAACCATCGCTTCCGAAGGGATCGACTCCAATTACCTTGATATGTTGAATTACGCCGCCTTTGGTTTGATTCGTCTCGGTTACGATAAGTAAAATATGAAGAAGGGACACAAAATTCTGGCATTAGTCTCAAGGTTGCTTTTAGGAATAACTTTTGTGTTTTCCGGCTTTGTCAAAGCAGTGGATCCTTTGGGTAGCACCTATAAAATTCAGGATTATCTGCAGGCTTTTGGTTTGGGTTTCTTTGATCAATATGCCCTGTTTTTTTCCTTTGTGCTTTTTTGCCTTGAATTTGTGCTGGGTATGGCTTTGTTGTTGGGGGCAGCACAAAGATTTTTTGCCTGGTTGGCCCTGGTGTTTATGTCGCTGATGACCTTGCTCACCTTGGTGATCGCATTGGGAAATCCGGTGAGCGATTGCGGTTGTTTTGGAGATGCCTTACAGCTGAGCAACTGGCAAACCTTTGGAAAAAATATTTTCCTTCTTCTGTTGTCCCTTATTTTAATCAGCTTCAAAGAGCCCCTATATAAAGTGTTTGGAAAAAAGACCCAAAAATGGGCCTGTTTGGTTTGTCTGCTGATGGTGCTTCTGGTTGCTATCCATTCTTTGCGTCATTTGCCCATGTTGGATTTTCGTCCCTATAAAACAGGTAATTCCATTCCTGAGTTGATGCAGATTCCCCCGGGAGCTCCTCAAGATTCGGTGGTGATGGAATACATTTACGAAAAAGACGGGGTTTATCAATCTTTCGGTTTGGAGAATTATCCGGCCGGAGATACCACCTGGCATTTTGTAGATCGCAAAGAGAGAATCGTTCGCAAAGGCTATGAGCCTCCCATTCACGATTTTGTATTACTTCATCCGGTTTACGGTGATATTACGGAGGCGGTACTAAGCGATAGTTCCTACACTTTTTTATGGATTTCCTATAAATTGGAAAAGGCAAACCGCTCGGCCATCCAGGATTTCCTGCAAATTCAGCGTTATGCGGCAGACAGGGGTTATTCCTTTTACGGTTTGACAGCTTCCGGGCAGGAAATTATTGACGAATGGACCTACGAGTACGATATCCCCTTCGATTTTTGCACAGTGGATGAGATTACGCTTAAAACCATGATTCGTTCAAATCCGGGTCTTATGCTGATCAGCAACGGACAGATACTGCACAAATGGGCCTGGAGAGATTTGTCAGCGCTCACCATGGATCTTGATGCTCCTCTCGAGGAGACGCCTTGGTCTAAAGCCGCCTCCAACAAAGGCCTGGTGGTAGCATCTCAATTCTTTGCCCTGGTAGTCATCGCCTTGTGTTTTTTATACCTGTTCAGGCTGGCATCCCTGTTGTGGGAATACAAAAAGAAGAAAAAGCAAATACATCAAAACAAGTAGTTATATTATCAATTTTAAACCCAACGTATGAGAAAGAAGATTGTCGCAGGAAACTGGAAAATGAACAAGAACCTGCAAGAAGGTATTCAACTGGCAGTTGCCCTGAACGAAGTATTATCCAAAGAAAGTAATTCCTGCAGGGTGATTATAGGCACACCATTTATACATCTGGCCCCCGTAAGTGAACGAATAGACAAGAAAAAACTGGGCCTTGCCGCGCAGAATTGCGCAGATCATGTTAGTGGAGCCTATACAGGTGAAGTCTCGGCCGAGATGGTCAAATCTACCGGAGCAGAATATGTCATTTTGGGTCATTCCGAACGTAGAACTTATTACGGTGAAACTCTGGAAATGCTCAAAACTAAAGTTCGTCTTGCCCTAGATCAGCAACTGCAGCCCATTTTCTGCATCGGAGAGGTGTTGAGTGAGCGTGAAGCCGGCAAGCAATTTGAAGTGGTTCGTTCACAGATTGAAGCCTCTTTGTTCGATTTGTCCGAGGCTGATTTCTCCAAAATAATTCTGGCTTACGAGCCCGTTTGGGCCATCGGAACCGGCAAAACAGCCACCGCTGCACAAGCCCAGGAAATGCATGCCTTTATTCGTGGTCTTATTGCCGGCAAATACGGCAAGAAGGCGGCCGACGACTGCTCCATTTTGTACGGTGGTAGTTGCAAGGCCTCCAATGCCGCTGAATTGTTTGCCAACCCCGACGTTGACGGAGGTCTGATAGGAGGCGCTTCGCTGACCGTGGAAGATTTTATGGGGATTGTTCGTGCCCGCTAAAACAACAATCGAAGATGTTTAAGCTCCGGAAGGCAGATGCTCAGGATGCTCCGTTGATTAACCGTCTGGCAAAAGAAGTTTTTCCCCTCACGTACAAGGAAATTCTCTCGCCGGAGCAGAACGAGTTTATGTTTGAATGGATGTACGCGGTGGACAATATTCATCGACAGATGCACGAGGGCCATTGTTACTTTCTTCTGGAAGACGAGGGCCAGGCTTGCGGGTATATGTCCATTCAACAAGAAGAAGAGCTGTTTCACCTTCATAAGATATATGTACTGCCTGTATGCCAAAAGACCGGAGCCGGACGCTTTTTATTTGAGCAAGCCTTGGCATACATAAAAAGCATACACCCCTCTCCTTGTCGTTTGGAATTGCGTGTCAACCGCAAAAATCCGGCCGTGGATTTCTATAAAAAGATGGGCATGAGGGTGTTACGTTCCGACGATTTTGATATTGGCCGGGGTTATTTTATGAACGATTACATCATGGGCATAGATTTGTGCTAATTACCCATATAAAAAAGGCTGAACAACAATCTGTTCAGCCTTTTTTCAGTTCGATTACTCTCCCTATTTTAATGTTCGATTTGCTTTCCCTCCTTACCGGTGGCAGCATAACTGATTTTAAGAGCGTAGGCCTTTCTTAGGGCCTGTTTGACATCGTTTACTATACCCATATTGGTATCCTTGTCAATTTTAAGGGACACGGTCATATAGGGTTGGTCTTCTTCTCTCATATTGCCTTTTTCCTGGGCAATATAATCCTGGATATCTGAAACTTCGGCGTACTTGTCGTTAAGCTGAATACGAGATTCCGAACCCATACGGGCACGGTTACTTATCGTAGGTGGGCCGATGTAAATATAGGTTACCAGGGATTTCTTTTCCAGTTTTGTGAGTTCGGTAGCCTCAGGAAGTTGAAATTGAACTTTATATTCCACTTCCTTCATCGTTGTTACTGTCATAAAGAAGAAAAGTAACATAAAGATAACGTCCGACATCGAAGAAGCATTAATCTCCTGGGAACCACCTTTGCTAGATTTCTTAAACTTTGCCATGATCGTTATTTATATTCTTTAGGTTCTGCTTCGGAAATCTTTTGAGGATAATATTCAGCAACTGCTTTTTGGCGTTCCTCGTCCAATTCTGCAAAAGGTTTCCCAAAAGTTCTGAGCGAAAGCTCGTCTCTCAATTCGTTATAGGCTGCAATTAACTCGTTTTGCACTTCAATGTATTTGGAATATTTGGTGCTACGGTCGTTTTGCAGGGAAATGACATGTGGTTTGGTCACTTCTACCTGGCCAAAAAAATTAATTGTTACGGGAACTTTTTTGGGAAGATGAATATCGTTGTAGGGATTTTCGATAAACTCCTTTGCAATATCCTTGAGCTCCCATAGTTCAATTTCTTTTTTCTGGCACATTATCTTGTTTTCCTGACTTACCAAAACCACCAAAGTATTGCGTTCTTCTACCTTTTGCTCAACGTCGCTGTCCACTGGCGGTGGAAGACGCGTCGAAAGCCCCTTGTCACCAGCCATACTTGTGGTAACCAAAAAGAAGATCAGCAACAGGAAAGCAATGTCGGCCGTTGAACTGGTATTCGGTTGAGGTACCTCTCTTTTATTAGCCATAATAAAACTATTATAATCAGATCAGGTTATTTTTTTATTTTAAATAAACCACCAAATAGCATCAGAAGGATAGCAACTGAGGCAACAATAGCGATGGTATCAATAAACATTGTTACCACAGAAAGCCATACACCCCGATTGTGTACTCCTTCGTAGCCCGTGATTTCCAAAGGTTGAGAGCTGTCGCTCATAACAAAAGTTACGACGAAAACAGCGGCCAGTAGTAAAACTGATCCCAACGATAGTAACGCTTTTTTCGGATCGGTAAATAAATTTTTACCAAACTGAGCAATACTGAAGCCTATAGTGATTAGTATAATTATACCTATCATAATTCCAATCCAATACAACAAACTATCCAGCAATACAGGCTCCTTGTACTCGGCTTCCGGATCTACAACCCCCCCGGCAAAGACCAGTACAGTTGCACCTACGGAGATCAACATCAATATCCATAGGGTAAGTTTTGGAAGTATATTAATAAATTTAGACATAGCAATATGAAATAAGGGGATTGATTCTTATTTTTTTGTCTTGGTTACCTCAATCTTAACCAACATATCGAGCAGAGAGATGGATGAATCTTCCATATCGTTGACAATGGCATCAATTTTGGAAAGGATGTAGTTATAGAAAACTTGTAGAATCATGGCCGAAATCAAACCGTAAACGGTTGTGATCAAGGCAACTTTCATACCTCCTGCAACAATGGTGGGAGAAATATCGCCAACCTGTTGGATTTTATCAAAGGCCTGGATCATACCGATAACGGTACCGAGGAATCCTAAGGAAGGAGACAGGGCAATAAACAAAGAAATCCAGGGAAGGTTGCGTTCCATTAATCCTGTTTGTACTCCGCCGTACGAAATAATAGACTTTTCAGCCAATTCAACACCTTCGTCCATACGAAGCAATCCCTGATAGAAGATGGATGCAATAGGGCCTCGAGTATTTTTGCAGATTTCTTTGGCTTTTTCCATGTCTTTGTCAACCATCAAGGCTTGTTCCACTTTACTCAGTAGTTGCTTGGTATCGATTTCAGAAAGATTCAGGTAAATGATACGCTCAATAGCGAAAGCCAAGCCCAGAATTAAAACTAAAGAGATGAAGCTCATAAAGAAAGCGTCACCTTCGATGTATTTAATTTTGAGGGCCTTGTATACTCCTCCTATGGTAGAAGTTTCCTCTGCTACTACTGCTTCTTCTTCTTCAATAACAGTAGAGTCGGGTGCGGCCAGGGCGCTGTCGGGGGTTTGAGGAGCATCCTGAGCCCATGCGAGCGGGGCTGTGCTGAACGTAAGCATACCTACTAGTGCCAAAAGTGCAAATAACTTTTTCATTGTTCGATGATTTAGAGATTAAGTTAAAACGTTTTAATTATCTAGTTATTAAATACTTGCAATTTGGCGGAGAAAGCGGGATTCGAACCCGCGATACGATTCCACACCGTATACACGCTTTCCAGGCGTGCCTCTTAAACCACTCGAGCACCTCTCCTCGTTCAACAATATTGTTGAATAAAAACGGCGCAAATTACAAAAAAAAAATCAGATACAAGGGCTTTGCCCTTAGATTTTTAATTAAATAAACAATTAACATTACCTCTACTGATTATTTTGACCTCTTCCGTGGTTTTTTTGTAGATATGAGCCAGTTGTTCCACTATCAATGGAATGTAGGCGGGCTCGTTGCGTTTTCCTCTGTGAGGAACAGGGCTCAGATACGGAGCGTCCGTTTCCGTAACAATATATTGCAAATCAATCTTGTTCAAAAACAAGCTTAGAGCTGAATTTTTATAGGTGATACTGCCGTTGATGCCCAAGTAAAAACCGCCCTCTTCAGTCAATTCGAGCGCTTGTTCCAATGTGCCGGCAAAGCTGTGAAATATTCCTTTGATCCCTTTGTCGAAATAGGGACGAATAATGGGCATCATCTGCTCGAAAGCATCGCGGGTGTGAATAAGCACGGGCAGGTTCAATTCCAAAGCCCAGTCCAACTGAATACGAAGAGCTTCGAGCTGTTCTTCGAAAAAACTAAGATCCCAATGCCGGTCGAGCCCTATTTCGCCAATACCGTCGTATTTGCCCGAGAGTAAAGCGTTGCGAATCAGGCAGAGTTCTTTACGGAATTTGCCCTTGACTTCGCAGGGATGCAGACCGGCAAACAATCTGAAGAAACCCGGCACAGGCATTAAATCGTACAGGCGATCCATAGCCCTGAGACTGCCGGCGTCTATGCCGGGAATCCAGCATTGCGTAATGCCTGCCGCCTGTGCTCTTTTTAAAACCTCTTCAATATCAGTCCGAAATTCAGGTAAGTAAAGATGGGTATGTGTATCAATCATCTTTTTCCTTTTTTTCGTTTTTGCGGAAATAATACACAATACCGTATTTGCTGCATTGCTCGCGTTTGTCTTCGTCACTCCTATTTTTGAAGTGATCTTCGACCTGATTCCATATATCCAGAATTATGGCGTCAGCGTTTTCTCTGAGACGGGCCAGTTTGGTAAGCGAACGCGAAGTATTTTGTTGGAGAATTTTTTGAGAAATTTTAGCTTCGACAAAATTGTCGTAAAATACTTTGACTTTGGCGATGGAAGGATTGTAGATAGGAGCGCCTCCCCTACGGACACGTTCGTTTTCCCCTTCGATGATGTTTTTCCCCCAGTCAATCAGGGATTTCTCCGTGCTTAAATCAGGAATACTTTGCCGGTTGACATCCAGACGATAAAGTTTTTTGTGTTCCTTCTTTATTTCGTTGCGCAAGACGCTCAGATTGAGTACCTGTATAAAATGAGAAATGTATAATCTAGCTGTTTTGAGGTGAACCAGATAGGATTTGCTACTGGTGGTTTGCCTCTCCAGATTTATGTTGTATTCGTGATAAGCCTGTTCAATTTGAGACAAAATCAACAGGGCGTCGTTTTTGAGTTTGTACGAATAAGCCAAGTCAAGAAAGCCTACTAAATCTCCTTGTTTAGTGGCAGCATTCAGAGCGCGTATACGTGCTCTGTCGGTGTTGGGCAATCTTCTGTATGGCATAATCGGACAAAAATTTATTATACTTGGCGGTAGGTCAGTTTCCCTGCCAGTTCGCTCAATGTAACTAAATGCTTTTTGTCGAGATCCAGGCTCTCAAGTGCTTTAAGGGCAGACTGCCGGTGATCCAGCATCTGTTGTTCACAACTTTCTCTGGCCCCCAGCCGGTTGTAAAAACGGGTTACCATTTTTATTTTTTCCTCCCTGTCCATGTAGTTGCTCTTCATGCAATTCAAAAAGAGGCTGCGTGTATGATTGTCGGCTGTCTCAATGGAATGTATCCAGAGAAAAGTTTTTTTATTATTTACAATGTCACCGCCTATGGCTTTACCGAAAATATCCGGATCTCCGTACACATCCAGTAAGTCGTCTCTAATTTGAAAGGCTATGCCGAGGTGAATACCGAAGTCGTAAAGAAAATCAGCCTCGTTGTCGGGGGCTCCTCCTATAATGGCGCCCAGTTTTAGGCTACACCCCAATAGAACAGCCGTTTTGAGCCGAACCATTTCGATGTAATCCTCTTTACGGACATTGTCGAGCATTTCAAAGTTCATGTCCAGCTGCTGACCTTCGCACACTTCTCTGGCTGTTTGATTAAACAGGTCCAGGCAATCTTTGAGTTTGTCTTCTGGAGCCAATGCTATTTGTTGAAAGGCCATAATTTGCAGGGCGTCACCCGAAAGGACAGCCGTTTTTTCGTCCCATTTTGTGTGAACGGTAGCTTTGTTTCGTCTCACTAGGGAGCGGTCCATTAAGTCGTCGTGTATCAGCGTAAAGTTATGGAAAAGTTCCACGCCAAGTGCCAAGGGTAGCGCTTTTGAAAGGGCCTCTTCGTTGTACAGGTTGCAAGCCGAGAGGCAAAGCAGGGGCCTCAGACGTTTCCCGCCCAGCGAAAGGACGTATTTCAGCGGTTCGTATAAACCCGAAGGCCGATCAGGAAAATCGATTTCCCGGATACCATTTTGTATTAATGTTCTGATTTCCTGAATACTTTTCATGTTTTTATAAAGTAAAAAATAACACACAAAATACATCAAAGGGAAACCTATGTATTTTGTGTGTTATTTATCTTCGATAGGTGTGTAATCTACTACTGTAATTTGAAGATTATAGGCAGAGTATAACGTACACGTACGGGTTTTCCCCTTTGTTTTCCGGGTTTCCAGTCGGGCATCATGCTGATTACCCTTGTGGCTTCGCGGTCGAGGTTGGGGTCAACCGAGCGGATTACCTGAATATCAGAAACCTTTCCGCGTCCGTCGATAACAAAGGTACAAATAACACGGCCGGATATGCCGTTTTCCAACGCAAGCTGCGGGTATCTC
>Ga0209606_1002093_pt1 | contig 23072 bp, 12 predicted proteins | sample AD_UKC057_MetaG_FD_184412 | JGI IMG/M metagenome (GOLD analysis project Ga0209606, IMG submission 184412) | Active sludge microbial communities of municipal wastewater-treating anaerobic digesters from USA - AD_UKC057_MetaG (SPAdes) (version 2) | ecosystem: Engineered > Bioreactor > Anaerobic >...
TACGCTATGTTGGCCTCCCCGCCTTTTGATACGGGCGGCATGGAAAGCGGTCAAGCCGGGTTCGCCGATTCCAAAGGCCAATTCCGCATGGAAAGAATACCCTTAACGGGCATTCAGGTAATAATTCAGGCAACCGATTACGCACCCTGGCAGACAACGTTAAAAGAACTCATAAGTGGTGAGGGCAACCATGTGGACGCGGCACTCAGTCCGGCCGCAGGCATAACGGGGGTTGTTTTCGACGCCTCGGGCAAAGCACTTCCAAAAGTCAGGGTAAATGCGCCTTCCTCGAACACCGTCACAGACGCAAATGGTACGTTTTCATTGGATAACCTCCCTGCGGGAGAGGAAATCAAGATGGCCTTTTCCTGTCCTGGCTATACGTCCACTTCGGCCTATGCCGTAGCCGGATCGGGAGAATCCATAACCGTAACGCTGGTTTTGGGCGGAACGTTGCGGATTCACGCCGTTAAGGACGGCCAGCCCCTCAACGCCTTCACCGCGCTTGTGAAGCACGTGGAACCTGAGATAGCGCAGGTTGCCGGGGAACACTATTTTACGACCCGTGGCGGCGAAATCGTCGCGCAAAACGTCTATCCCGGAGAAGTTGAAATTACAACCAGCATCATAGACGAGAACACTCCCAGGCCGGCATTGCCCTTTGGCAAGGCGCTCGCCATTGTTGAAGAAGGCCAGGAAACCGTTGTTGTTGTCGATATGTTACCCGCAGAGCAGCACACAGAGCCCGATCCGGAAAGTACGATGGAATAGTCGTGTTGGCGCTGTTTTGGAGGCGGCGCCAAACGGCACTTACGCCCGTCGAGTTCGCACTGAGTCAGGGTTTCGATATCGAGACAGTCCCCCTGTGGTCCCTGCATGTTCACCCAGCGCACGTCCGGCACCGGGGTCATGGAACCGAGGTTCAGCAATTTCGGATCCAGCGCGGACGGCACATTGCCCAAACGATGGACCAAGCCCATGCGGTGCACATGGGGCACGCTTTCGGCGTCGGCGGCATCAAACACATCACCGTCACTCGTGGCGCGTCCACCACCTGTCCATCTTTCACGGCCAGGCAGCCCGACTTGCTCTCAAACAGCACACCCCGAACCACGTTGCCGCCTATGATGGCGTTGGTCGCCCAGCTGTTCAACAGGATATCGCCCCCGGCCTCCTGCAACAGAGACGCCATCACGTACTTGGGGACTTCCGGGTCCGTGGTCGCGTCTTGTATGCTGTCCAAGCCGTAGGTGACCGCGCCGTGGCGCATGGCTGCAATGCGGGCAAGCATCTCGTCGCTGATGCCGTGTACCATCTTCTGGTGGGTGCCGCCGGCGCGGACATGGGTGGATAATACGATTAACACCAGGTCCGCTGTCCACAGTCCGCCGAAACAGCCGTACCGTTCCACCGGGGTTACGCGGATACCTGCGCGCACGGCCGCCAGGGCTGCCACCATGTCTGCCGAGAGCGGTCCCATTGTCCTATTGAGAAATCTGCAGGAAGAGTTATACACAGCCGTGATTGGGTTTTAAAAATACGCGGGACACTATTTTCCCGGAACGTGGGGGGGGCGGACATTCCTGTCTGCCCATGATTTCCTTTGGGGTTGTTCCAAAACCACCTTTTGGAGCGGGTTCCCCGCTGCAATTGTACTCCGTGCACCTTTATTGGATCAGTTTTTGCCTGGGGGTGATTTTTAACCCGTTGCGAAGTGTAACTTCGTGGGTTGGAGTTGAGTAACGAGCGAGAAAAAGCCTGCGGGACTTCGCCGCATGTCCCGCAGGCTGGGTTAATCAAAAGGTTTGCGCTTGTGATATCGTTATTTGGTCAGGACACGACGTCCTTTCCGCATGAGGGATACCATTCCGACGGCGATGCACGCTGCCGTCAGAATCAGCAGGCCGCGCCCATCCGTTGCCGGCATGGCTTCGGGATCCTGCACCAGGATGTTGATGGGACCGTAGACGGCTGCGGCCTTGGCACCGTCATCGTATTCGCAGATGTACGCACCGGAATCCGACACTTGCAGGTTGGTCAGGTACATGCTCCGGCTTTGCGCGCCGATGACCTGGCCGTCTGAAAGGGGTTCGCCGTTCTTGAACCACTGGAAGGCGGAGCCAAGCGCAACCGGGTCCGGCACATAGAAACACAGGTCGCTGCCCAAGGGATACTTGCCGCTTACCGCAGGCGTGTCACAGGCAGTACCTTCCAGGAAGTACGGTGTGACTGTGCGGTTCTGATTCATCACCAGGGTCAAATCCCGATAGTAGGGATTGGCCTCGTCGAGGTCGCCTTCCCAGCGGTCGAATTCCCAACCGGTATTGGCGGGCGTGGCCTTTATGGTGGGCGTCGCCCCCGTAGCATAGGGATGAGGTCCTGCGGCGGGCGAGGTGCTGCCCGAACCGACCGGGGCATTGATGGTAAGTGTATAGCCGCTGGTTTCAAACATGGCCCGGGCTACTTTGTTCCCGTCCATGGTCATCACATAGAGCAGGTCATAGCCGCTCGCGTCGCCCTGCCAGCCGCCCCAGTAACTTCCGGAAGCAATGCTCTGAACAGGAATGCCGGTCCGGCGCCCGTCAAGGAAACCGTAAACGCCCGGTGTCGGGAAGGTGGTTCCGGAACCAGCGCCGCCATGCTCCACCGTCAGTGTCCAGTCGGCGGCCGCGTAATGGGCCGTGATGGTTTTGTTGGCATTCATCATGACAGGCACATACTGGGCAGTGGATTCGAGGTCGCCCGACCAGCGGTCAAAGGCGGTCGTGGCCTGCTGGGCGGGCGCCCAGCCGGCGAAAAGATAGACCGTGGCGCCATTCCCATACGTATACGTGCCCGCCGAGGGCGACGGCGCACCGGGGCCGTCAAGAATAATGGTCAACTCCCAGTTGGCTTCCACGAAGACCGCCGTCACAACCCGGTTGCGATCCATGGGAAGGCCGATCAGATTATTGCCCACATCATAGGTGGCGCCTTCGACATCGCCGGTCCAACCATCGAAAGCCCAGCCGATGCCACCCGTTATGGCCTGGACCGTCTGGCTGCCGTCATTGTAGTAATAAACGCCCGCCGGAGGATTGAGCGTTCCATTGCCATCTACCTGCAGGGTCAGCGAATAGGCATATTGCGCAAAGGTCGCCGTGACCGTGCGGTTCTGATCCGGGGTAACCGAAAGGACCGGACTGTTCGGATCGGCGGCGCCGATGTCGCCGGACCAGCCGTCGAAATACCAGCCTTCATCCGCCTCGGCGCTGATGACGACCGGCGGGGCGCCTTCCTCGTAGCTATAGGTGCCGGCAACGGGGTCTGTGGCGCCGTTGCCCACCACGCTGATCGTCAACTCATAGGAGGGAATCTCGGTGAACACGGCCGTTATGGTTTTGTCCCCATCCATCGAAAGGCCCGTTTCTGGATTTGTACCTGCGGCATCCCCTTCCCAATGATCAAAACGCCAGCCTGGATCGGGTATGGCCGATATACTGACCAACTCGTTTGCCGGATAGGTATGTGCACCCGCAGCAGGGCTGGTGGAACCGTTGCCGGTGACGTTAATCGTCAACACAGGCTGCCGGAAGACCGCCGTAACGCTGCGTGCCTGGTCCACGATAACCTGCACCGTGGCGGCATAGGGGTCTGCCGTTCCGATATCCCCTTCCCAATGGTGGAAAAGGTAGGTGAAATCAGTTAAAGAGGCCGTGATGTCTACGACCGTACCCGTGGCGAGACCGTAAGTACCCACAGGAGGATCGGTGTTCCCCGGGCCGTCCACGGCAGTGGTCAAATCATAACCGTTGTCGCCAAAGACCGCCGTCACGATCTTATCACCATCCATGGTAAGGGAGGTCGGCAGGATGCCGGCGGCATCGCCCTGCCAACCGCCCCAGAAGCTTCCGGGATCAACGGCAAAGGTAAGAAACACAGTATCCCCGTCCATTTTCGCCCAGACGCCGGGTTCAGGAAAGGTCGTGCCCGTACCGGCGCCGCTGTGCTGCATGGTCAGCGTCCAGTCACCGGCCACAAACACCGCTTCCACGGATTCATCCGTATTCATGATAATACTGGTGGAGGCGCTTCCCGTATCCTGGACATTACCGGTCCAGTGCGAGAAAATGCCGCCGCCACTAATCTGCGTAGCATTAAGGAATACCTCCTCGCCGGTCGTGTACCGATAAACACCGGGCTCCGGAGATATCTGGCCGGTGCCGCTCAGGGTAAGCGTGAGTTCGGGGCCACAGGGCGCACTGGTGTGGTATACCGTAAAGCCTGCTGATTCCAGTGCGGGGATATGGGTGCAAACGGCGTCCTTGTCCAAATTGTTGCCACCCAATTCTATTTCCCCGGGCGGGGCAGCGCCAATAAGATCCACTAATGGCGCAATGTCGGTAATCGCATTGACGGATAAATCAAGATAGGCCAAATTCACCATCTGGGTCCAATCAATCAGGTCAAGTATCGTGTTATCCATGCCGGTATCACCCAGGGAAAGCGCTGCCAGGCCGGTAAACCCGTCAATGATGTCCCATCCGCCAGTGATGTTATTTGCGCTCAGATTCAAGCCAAGCCCTAACCCGATATCACCCAAAGGCAAGCCGCTCAAGCCGGAAATATCCAGGTCATTGCCGGTTGCCGTGATGCCCAATTCCATAAAGCTTCCAATCTGACCAATACTGTTAATACCGGCTGTAGTGGGCGTGTTGGGCGTGATATCAGGATCCGCATTCATCAGGAACAGGACCATGGGTGCCACGGAACCCGCAGCCAATTCAGCCAGTTCCGTATCTCCAATACCCGCATTGATAAATACCAACCCGAAAATGCCGGGCAAATTCGCGATGGGCGCCAAACTCGGGATATCCCCGAAACCCAAAATCAACAATCCCAGGTTCGATGCCGCTTCGAGTCCGGTCAGGTCGGTTACGCCCATAGGAAACGTAAAGGTACCCAAGTCTCCCAGTTGGGTCAGGCCGTCTGGATCATTTAATCCCGCGCCCGCACTGGAACCGCCGTCGCCGATCAGCCAGTTGCCGTCCACGGCGCCGGACACGCCATCATCTCCGATGATGGTTTCAACCTCGGCCTCCAACACCGGATCGGGCAGGGAAACATCGCCCGGATCGGCTAAGACCAACGATGTCAGCAGACAAATGAACACACAAGAGACACCTGTTACGACCTGTTTCATTTTACATTTCTCCTTGTAGTTTATTAAACCTGTACTTTAAAAGCCCTGCGGAAACGTTCTTACGTTAAAATAGAGTATTCTATTTTATGAAAAAAATCAAGCATTTTTAATATATTTATAGTGACTATAATATTAGCAATAACGTCCACTTGCATACTTCGCATTGAAAAACTGCATGTGATTGTTCGTCAGGGCAACTAATTTACGATTACAGTTGCTTTAGTTTCCGAATATTTGCTATTTTCAGACAAGGTTTTATGATGGTCAAACGAACAGGCATAGCAATCCTGGTCGCCATAAGCGTACTTGCGGTGGCTTTGGCGATCTCCCATTGTACCCCGGGAACGCCAGACCCGCCACGCGCGGTGACCAAGGGCGGCCACCACGCCCGCCATACCGCCGCCGACTACCAACACATCCGTTTCACGCAGCACCGGGATTTCTCGGCGCGGATTTAGATCTTCATAGATTTTTCTTTTCGTCGAATCAGACAACCAATCCAAGTATTATTACTAATTTTGATTCTGAACTTATCATACCCCCCGCCGGGATTCATAATGGCCGTTGCCCTCTCTCATGTGAATAGATTCGGTGTGGCTGGGTCGCGGGCAATGCCTGTGTCCGTTTTTCTCTGCAACCGGTTTATTCCGCTTCGGGGGTATGGGAAGGAAGGCACCGGTGAACTTCAACGGTGATGTGTTCCAGTCCCAGGTGCTGCGGAATTCGTTTTTTGTAGTAATCGGGCGTCTGCGGCGTGCAGGATACGACTGTAAGCATTACCGCGTGGATATTCGGGCCTATTGACCACAGGTGAAGGTCCGCCACGGTGCTGTCTGGATCGCTTTCGATGCTTTCCCGTATGCTTCGCCGGATGGCTTCCGGGCCCTGGTGGTCCAGAAGAACAGCGGCGGTTGCCCGCAAAAGGCCTATGGACCATCGGGCGACGAGAAACGCGCCGGCAACACCCATCAGCGGGTCCATCCAGACCAGACCAAGATATTTGCCGGCGAACAAGGCAAGAATCGCGAGTACCGATGTAAGGGCATCGGCAAGCACGTGCAGGTATGCGGAACGGAGGTTATGGTCGTGCCGATGGTGTTCCTGCGCGTCGTGAAGCCCATCGGGATGTGAACGGTCGTGCTGATGGCCGCTTCCGCCCAGGATAAAGACACATACACCATTGACAATCAAGCCAAGAAAGGCTACAAGGATGGCCTGGTTGAAAACGATTTCTACCGGGCTGAGCATCCTGCGGGCGCTTTCCCACGCCATGAGCAGGGCAAAGAGTGCCAGCAGCAGCGCCCCGCTGAAGCCTCCCAGGGCGTTAACCTTTCCCGTTCCGAAACTATATCGGGGATCGGTCGCGTGTTTTCTCGCATAGACATACGCGAAGGCGTTTATGCTCAGTGCTGCCGCGTGTGAGGCCATGTGAAGACCGTCGGCAAGCAGCGCCATTGACCCGAAGAGCATGCCCGTAACAATTTCAATGACCATCATCACGCCCGTAATGGCAATGACGATCAAGGTGCGGCGTTCGCCGGGACGCTTCCTGTCCTGATTGAAAACGTGGCTATGCCTTCTGGCGTTATGATGGTCGCGATGCATCTTCTTTCCTCAAAACGTGTAATCCGCTCCGTATTCTTCGGTACTTGCCGATGATACCACAGGCGTACAGGGGAAAATCGACGGGCCTTCTTTCAACGCCGGAGCCCGTCTCCTTGACGTGGCGCCGCATAAGGAACCGGGAAAGTGAAACGCTTTTTAAACGGGTGTATCGTGGTATCGTCCAGTTGCCGCTGCAGGACGCGTACCTGCGATCCAATGTGCGCTGACAATGCCGTCCGAATACAGCGCTTGCTATCGCGGGGATTGGAACGTATACTCATGGAATTATCAGGTCGGAAATACACTAAACAAGTAAAACAGGAAGGAGAGTAGAGGCATGCGCCAGAGCGGGTTGTTTGTTGGTCTTGCTGTTCTTGCGACCTGCTGTCTCCCATGCGCTTGGGCCGTTTCTCCGACGGCAGATGAAATCGCTGAAGCGCAACGCTGGTCCGCAACGGCCCTGACGGGGGATTCGAGCGCAGGGCCTGTGTTCTCATTCCTGTATGACGGCAAACCGTCACGCGAAGTGCTCGCAGCCTGCGCATTCACCGAGGAGGAAAGCAACCTCGATGATATCCGGACAAAACGAACACGTCGGTGGACCGACGCGAAGACAGGGATAGAAGTGCGTTGCGTGTCTGTCTCCTATGGCGATTTTCCAGTCGTTGAATGGACCGTCTATCTGCGCAATACGGGGACGACGGACACGCCGCTCATCGAAAATATCCAGGGACTCGATGTCCGATGGGAACGCGAGGAGGGTGGAGAATTCGTGTTGCGGGGCATCAAGGGAGATTATTGCGTTCCGGACAGCTATGAGCCGTATGAAATAACGCTGGCCCCGAATGTGGTGCAGCAGTTTGCGCCCGAGGGCGGACGCCCCACGAACAAGGCGTTTCCCTGTTACAACCTCGTCATGCCCGGGGGCGGGGTGATTTTTGCGATTGGCTGGCCCGGACAGTGGGCGATGCGGTTCACGCGCGACGGGGCGCGGGCCCTGCAGACCGTGGCGGGCCAGGAGTTGACGCACTTGCGCCTGAAGCCCGGCGAGGAGATCCGGACACCATTGACGGCGCTGCTGTTCTGGAAAGGTTCGGACAGCGCGCGGTCACAGAATCTCTGGCGGCGGTGGATGCTGGCCCACAACACGCCCAAGCCCGGCGGAAAGCCCATGCCGCCGATTCTCATCATGTGCACCACGGACTTCTATCCGGGTCTGCGGAGCAACGCGGCGGATGAGATCAAGTATGCCGGGGCCTACATCGATGCGGGCGCGAAACCCGACCTTTGGGTCATTGACGCAGGCTGGTATCCGTGTGGCGATGCGGGTTGGCCGAAGGTCGGCACGTGGGAGATCGACCGGGAGCGTTACCCGGAGGGGCTTAAGGAAGTCGCCGACTATGTCCACGCCAAGGGCGTAAAATTCAGCGTGTGGTTTGAGCCCGAGCGCGTGTCGCCCGGCACGTGGCTGGCGGATACGCATCCTGAATGGCTCTTCGACGGGACGGGCGCCGGCACGGATGTCCGTTTGTTGAACCTCGGCAACACGGAAGCGCGCCAATGGCTCACCGACCATATCGACCGGATGCTGACGGAGCAGGGCGTCGACCTTTACCGGCAGGATTTCAACATGGACCCCCTGGCGTTCTGGCGGAACGCGGATGCGCCCGACCGGCAGGGCATGAGCGAGAACCTGCACGTGCAGGGGTACCTTGCCTATTGGGATGAATTGCTCCGGCGTCATCCGGACATGCCGATTGACAGTTGCGCCAGCGGCGGCCGCCGTAATGACCTCGAGACGCTCCGCCGCGGCCTGCCGTTGTTGCGCAGCGATTACCTGGGCGACCCGAAGTACACGCAGCAATGCCAGACCTACGGTTTGGCCCAGTGGATTCCCTACTTTGGAAGCGGCGCGCCCGACAGGGACGACTACACGGCACGGAGCCTCTGGTGTCCGCGCTTCGCCCTTGCCCGCCCGGCGCCAAGACAGGAGGGACTCGATTGGACCGACTATCTTCGCATGGTCGGAGAGTGGCACTTGGTGAAGGACTTTTTGCTCGGCGATTTCTATCCGCTGACGCCCTACAGCCTGGAAGACACGGTATGGATGGCCTGGCAGTTCGACTGTCCGGAACGCGGCGAAGGCATGGTACAGGCGTTTCGCCGGGAAAACAGCGCCGAGGAGTCACTGCGTTTAACGCTGCATGGCGTGGAAGTTGACGCATCCTACACACTGACGAATCTGGATACCTCCGATGTCACGGAAACGACCGGAAGGGCGCTCCTCGAAGAGGGGGTCGAGATCGTTTTGCGTGAAAAACCGAAGTCGGCCGTACTTGTTTACCGCAAGAACAAGTAAGTGGCTTGAGTGGGTATATGGACAACATGTGGTTATAGGGATTTGTACTTTTTATTGGGCGGCCGGTTATTGCGGCACCCCGGGGGTCATTCCGCGCTTCTCCGTTATTCTGCGCGCAGGGACACTACGCCCCATGGGGGCATGCTTACCGGTCCCGCGAGAGCCTCGAGCGGCCGCTCGCTGATGTCGCTCCGCCAGAGCTTCCACGGTGCCGCCTCGTAGCGGGCGATGTCCGCACGCGTGTCCCGTGCCGAAGCGTTCCAAAGGCGCAGGATGAGCCCCTGGCCATCATCGCTGGGTTTAAGCCCGGAGACAACAATGTCAGGCGGCAGTGCTTCGAGAAGGGGGGATGCCATCGGTTCCCCGCCCCGGGCTGCAATGGGCAGGAGCGGCTGGCCGGCGGCAATCGCGAGCCTTGCCGCGGCGGCCGGATCGTAGCCGCGATGCGGTCGCAGCAGGAAGCGGAAAACGTGCGGCCCCTCCTGGAAGGCGCGGTAGTTCGTGCCCCAGTGGTTGTTCATGGCCCAGGAATAAATCTTCTGCGTCGGACCCACTTCTTTGCGCCAGACCTCCGGGTTGGTTTGCGAGTTCAGGAGGTTGGCCGTCAGGCCGCCCACCTGCACAAGCGGCGCGTCGAGCGTCACCCACGTGACGCCGAACTGATCGTTCGACACGTCGGCCCAGCGGCTTACGGTAAACCAATTCTTGCACGCGCTTGGGATCTGGTCCGTGCCGGGGAGGATGACGCCGAAGGGAACTTCCAGGCGAACCTGGCCGTCCGGCACCGCGAATGGAAACCCGAAATTCAAGCTCTCCTTGCCCCGCTTGTCGTGATAGCGCCGCGCCACCAGGCGTTCCTTGTCGACCATGTTGATAATCTCAACAACATCCTGCCCCGCTACAAGACGAATCTCGCACGCAAGCATGTGACAGCCGGGAGCCTCGGATTTGATCAGCAGCGAGGCGACCAGGGGACCGGATTCACCGGCCTGGATTTGGACCTTTTCGACGGGCTTCACATCCGCCGGATCTTCTCCGATGAAATACAGGTACTCATTCAAGGCCTGCCCTTCGGCGGTGTCGACGAGATTGGCTTCGAGCCCGTTGAGATAGATCTCGACGATGCCGCCAGTCTGTTTGTCCACACGCAGGCGCAGGAGGCCGTTGTCCAGCGTGGCATTCTCGGAATTGGCCGAGGCGGCTGCGCCGTCCGTGTGTGGCGCGTCCTGGTGCAGGAGATACCGACGCGCGGCCAGGGGAGGTACGTCCTTCGCCCGCAGGACCAGTTCGCCGTTGCGCAGCCGTTGCGAAGGCACGGGTTGGCCGCCGGCCTCCACAACGCGGTCTTTGCCTTCGGAGAGGAACTTCGGCAGCACGACCAGCTCGCTGCGCGTCCATGACGCGGTGTTGACGAGGTCGATGGCGTCGGGGACGGCGGCGCCGCTGAACTGGGCAAGGGCCCGGCTGAGGAGATCGCGCGACTGACGGTCGGCCGCGACGGCGTAGGACTGCTTGATGGTCCACTGTTCGCGCGTTTCGCGGCGGAAGGGATCGCTGATGCTGCACCATGCCCCCCAGGTGTGCTCAGAGTAGAGCAGCACATTGCGCCACGCGTCTTCAAAGGCGGCGCGGGGATAGTCCCGGGGATTCGCCAGCGCCCAGATCGTCTCAGCCTGCGCGAGCCGGTCCGAGCTGGCCCGGTTCATGGCGGTTTCAAGCGCGGACGATCCTGCGCCGTCCTCCCAGTACGGGGTCCGGTCGCCCGCCACGCTCGGCAGTTCGGCGCCATGGCGCACTTCGAAGGCGCGGAAGGCTTCGGCGGTCGAACTGATGATAAATTTCGGGGAGACGTGTGTTTCGTTCCAGTCGCGGATAAACTCGCAAATGGAGGGGTCGGGCACGGCGTTGTCGCCGATGCCTGCCCAGCGGACGTAGGCAATCTCATAGGGATACGCGCGCTTGTTCAGACCGTCACAGAAGTCTTGGACAAGTTGCGGGGTCATCGCGTGATATCGGTGGGACATGGCGTAGCCCCAGAAGGGTATCCAGACAAGTACGCGCGAACGCCCGTCCGGCCCCACCCAGTAAAAAGGCTTGTTCTCCCACTGCACCAGGATGTCCCCGATGCGGTCGAAATAGTTGGGGGCTACGCTGAAATACCGGATGCCGGCGTGCGCCATGGCGCTCACGGTGCCCCAGGTGTAGCCGGGCACATCGCTGATCATCGCCGCCTCGACGGGAACGCCGGTCCGCCCGCCCATCTCTGCGGCCATTTTGAAAAGGCGCAGCAATTCTTCGGGGCGGCAGAGGCCGGTCAACTCGTTGAGGTACATGGCGTTGAGCGCGACCTGGCCGGCTTTCACGGCTTCAAAAAACCGCTGCCGCGCATCCTCGCCCAGCCGCCTTAGAAAGAGGTCTGCGGCCCACAGCACCTCGACATTCCACACGAACCGCGCCCCGGCGGGATAGTCTGCGGTTCGCCGGGCGATTTCCATGCCAGCAAGCAGATTCTGAACCTGCTTGTCTTCGATATCCGTCTGAATTTCCGTATAGCCGATATCCGTGTGCGAATGGGGCAGCACGTACACCGTCAGTGGCCGCACGGGCCGGCGGGGTACTTCGGTCTGCCCTACGCGCCCGCCGGCGACCTCAAGTCCGAGGGCCGCCACCGTCTCCGCTGCTACGGCGGGAACCATCAGCGCCAGTTCCTGCGTGCCAAATTCCAGGCGCAGCGGGTGCGGTTCCGCGCCGTCAAGGTGCAATACGGCATCCGCCGGTTCCGCATAGGGATGCGTGATGGTCACATGCAACGTCTGTACGGGGCCTGCGGCGGAAGTCGAGAGTATGGGAAACTGTTTGACCGTTATGGCGTCGTGTGCGGGTGCCGCTTCGGGCGCACCGGCGGTGAAGAAGGCGATTTCCGCACCGCCGACCGTGCCGTAATTCTGGGGACCGAGTTGCGTCACCTGCCATTTCACGCGCTGCGCCGTAACGGGCGATGGAAGCATGAAGACGGTTTGCGCGGCCGGGAGGGCGGAATGGGGCACCGCCGCAGTCGACAGGACCGTTCCCTGGTCGTCCATGAAGACAAGCTCCGAAGCCGCGACGGTGGCAGGATCGTTCCTATCGACATGTCTGAACGCGGCCACAGGTACCTCTTCGGGAAAGCGGAACTCGACGAAGGTGTCCGTACCTTTGCCATTGGTGGCGTATTCGGTCTTCACATCGCCATCAATCAGGCGGCCGGCGTTAAAGTTGCCGCCGGGATAGGCCGGGGCGCTTGCATCAATTTGCGGCGAGGGAAGGGGCGTAAGGGGTGTGAATTGCGCCGCCTGCGCGGAAACGCCGGCGAGCAGAATCACCCAGGCAAAGCCTTTCATCGATCGGAAAAGGTGGAAACTCATTGTTCATCTCCCATAGTCGACGGCAATTCCATGGTCAGTATACAAAATTCAGACTTCTTGACCTCGACCGGGTTTGATAATGATATTTCGGAATTCATGTTGGCACTTATTTTTAGGGTCCTCTTCGTAGAGACCGCAAGAAAGGGGCAGACAACGAAAAAGCCAATCTATGCAAAGTGCCTGTATTCTTGGGTTACCCACGGCTACTTCGTCATCAGTCCTTTTTTGCTCCGTTTTTTTGTCTGGTACGAGTGCCCTGCGCAATTCCGACGAGGCTAGAAAATCAGAAAGTATGCGATGGATATTTACGGTACTCCCAAGTATCATAACTATACTCGAGAATACTGTTCCCAAAATTGCACCCTACCCGCGCCTGTTCAGACGCATCAATTTGAAAATCAACAGGGAAAGCCGCAGCCACGCCGGCTTTGTATCCCTGTAGAAAGCTTCCAGCAACCGTGAAAAGAGGGCATACTTTTCACGGGAATAGGGATGCCAATGTAAATCGGGGCCCAGGGCACCTTTGTCCAACAGAACGGACTTGACATTACAAAAGGAGTAAAGGCCGAACGCGCCCTTATACCGTCCAAAACCGCTGTCCTTGACCCCACCGAAAGGAAGGGCCGAATTGGCTTGCGTGGCCAGGGCGTTGTTAATGGAGACGTTCCCGGTTTCAAGGGCTCGCGCCACGCGTACCGCACGTTCCATATCCGCGCTCCAGACGCTGGCGCTCAGGCCGTAGGGCGACGTGTTGGCCAGGGCGATGGCCTCCTCTTCGGTTCGGAATTTGGCCGCGGCCAGAATTGGCCCGAAAGATTCTTCCGTTGCAATCCGCATGTCCGGCATCACATCGGCCACCAGGGTGGGGGCGTATTTATGCGTTCCGGGCGCACAACGGCCGCCCGTGATGAGGCGCGCTCCCTGCTGAATGGCCTCCTCCACCTGTTCCGTGACCGTTTTCACCTGGAAGTCCGTTGTCATGCATCCCATTTCCAGTTCCGGTTCATTTGTATCGCCGGTACGGTCCTCCAAGGTCCGGAGGTTTTCCAGTTTTTCCTTCATCAGGGCAAGAAATTTCTCATAGACTTTCTCCTGCACATAAATGCGCTCGACCGACGTGCAGGTTTGTCCGCTGTTGACCATTCCACCCCAGCGGGCACCGGTGGCGGCCCGTTCCAGGTCCGCGTCCTCGAACACAAGCATCGGGTCTTTTCCGCCCAGTTCCAGTTCAACCGGGATCAGGTGTTCAGCCGCCTGGGCCATAATCTTGCGCCCGGCCCCCACGCTTCCCGTGAAAAATATCTTTCGGGGTTTCAGGTCTATTAACCGTTTCCCCGTCGCCCGCGTTCCGTAGATAATCTGTATGGCGTCCTTCACAAAACCCGACCCTTCTATCATATCTTCATAAAGGCCCTTGATCGGGGTGTAGCTCGAGGATTTCAACAGGACCGAATTCCCCGCCAGAAACGCCGAAATCACCGGCTGAAAACTCAGCACAAAGGGGTAGTTCCACGGGGCGATGACCAGCACGGGACCGAGGGGTTCAAACCAAATCCGCGATTGCTTCGGAAACAGCACCAGCGGTGTAGGCGCTTTTTGTTCCCGCAGGATACGCTCCGCGTTTTTCTCGTAATACCGTATCATGTCCAAGGACGAGTACACTTCCGCCATCAGGGCGTCGGTGCGGCTTTTCCCGGTTTCGCGGCAGATTTGTTCCACCATGCGTTCTTTGTGCTCAACCATATACCGGCGCAACTTGCCCGCTTCCTCCACCCGTTGGCGCACCGTCATTTTCCGGACCACCCCAAAGGCGTCCCAGGCCCGCTTGTAGGAAGCCTGTACTTCTTTTTCCGGGCACTCTGAAAGGGTATATAGTAGCTCTCCGGTAGCGGGATTTTTGACTTCAATGCTTCCCATACGTTGTCTCCTGCAGTTCGTGGGAACGATTTATCTTGGAATCAATATAATGGCAGCGATATGCACAGGAATACATATCGAATGGCACACCAAGACCCTCAGTATATATCCTTGGCGGCCCAATTCGAATGCTTCTACGGGGCAAGTGGAGAAAATACTACCATATGGGACCGTGGTTTTCAAAGCATTGGAAAGCCGGACCAACGTATCAGAACCGCATCATCCCGCAGTGATTTTTCCGTGGATGACCCTGCTTCGCACCTGTATTTAGCCCGAATAGGCCAACGTCTGTTTCTCAGGCAGGTTGGCGTGTTGCGACGGCCCGGCTGTCGTGTCATAATACACCGGTTGGCGTGGTTGCATTGCGCCAGCGTTACGACAGCATCATTGTATGTTTCCAGTCAAAGAACCCTCTACTATAAGGTACGTACTATGAAAACACTACCCCTCTGGCTATTTATTTCAACGGCCGCACTGCTGTGCCCTGCGGCATGGAACGGTAATGCCGTTGCAGGGGATGCCTGCGAGGAAGGATTCTTACCAATCTTCAATGGCAAAGACCTGACGGGATGGGTCGGCGATACGAAAGGGTATGCCGTGGAAGACGGTAGCATGGTTTGTAAACCTGGTGGCAATATATACACGGAAAAGGAGTATTCCGATTTTGTGTTCCGGTTTGAGTTCAAACTCACCCCGGGCGCAAATAACGGCGTGGGTATTCGTGCGCCCCTTGAAGGCAACGCGGCGTACGTTGGTATGGAAATCCAGATTCTGGACGACCGCCACTCGAAGTACAAGGACATACATGCTTACCAGGCGCACGGTTCCATCTACGGTGTTGTACCCGCGAAACGGGACCAACTGAAACCCGTCGGCGAGTGGAACACGGAAGAGATCAGGGCAAAGGGTACTCAGATTACCGTTGTTCTGAACGGTGTCACCATTGTGGACGCGGACGTGGCCAAAGCAGGCGAAAAGGGCACCCTTGACGGCGAAGCACATCCTGGCCTGAGAAATACGAAAGGGCATGTTGGTTTTCTGGGCCACGGTGACCGAATCGAGTTTCGCAACTTGAGGATAAAAGAACTTTCTGAATAAACAGGGGACGCCGTAATTTGTGCATGGGGTGAATGATTGTCCCTTCTAAGAGGATGCTGCACGCCAGGTCCTCCACGAGGCGCTGGTTCGAGGCTGTCCGACACCGTAACCGGAAGGGGGCGGGTCAGGCAAATAACACCCTCCACGCGGCCCCGGCATTGTATAATTGGTATATGCGTGTTGTGGTAATGGAAGCGACATAGAACGGCAGACCTGAAGGAGAGAACTATCATGCGCTGGAGAGACAGAAGAATGAGTTCCAATGTGGAGGATCGTCGCGGCCTTCCCGTGAAACGGGGTATGGTTGGGGGCGGTATGGGCATGGGTGTTATCGTTCTGATACTCGCGGTCTACATGCTCGGCGGCGACCCGAAACAGGTCATGGAAATGCTGCCCATGGAGCAGATGCAGGGCGGGGCGCAAAAGTACACGCCCACCGCCGAGGAGGAGGAACTGGCGCAGTTCGCATCGGTGGTACTTGCCGAAACCGAAGACGTATGGACCCAATTATTGCCCGAGGTGGGCGGGTCGTACGAATATCCGAAACTGGTGCTTTTTTCCGGTGCTGTGGAGTCGGCCTGCGGCTATGCCGGTTCCGCCACCGGGCCCTTTTACTGCCCGGGTGACCGCAAGGTATATATTGATCTGAGTTTCTTCAATGAACTGCGCGAACGGTTTCAGGCGCCGGGCGATTTCGCCATGGCCTATGTCATCGCCCATGAAATCGGCCACCATGTGCAGACACTCCTCGGCATCAGTGAACAGGTCATGTCCCAACGTTCCAGGCTCAGCGAAACGGCGTTCAATAAACAAATGGTATGCATGGAACTGCAGGCCGATTTTCTGGCCGGCGTCTGGGCCCATTACGCTTCCAGAATGAACCTGTTAGAAGAGGGCGACCTTGAAGAAGCCATGAATGCCGCCAGCGCGGTGGGCGACGACCGGATACAGAACGCGACCCAAGGATATGTCGTTCCGGACAGTTTTACCCACGGCACGTCAGAACAGCGGAAACGCTGGTTTAAAAAAGGATTCACCACAGGCGACCCCCGCCAAGGCGATACATTCAACGCAGCGGTCCTATAGAAGAGACCCAGGAAACCGCCCCGCTCTTTTCAGTCTTACTTGACATGCCTGTGGAAAATTAGGACAGGCCGGTCCAGCATCGCTCGCTTCCGTCAGTTACTGTTTTCGTTCAGTCTTTTTGTAGGTCTTTTGGGGTAAGTTCAGACTTCCTGACCTCGACAGGGTTTTGACGTAGTTTTTCGGAAAACAGTATGGCACAAAAGTTTGACGCAAAAGACCGTAAAGAAGGGACAGACTACCAAATAGCAAGCATGAAAAACAGGATTATACGCTGTACTCAGGGGCTATTTGGCAGTCAGTCCCTTCTTTACTCAGTCTCTGTGTTTTCACAAAAAGTGCCATTGTATATTCCGACGAATTCAGGAAGTCTGAAGTTGCGCATATTGTATGCGGGGGATCCGGACGGTATCGCCTGGCATGATATCCCGATAGACCAGACGCTCGCCCACCTGAAAGGCCTTCGTAGGATCGACGATAAGCTTCAAGGGCGGTCCGTGTTCCGTGGAGACAATCCGCCCGCTGCCGCCTTGTTCGCCTTGAATGCCTTTCCCGTCGAAAAATTGCGTTGTGTGCCGTTTCACGGAACGGGCATATTCATGGGGAATGTCGCTGAGGAGGGTCTGCGCATCGGGAACCGATTGTACGCGTCCGGCACCGAGATTCAGGGTGCTTGCCTGCAGCACCAGCCGCCTACCGTCAACCGAAAGCACATGGTAGGCCGTGGTGCGTGAATACAGGGGATTGGAAAAAACCGCCACATCCCCCGGGCCGATGTCCGGTACCTCTTGGTCAAGCACAACGGTACAGGTATCGGCATCCACGGCGTCAACCTGGGCCGTGAACTCCCCCGGACCCTCGTCCACTGTCGCGCCGTCAAGGAGAAGGGAAGCGCAACCGACCGTTTGGACCTCGGTAGCGGCGCCTTTCGTACCGGTCAGGTACGCAAAATCGCCCGAGAACGCTAGTTGTCCAAGGGCGCTGTCCGCCTCGCAGGCCCCTGTGGCGATCACGTCAACGCGGCCATCGGTGCGTTCTATTTCAAGGCAGGTCGAACCGATGCGGCGCACGGACAGTACCTGGCGCGTTTCTTTTTCCGGCACGGATTCATAGACCGCGAGGAAAATGCTTTGCAGGTTCTCTCCCGTTCGACGGGCCAGCAGGCACTGCGCCTCGGGAAGTCGGGGATACAGTCCGGGGCCTGTGGCGAATACCGCCTCGGCCGTATCTCCCGCCAATAAGGCATGGAAGGTCGCCGGATGGTCGCCTGTCATAGCCCACCGGCCGCCCCACACGGGCTCAGGTTGGCCCTGCCGGACGTTATAAAAGAAGCCGTACCCATTGCCCGGCGGCGGGTTCCAGTAGGGCTTGTTCGGGTATCCCTTGATATCCCCGTCCGCGCCTACCTGTTGGCCCCAGGCCACCCCTTCCGCCAGGCTTCCCTCCCGGTTTTCCAGCGCCGGAACGCCCACGGGCGAGAACTGCTCTCCCAGGCCGGCAAAACCATAATCATGCCGGGTACCACCGCCCACCTCAAACATATCGACCAGGTAGGCGCCGTCAACGAGCGCGACCGTGCGCCGGTAACGGGTGACCCCCTGTTCTGTGTAGCTCAGTTCGCTCGATGCCTGCACCGCTTTTAGCCGGGGCAGGTCCGCAAAAAAGTGCAGGCTCCCGCCTGAGCCGTCCGCCCCAAGTTGGTTCTGTTCATCCACCGTGACCAGGCAATGGCTGACCGTGCTCGACGCCCAGCCCACATGGCAATGGGTACTGCCCAGGCCGTACCCGAGATCATAGGTCCATTCATACCCATCGGCATAATACTGCAATGCCAAATCGTCCGGATCACCGTGGTTCAGGGAAGGGCCATACCGCAACAGGGCGGTCTGCCGCCCGTCGCGCAGCAAGGCCAGCCCCTTCATACCGGCCACCCACGAACCGTTGACCCGGCGTTCCAACGCCGGCGCCGGTGCTGCCACCGTATCCGGCGGGCCGGCGGCATGCCAGAAAAGCCAGTTCCGGTACTTGGCGGCGCTGCGATGGGCGTCAAGGTCGCCGCCGACCAGCCACAACAAGGCGGCGCCGTAGTTTGCGCGAACCCCGGGATCTGATGTCATTGCATACAGCCGTTCAAGGAAATTGGCGTCCACCGTTGAACTTGGGCGCTCCGGCGGGGGCGTATGCCGCACATTCGGAGCCATATCGCCGAAGTTCGGCAGCAGCCCTGCGCACAGCAACTGCGATTCCGGCAGCAGGACCGCCGAGACAAAACGGGGATCGTCATATAAATTGAGGCCGGCCGGATATTCGGCACTCCGCAGGTTGCGCAGGGGGTCTGCGAAGGTCAGGTACAGCAGGCGGGCGTGGATGGCGTAGCCGGGTGAGGTTTCATAGTACCGCCCGTCGCGATCAATATTATTGGACAGCATACTTTGTATGGAATAGGGGCCTTCCACACTGATTCGGATGTACTCGGGAATGTCCAGAAGACATCCCACGGCCAGGGCGCCGCGCATATAATCGGCGTGGCCGTTGTGCAATACCCCGTCAAAGCAATGGCCGTAACAATAATAGGCGCCGTCTTCCAGCAGATAGCGCTCGATGTTCTCGCGCCGTTTCATGCCGGGACGCAGCGAAGGCTGTTCCAGGGCCGGGCTGGCGTAAAGCAGGTCGTAGTGGTCCACATAATGCACCAGCGTGCGGGCCACCTGGTACCAGGGCCGTGCGAAGCGGCCGCTGGGCGGCGTACTCGGGTAATCCCATGACCCCGACGTGGACTCGGCGTAGACGGAAGCCAGCGCGTCCAGCAGCAACGCGGCGCGGGCGGCATACTTTTCCTCGCCTGTCAGCGCATAGGCCTGGGTCAGGCTCGGCAGCGCGTGCAGCGTCCACTGTTCGGTCACCCACGCATTGAACTGGCCGACAAAATAGTGTATTCGTCCGTCCGGCGCCCGGTACCCCTCCCCGGTATCGGGATGCTCCGCGTCCGGCAGGGTATGTCCCGCATCGCATTTCACCCGGCCCGGAGTATCCCACCTGCAGTTGGCCTTTTCCCAGGTACCCGTCTTGCCGTTGCAGATGGGGCATCCCGTAAACCCGTAGGCATAACAAGCCCCGGGCTTTGGCAGAAAGCCCAGCCAATAGTCCTCGGATTCGCGAAGCCAGGCATCCGCCTCGGCCAGGATGCTTTCGTATTCTTCGCGGGCCCACGCGTATTTCTCGATACGTTGCCTTGCGGCGTTGACGTCGGCGGCGGTACGGGTGACGCACGGATGATCGCCACGCCCCCGGATAACCAGCGCCTCCCGCGGAAGGGGCGCGTCCTGTGCGCCAAGGACCACACAAATGAGCAGCGTTGTAACCACAGGCACCTCCCCGACCTTCCGCTTGCTTAGGCGGTATTTTTACCCCGAAACTACACTCATATAAAACACTTCTGATAATACCACAATGTTACCCGGGATTTTGCCGTGATTCCACCGGAGAGGTCCTGCTCCGAATAGATACAACAGGGAAAAGCCCTGACCATCATGAGTATCGGGCCACCCTTTATTCCCCCTTTGCGCTGGTCTTGTATCGTAGTCCTGCGCTAAAACATGCAAGTCGGCGCCATGTTATGCTGTTACCGTATCCTCCGGAGATTCCTTCGCGCAGCTGCAACAGCAACCGCAAAGCAGGTTGTCAAGGCCGGGTTGTTGTGGTCCTGAGGAAAACACCACAAGCAGCCCCCCCATGACCGAGAGGTTTTTCAGGAACTGGATTTGCTGCATGGCGCTTTCAGCGGCTTCCAATCCCCAGAATTTGTGGAAAATCAGGGTCGTTGGAATCATGAAAAGAAACAATGCCAATGCCCCCAGCCGTGCCCTGAATCCCAGGATCAGGGAAAGCCCGCCGCCAATCTCAGCGGCAATGGCACCCAGGAGCAGGAGTGAAACCATCGGCATACCCTTTGCCGCCATATAGGCGGCCGTACCGTCAAAATCCATTATTTTTCCAAAACCGCTTTCCACGAAGATGATGCCCATCAGAATGCGACCGATTACAAGCAGGCTTTTATTTAATGTCGATGTATTCATGATCTATTCCTTTTCCTTTGCGGATTCGTTTTCCTTGACAGTGCTTTATTTTTGATACACACCCTATTGGCACAACACTGGAGGAGGGGTCTTTTATTTCTTCCGGCGGGTCATGGAGTTCCATGTAATAGGTTTCAAGAAAAGCAACGCGGGCGGCACCGGGACCGGGTTTCAAACAAAAATGTGGGACCGTTCCGGCCACTTGGTTTTACGCCGACCCAAAGTCTAAAACATGTATCACTGCGTTCCTATCCACAAACAATCAAATCTAAGTCGCGGAGGGAAGACTCCCACTTTTCTAAGCGTGTTTATTCAGCAGTTGTTCGTTGTAGCGGCCATGAGCCGATACTCGGATAAAGCCTTCAGGGCCGGTTGAGCCACCATATGGAAGCGTTCAACACGGTCGCGAAACTGACCCAGAGCCAATAGGGAATAAATAATGCCGCCGCTGTTTTGGAGGAGGAATAAAAAGCAACGGTTGTTGCCCCGATAGCTACCCATAAGGCTGCGATGTCAATAAGTGCCAGGCCGGGGCGGTGCATCCCGAAGAACAAGGGGGTCCAGAGCGCGTTCAGGATCAGCTGCACCAGGAACAGCCCGAGCGGCCACACCAGGCTGGCGGCATTGCCGTTGCGCCAGACCAGCCAGGCCGCGACGCCCATGGTCAGGTAAAGTATGGTCCAGACGGGACCGAACACCCAGCCCGGCGGGTTGAACAACGGTTTGTTCAGGTCCGCATACCACGCGTCGGGCCCGGACATGGACAGCAGGGCGCTTATCGCGGGCGCGCTGAAGGCAAGAATCACAAAACCAAGCAAGACAATACTATTTTTGAGCATAAGCGACTCCAATCAAACTTTGCCCGGCCCAGAATCCATGTGTGAATAACATAAGATAACACGTCAGGAATACCATGTTTACGGTGGGGTCATTTCTTAATCGGAAGTGGTTTTACAAGCACTTATGTTTAGCTGAATCCGGCTATTTAGTTGGCAGGGTAACTGAAAAAGACTATGAGGATGGTTCCACAAAAGTTTTCCGTGCAAGATGTTTCTCACCACGGAATACACGGAGTAACACGGAAAGAAAACCGTGATAACAGGTACTCGCGAGAAAACACAAGATGACTGATAAACTCCATTCTTGTTTCCGTCCAATTCCGTGACTTCCGTGGCAAAAAAAAGTTCAAACCCCTTAGACCTATCAAATACAGGCATTACCCATAATAACGGCATGCTGAGGCTTTGCTATGTTCCTTTTCCTGTTTCTTTTGAGTCTTATGGACAGGTAAAGTACCAGTATTCCTTACTTCCCTGCAACCGGTTTGATTTTGACACGATAGGCCGTTTCTCCAAAACTGTCATAGGAAGCAACTTTCAACTGGAATGTCTTCCCATCTACAAGAATATGCTTTCCCTTGCGGCCAATGGCGCAAAGAACTTTGCGCAAGTCACAGGCCTCTTCCCCCGAGGATTCCAAACGGGCAATCCCAAATCCCATGCCGTTCTTCATGGCACAGATTTCTTCGTACTCATCTTTATACTCGATATCAAGTTCATCAGCACCATAAGAGACGGCCTGTGCGACAAGGGCGGCAAGTGTGCTTTTGGTATCAGAATCTGCTTCGGTCATGTCAGGGAACTCCCACGATTGTTGAAGGCTATACCGTGCAACATTATTATCATACCCCAAATCTCTTTGTAAAGGAAAAACGTCTTTATTCAACACCTGCTCGTTCAGAAACGGTATAGGTTTCAATATACGCAATGTAGCTGACGCCCTCGGGGCCGGGTTCGGCATGGTCCGCGGCTTCACCGTTATACGGAATCTTTCCGACCAGGAGTTCGCTCGGGGGATGGTTGAACAGGCCCCCATGTTCGAAGGTCCATACCCGCGTATACTGTTCCCCGTCGCTGCTGGATTCCAGGACACCGCACGTGTGCCCCCAGCGTGCGCGAAGCCAGACCCAAGTGTCAGGCACATGGCCTTTGTCCAGCAATTGCCGCCCGAGGATATCCGCCTGGAGCAGGCCGTCGCTGCGCACACCGGCGCGAATCATAGAACCATCCGGCCAGCGCAGCGCCACGGCCGGCCCCCAGGACATGCCGGCATCGGAGCCCTGTTTCAATTTGACCACAAACCCGCTGGTGGGGTGTTCGTATTGAAACCGGTAAAACGCATGGGTGTGGGCCCGGGCGGTGATTTGAAGTGTGTCATTGTCGATGGCGAACGGGTCTGGATTCGCCGGTGAAACGAACGCGTCCGTTTCAGGAAGTGTTGAAAATTGCAGCGCGAAGACGGGGGTTGCCCAGGCGGGCGGTCCGTTCAGGGTGACAAATTCAGCGCGC
>Ga0209606_1002095_pt1 | contig 23044 bp, 25 predicted proteins | sample AD_UKC057_MetaG_FD_184412 | JGI IMG/M metagenome (GOLD analysis project Ga0209606, IMG submission 184412) | Active sludge microbial communities of municipal wastewater-treating anaerobic digesters from USA - AD_UKC057_MetaG (SPAdes) (version 2) | ecosystem: Engineered > Bioreactor > Anaerobic >...
TAATTGCCGGGCATATCGGCAGACCGGACGGCGTTTTTTCACCCGAACTAAGCACAAAACAGCTCCTTCCCTACTTCGGTGAAAACTTAGGCGAAGGAAACTTTGAACTTTTGGAAAACTTAAGATTTAACTCCGGGGAAGAAGAAAACAGCGAAGAATTTGCAAAAGAACTGGCGTCAAAAGCTCAGATTTATGTCAACGACAGCTTCGCCACATGCCACAGGAGCCACGCTTCAATCACCGGAATAACAAAATTTCTCCCCTCTTTTGCCGGAATATCGCTCCAAAAAGAAATATCCAACCTTAAAAAAATAACCGAAAATCCGGAAAGACCTCTGTCGGTTATAATCGGCGGATCAAAATTGGAAAGCAAACTTCCCGTAATAGAAAAATTTCAAAAAACTGCGGACTACGTAATGTTAAGTTCACTTCTCTCTGCAAATTGGAGTAAAGAAATTACTCAAAACCTCATTTTATCCGATAACAAAGACATAGAATCAAAAGACATAAATGAAAAAACAAGGCAAAAATTTATGGAAATAATTGAAAAATCAAGGACAGTTTTGTGGGCCGGACCCTTAGGAATGTACGAAGAAGAAAAATATATCGCCGGAACAAAAGCGATAGCGGAAAAAATAGCGGAACTTACCCAAAGCAACAAACTCTACTCCGTTGTCGGAGGAGGAGACACCGTTGCGGCAATAAACAAATTAGGATTATTAAACAAATTCAGCTTCGTATCCGGAGGCGGAAGCGCAATGCTTGAATTCCTAGCAAAAGGAACACTACCCGGAATAGAGGCCTTGGAGAAGTAGAGGTTTTGGAAAAATGCCAAAAATATTAAAACCTTCACAGCCCGAAAGATGCATCGGCTGTGAAATGTGCGTTTTTGAAGCGCAAAGACAATTAAAAAAAGTCGGCATGGAAGAATCTCTCATCAGGGTTTTCAGAAAAAAATCCGAAGGAAAAAATGTGGAGTTTGAATTAGAAATAGACCCAAGAATAAACATTCTGGATGTGGAAAAAATATCGTCAATCTGCCCCCGCAGTGTTTTTGAAATTTTAACCGAGCAGGACCCGGAAGATGAAAAGGACATAAAACCAGAAAAATGATAGACCTTTCAATAAAAAAAATATTAGACATAGACTTGGAAAAACAGGAAGCCGAAGCAAAAAGCTTCACCGACCTGAACAGCTACTTCGGGGGAACGGGCTTGGGCTTAAGACTCCTGGAAATGTACTCCGACAAAAATCCGATAATCATATCCGTCGGCCCTTTAAACGGATTTTTTCCATTTACATCAAAAGCCTCAATAGTTTTAATTGACGAAGGAGCCGTGGAAGACATTTACCTCGGGGGAAGTCTCTCCACAAGAATAAAATTCGCGGGATTGGACTCAATAGTAATTCATGGGGTGGCAAAGGAAAAAACCGTAATAGAAATTCAGAACTCAGCCGCTTTTTTAAGAGAAGAAAGCACGGATGTATGGTCCTTAGGACTTCCGGGAAAAAGAACCATAATGGAATTTGATGGAAAAAAAGTAATTTCGGACCAATACTTCACTACTCCGGAAAACTACCTGGAGAAAAAATTCATTGAAAAAAACATAAAAGGAATATCAATCACCGGAACCGAAATATATTCTCCGAAAAACTTTGACGACTACGAAAATTTATACGAAGAAATACTTAGCAGAAAAAATGAACTTGGCGTTGAACCGGGAGGTTACCCATCGTGCTCGGGATGCCCGATGGGGTGCGGAAAATCTAAAATCGGGGAAATCGGCGGGAACATTTTGCTAAACAGCCTTGTCGCGTGTCAATATGCGGATAAAATATACACAGATATAGGAACGGTTTTTTCATGTTTAAATTCGTTGGGATACGGGTACACCCACGAAGACATAGAAAACCTTCCCGCTCTTGTAGAGAAGACAATAAGAAAAATATGAAATAAGGGAAAATATGAAATACGTAATAGCAAATTGGAAAATGAATATGGACGCTAAAGATCTTGCCGACTGGGTCGGACCTTTTAGCAGATACTACAAAAAAATAAAAAAAGACTGGAAAAAAAGAAAAATCCCGGAAGAAAAATGGCCGAAAATAATTCTATGCCCGTCTTTAGTATTCGTTCCGGCGGTTTGCGAAATTTCCCAAAAAATGGGAGTGGAAACAGGGGTACAAGATGTCTCCCCTTTTGACAGAGGACCGCATACGGGAGAAACCGGAGCATTTCAGATAAAAGGTTTTTGCCGATACGCAATTATCGGACACAGCGAAAGACAGGAACCGGTTGAAGTAGTCGCAAGAAAAAGAGATGTATGTTTAAGAGAAGGCATAACTCCGATAATTTGCTTCGTAAACCCGGCAGATTTAATAAAACTTTACAAAGAAGGATGCGTAATGGCATGGGAAGACCCCCAGAACATATCAGTAAACGGAGTTTACCGCGCAGAAGATCCGGCAAAAATTTCCGCCATCACCGATGAAATAAGAAAAATAATACCGCCGGAAGCGGCGTTGATATACGGCGGATCGGTCAACGAAAAAAACGCCTCTTCAATATCAAAAATCAACGGGCTAAACGGAGTTCTTGTGGGAAACGCGAGTCTTGATTCGGAAATTTTTGCCGCTATAATTCGTTATTACGTTCAGGATTAAGTTTTCCCTGCGTTTTCAAATAAATGAAATATACTGACATATCAAAACAGAAAAAACTTTCGGAAAAAAACTCTAAGAACAGTAAAAGCAAAGGTGTTGCAAAGCTTTTTATATTATTCGCCGTAATAATTTCGGCCGGCATTCTTTTCTATTTTTTCAGAGATAGAGTAAAAAAAGAGTTCAGTCCCGTATCTATCGTCGGTGGCACGGAAAAAATAAACATAAAACAAACCGACGGAAGGACGAACATTTTAATTCTTGGTTCAGACAAAAGGGATTTCGGTTCCGAGAGTGGTAGAAACTCCTTAACGGATACGATTTTAGTCGCCTCGATAGGTAACGTTGATAATGACGTTGTGCTTATTTCACTTCCCCGCGATCTTTGGATTAACAACTACACTCTTGAAAATGGGTACAATTATTCATCAAAAATAAATGAGGTATATGCCAACGCCGGAATAGAAGAACTTAAAAAGCAGATGGAAGTAGTTTTGGGAATTCCTATTCACTATTATGTCATGGTTACATTTGATTTGTTTGAAAATATTATAGACACGCTCGGAGGAATAGAAGTAAATGTTGAAAATTCTTTCACCGATTACGCCTATCCAGTAGAAGGAAAAGAAAACGACACCTGCGGGAGAACTCAGGAAGAAGCGGACAAAATCATCAAGGAAGAGCAGGAAAAAGGTATAGAGCTTGATGCTTTGGCGGTTTTCCCATGCAGATATGAAATAGTAAAATTCGAACAGGGTCCGCAAACCATGGACGGAAAAACGGCTCTCAAATATGCCCGCTCCCGACACGGTGATAACGGTGAAGGAACGGATTTTGCAAGGTCAAAAAGGCAGCAAAATGTTATTTTGGCGGTAAAAAATAAGGCGCTATCTCTTAAAACTTTGACAAATATTTCAAAATTAAAAGAACTCTATAATCAATATGTAAATAATGTTGAAACAGACATAGACCTTCAGGTGATTCAAAGTTTATATCAACTCTCCCAGCGGCTGGATTTTGAGAAAGTAACTTCAATTGTGATTGATAATAGCGATAATCCCGATGAAGGGGGTTTGTTATACCATCCGACCGACGGTACTTTATACGGAAAAAATTGGGTTTTGGTTCCGCAGGCAGGAGATTATTCCCAGATTCACGCGTACGTTCAAAAATATCTCTTCGGAAATAAGTAGAAAATAAAAAAAGTAATCACAAAATAAACGATCGAAGAAGTAATCTACGCTAACCAAAAAACCGGTGCTAATCAAAATCCGATAAATATATCATCTCCTAACAGCAAATCTTGGGTAAATTTTCTTTTTTAAGTTAAAATAGTTGCATGATATACATAGTTCATGGAAACGATATTTCGAAATCCCGGCTTTTAATACAAAATCAGCAGAAAAAAATGGGTTTGGAATCAAGACTGGAATTAAAAATATCTGAAATCACCCCTACACAATTACTGGAAAAAAGCCGTTCAAAAGACCTTTTCGGAAACCCCCCGTTTATAGTTCTGGATGTATCAGATGCCGGAAGAATGGATTTATCACCTTTTGTTGAAAAAATGAAAGAAATACCGGATTTGGCCACTTTAATAATATTGTCAGAAAAAGAACTCCCTAAAAGCAACATTTTTATTAAAAATCTTCAGAACTTAAAAGCAAAATTAAATCTGAATGAAACCGCTCCCCAAAGCAACATATTCAATCTCGTAGATGCCGTTTTTTACAGACAAAGAGAAAGGGCCTATCGGGAATTGTCAAAGCTACAAAATGACGCCGTTTCCCCATTTGAAATTTTTTCTACTCTACTCTACGGACTAAGAACCATAGCAACGGTAAAGTTCGAATCTCCTTCATACAAAAAATTGTCCGATTTTGTAAAAAGAAAAGCGCAGGCGCAATCAAAACTATTTTCAAAAGAGCAGATAATTGATTTGTTTGAAAAGTTAAGGAAAATTGATATGGAGTCAAAACTAAGCGAAATAGATGAAGATTTATTAATTCCGATGGTGATAGAGACAGTATTAAATTCTTAAATAAAATAAAAAGATAAAAATTAAGCAAAATTTAAAAGATTTTAAAATTCTAAAATATCAGGATCATAAACAGGATTACAAACAGGATTATAAAAATGTCCGCCGAAAACACAAATAAAAAAATTTACTTGAAAGACAAATCCTCCGACCCGATATACAAAACGGTAAATTTTCCTTTTTTCTTTAAAACCAGAATACTTTCGGGACTGCTCATGGCGCTCGGATTTATAGTACTCGGAACTCAGGTGGTTCTTCCTCTGATTTTTTTCAAAACTCAGGACAAGGTGATAAAACCGATGGAACAAACCGTTCTTGGAGTGGCCACGGGATTCAAAAATTTTGATTTTCAGGAAATAAAGGAAAACACTAAATATATTGAGAAAAAAGACAGCATTTCGGAATATTTTTATATCACAATACCGAAGCTCAAGATTAATAACGCGTTGGTTAAAAGTGAATTTGACGGTCCGAGCCCTGATGATTTCTTAGGACATTATAAGGGATCCGCATTGCCGGGAGAAACAGGAAATACATTTATTTACGGGCACTCGGTGCTCCCGTGGTTTTTTAATCCAAAAAATTACAAAACCATATTCTCCACTCTCGGAGACCTGGAAGAAGGAGATAGGTTTTCCATAAATTACAACGGAAAAGAACTTGTTTATGAAGTAAAAGAAAAGAATGTTCTTCCTCCGAACGAAGTAAATCCTCTGGAAATCTGGCGCCCAAAATATCTGAACGAGTCAACGGTTACTCTGATGACATGCTGGCCGGCAGGGACAAAAACGAAAAGGCTTTTGGTAAAAGCTATCTTGCTGGAATAATTTTCCCTGTGATAACGAGATAAAAATGGGAAATGAGTAAAATTTTTATAGACCTTTGGTGGATCTCTTTTCAAACGAACTTAAAGCTATTTTTCTTGGGCCTTTAGATAAAAACAACATTGCAAATATAAAAAGCGAAAGGGAGGCCGCCAAGCCTACCGTTATGCTTGTTACTCCCGTTTCCGGAGCGCTCGATGTGGTCTGATTTACTTCCGTAGTTGACTCTGTGGCAACAGGTGTAGTATTCCCAGCGGCTATTGTAGATCCCGTAGACCCGCCTGTTCCGGTAGAACTAGCGGAAGGAGCAGATGTAGACCCCGCTAAAACCTGTCGGGAAGATGCTCCGGGAGAAACCTTCGCCAGGTCTCCGAAAACGGAACCGTCCCCATCAACCTTATTTTTATTTTCATTTACACTACCTCCGTCTTCACTCGCACCCACAAAGCCTTTATCACCATTTTGAGTACCTTTATCAGCCAAACCGCTGTTTTCTTTAGTAACAGTGCTTCCAGATGTCCCTAACATCAAAGACTCATCCTGCTGAGTAGATTTTGTTGTCATCAAATAATAAATAACACTGAAAATGATAAGGGATATTGACAGCGTCAAAACAAAAGTACCCAGACCTTTTGTTGTCTGATTTTTCACGCTATAACTATTATTGTCTGTTTGGTCCATCGGCAGGTTTACTTAAATCTCTAATAAACTCCACATCAATATTAACATTTAGAGGAGTAGCTTTGTCAAGTACTGAAGAAGGAAGAAAAATGCTCCTGTCAAATTTTGTTACACCGATTATCAGCCACATTAGTAAAACTATTAAAAATATTCCTAAAGCGGTTAAAAAATTTTTCATTCCTCCCCCATTATAAAAGACCTAATACTTAAGTTTAAGTTATCATCCCTGTCCCCGATGGAATATCTAATACTCACAACTTCATTTAATTTTCGGGACTCCTCCAAATTCTTCACGAGGCTTTTTAAATCCCCTTTGCCGGATAAATTAAGCGCTATACCTACCTCCGAATTTTTTACTTCCTCAAATTTAACACTATCTAAACTATACCCTGACTCACTAGCTAAGACAGAAAAGTCAACAAGGTAGTTTTGCGCTACAAACTCGTCCGGAAGAAACTTGTCCAAGACATTTATATCATCACCGACAATATCAATTTTCTCTTTTGCCAGTTTTAACTCCTCTATTTTCTTTTCAAGTTTCAAGTTACTTGTATAAAGGTCGTCCAGTAACTTAGCATTTGAAACAAAAATTTTAGATACCGGATAAAAGCCAAAAACCCCAAACACAATTAGTGTCAAGATACCCCAAACAATGTAAATCTTAGCCGACAATTCTTCATTTGAAAGAATTCTTTTTATGAGATTAATTAACTCTCCAGTTTTTTCTTTCATTTGAAAACCCCCCTTATTCTTACATTGAAGTCATTCTTTGACTTATCAAAATTCGCAGATAATATGACAATTTCTGACAGCATATCTTTATCTAAATATCTGATTATTAAATCCGTGAAACTTAGGGCGGAACTTCCCGAAAGGGACAATTCAAAACCCGATTGATCTAATTGCATATCTTTAAGTTCTACATCGTTACCTATGTTATCCAGAGTATAACTTAGTTTCTCCGATAAAAGCTTTCTTTCGTTGAAAAATTTTTTATATGCAACGGTTTTATCGCTAATTCTCCTGGCCTTCTCCTCTACTCCGGCATAACTGTCAATCTCCGGCAATAACTCGTTCTGCCAGTTTTTTTGAAATCCAATAACATATGAAACAACTATATTAAGTATTAATAAAACACCGAAACCAACACTTACGATAATTATAAATTTTCTTAACAAAGAGATTAGCTTTGAGGCGTATTCCGGGACAATATGAATATTCTGAAACTGGGAGATAAGGTTAAACCCCGGCTCTAAATTGTTTTCCTCGCTATTTCCTTTTTCCGGGTTTTCCTGTTTCTTTATTTTCTGTTCTTTTAATCGAGGCTTTTCCTGGTTTTGCCGGTTTGGTGCCACCTGTCGCCTCCGTTGATTTTGTTCCAATTCGTTCTTCTTTCTGAAGAGCGAGGGCAGAAATTTTTCTAGCATAATTAGATTTTACTCTATTTGCTTTATTTTTATGAATAACTTTTTCTTTAGCCGCTTTATCAAGAGATTTTTGCAGAGCAACAAACTTATCAGAAATTATCTTTAAACTTTCTTTAGCAGATATCGCCTTAGATAAAGACTTTTTTGCATCTTTATATTTCTTCTCCCACATGTCATTGTGTTTTTTCTTCCTTGCGGAAGATCTTATATTCTTTTTTGCCGACTTAGTGTTTGCCATAATCGGGATGTATAATATCATAACTGCCGCTAAGTAAAAAGCACAAGTTGCAACCGCAGAATGAGATAAAAAATGAAATTCAGATTAAAACTTGAACCGAAAAATTTCAACGGATTTTTGTTCAAAACTCAAAATACAATACTATCTGCGGCGCTTATATTAGGACTGGCGAGTGGTATAAGCGCCATACTTGGGCTGGTTAAAACAAGGCTTCTTGCTTCGTATTTCGGAGTATCAAAAGAGCTGGCCATTTTTTACACGGCTGATAAAATCCCAAACTTGGTGTATTCGTTGCTGATAGTCGGGGCGGTCTCCACGGTCTTTATTCCGATGTTTACCGGTCTATTGGTAAAAAATAAAGATTCCGCATTTAAAGTAGCATCATCAATAATAAATGCCACATTTCTTTTTTTTATAATAGTAGGAACTTTTATATTCATCTTTTCCCCGCAAATTATAGACGTTCTATCCGTTCATACATTCACAAAGGAGGAAATAACGCTCGGGTCAAACCTCATGAGAATAATGCTCGTTTCGCAGATTTTTCTTGTGGCAGGTAGTTTATCTACCAGCGTACTGCAATCTTTCAAATACTTTCTTATCCCAGCCCTGGCTCCGATTTTTTACAACATCGGAATGATTTTGGGAATTATTCTTCTGTCGGAAAAAATGGGAATATACGGGCCGGCAATCGGAACGATAATCGGCGCTTTTTTGCACTTTTTTATTCAGGCCCCGCTCCTAAAAAAATCCGGTTTCAAATTTTCCGCCAAGATAGATTTTTCCGATCGGAACTTCAGAAAAACATTTTCGCTCATTCCGCCCAGGCTCACCAGCGTTCTTATAGCCAATTTAATTCAGACAATAAACAATAGTTTAGCCATACTGATATCCACGTCCTCCGTAATTTACTTAAAATTTGCGGATCAGCTTCAGGGCTTTCCTGTAAATTTAATAGGCATATCAATGGCGGCGGCGAGCCTTCCGACATTATCATCACAATCCGCCCCCGAAGAAAAGGAAAAATTCAAAGAGACATTTTCAACATCCCTTCTGCAAATGATGTATTTAGTTATGCCGGTAAGCGCGATATTGTTAGTTCTGAGAGTACCCGCAATAAGACTTGTCTATGGGGTAAGCAATTTTCCATGGGAAGCCACAATCAGAACCGCCCAGACACTTGCTTTCTTCAGCATCTCCATATTTTCACAGAGCGCAAATTACCTAATAACCCGAGCTTTTTATGCGCTGAAAGATACTTCTACTCCGGTAATAATAAACATAATCACCGCCATAATAAACGTTTGTATCTCCTTAATTTTCGTAAAAACGCTGAACTTCGGGGTTTGGTCTGTCGCTTTTTCATACACCATCACATCAATGCTTGACTCAGTGCTTTTAATGACATTTTTAAACAAAAAAGTCGGGGGCTTTAACAAGGAAAAACTAATAATTCCGTTCACAAAAATATGCTGGGCCACGGCTCTTACCGGAATAATGCTGTATATCCCGATGAAAATTCTTGACCAGTTCGTTTTTGATACAACAAGAACGATAAATTTAATAGGCCTTACAGCCATAGCCGGAATAATCGGAATGGCAACATACCTGGTGATAACACACTTTCTGAAAGTGGAGGAAATTGAACTTTTTTACAAACTTTTGGGAAAGTTAAAAATCTCCAAAAACGGTATAAAAGAAATCGAAGCCGAAGCCGTTGATTTAACCGCGACCGAGCAAAAACCGTATAATTCATAAGAAATTGATAACCCATGAGACAGGAAAATATCAGAAATTTTTGCATAATAGCCCACATAGACCATGGTAAATCCACTTTGGCAGATAGATTTCTGGAAATTACGCACGCCATAGACAAAAGAAACATTATTGAACAAACTTTGGACTCAATGGCTTTGGAAAGAGAGAAAGGAATTACCATAAAACTCAAAGCCATAAGAATGAACTACGAAGGCTACCAATTAAATCTGATAGATACTCCCGGACATGTTGATTTTTCGTACGAAGTATCCCGCTCCCTTGCCGCCTGCGAAGGAGCAATACTTTTGGTGGATAAAACGCAGGGAATACAGGCGCAAACGGTCTCCAATTTTTACAAAGCATCGGAAGCGGGGTTAAAAATTATACCGGTTATAAACAAGATTGACTTACCGACCGGAGATATAGAATCCCTTAAAGATGCTATGGGCAAAACATTTGGTTTTAAAAAGGAAGACATTCTGTGCGTTTCGGGAAAAACCGGAGGGGGTGTCGAAAATCTTTTGAAAAAAATAATAAACATTGTCCCCTACCCCGCAGGAGACAGCCAGAAACCTTCACGAGCGCTGGTGTTTGATTCTTCGTACGATGAATATTTGGGTGTAGTTGCAAACATAAAAGTTGTTGATGGGAGGTTTCAACTTGGCAAAAAAAGGAAAATTAAGTTTCTGGCTACGAGTGCGGTTTCAATCCCGGAGGAAGTAGGGTTTACACAAATAAAAAGGGTAAAAACGAACGAATTATCAACAGGAGAAGTCGGATATATTGCCACGGGGCTAAAAGACATTCACGCGGTAAAAGTCGGAGACACACTTACATGGGAAGATGACCCTGCCTCTCCTCTCCCCGGTTATAAAGAAATTAAACCGTTCGTTTTTGTTTCCATCTACCCGATAGATAACTCCAAGTCCCCGCGCCTGAGAGAAGCTTTGGAAAAACTTTCCCTTTCCGACGCCTCACTGACCTTTGAGCCGGAAAACAATACTGCTTTGGGATTCGGCTTCAGATGCGGTTTCTTGGGTCTTCTGCATGCGGAAATAGTCCAGGAAAGACTTGAACGAGAATACGGATTAAATTTAATATCCACAACTCCGGCCGTGAAATATAAAGTAATAAACACAAAAGGAGTACAAAATTACATCACTTCCCCGTCTGACCTTCCGGATACAACATTTGTAAGAGAAATTCAGGAGCCGTGGATACTCTGCAAAATTGTGTGTCCTGCGGTTTATTCAGGCCAGGTAATGAAATTGTGCACAGAAAGAAGAGCGGTTTTGAAAAAAATGGAATATCCCAACGAAAACACCGTCTTTTTTGAATATGAACTTCCGCTGGCCGAACTTGTCTACAACTTCTTTGATGAATTAAAAAGCGTTTCCTCGGGTTTTGCCGGTTTGGATTATGATTTCCTGGATTACAGAAAAGTTGATGCTGTAAAACTAAATGTGCTCATTCACGGAAAAATTGTTGACCCTTTAACAAATATAGTTCTCAGAGATAAGGCTGGGGAAATTGGAAGGTCGCTTCTGAAAAAACTAAAAGGTGTGATACCGAAGCAACAATTTCCTATTTCACTGCAGGCCGCCGTCGGTGGAAAAATTTTGGCAAGAGAAGACATTCCTGCGCTAAGAAAAGATGTTCTGGCAAAAATGTCCGGCGGCCATAGAGAAAGAAAAGACAAACTTTTAGATATTCAGAAGAAGGGGAAAGAAAGAATGAAAAGAATCGGAAAAGTTGATATACCACAGGAAGCCTTCAGACAAATTCTCACTAAATAATAAAACTTAGTCTTGACACTTTTAGCACTCGTGATATATTACTGATAATATGTTGACTGACAGACAAGTAGAATTGCTTCAAGCCATAATAAACGATTACATAAGTACCGCCGAACCGGTGGGTTCTGTAGAAGTTGTAAAAAAACACAACATGAGATACTCTCCCGCTACGGTTAGAAATGAGATGGCGAAACTTATTGACATGGGATTTTTAGAAATGCTTCACACTTCCTCAGGAAGAGTTCCGACAAGGATGGCTTACAAGCTCTATGTGGAACAAATGATGGAAGAAGAGGAACTTCCTGTGCTTCAGGAAATAGCCCTAAAACAAAGACTTTGGTCAAATAGATTTGAACTTGGAAAACTCCTGCGGGAAGCGGCAGAGGCTCTGGCAGATACTACCAAGTGTCTTTCAATAGCGGTTACCGACGACGGGTATGTCACCTATGCCGGAGCCGCAAATATTTTGGAATATAAAGAATATTGGGATATAGATACCGCTAAGGCTGCACTCAAGATTCTTGACGACTACGAAACCTTAAACAGAATATTTCAAAGCGTTATTCCCGGAGAAGAAGTTTACACACTTATAGAAGATGAGATTCCGGTGGAGAATTTGAAAGACAGCGCAATTGTGTTTTCACCTTTTAGGATAAACGACAAAACAGGTGATGTAGCAGTGTTAGGGCCATCAAGATTAAACTATTGCAAAACAATACCCATGATTAAATATACAAAGGGGCTTTTAGAGGAGCTTGGGGGCTCTTGGTAATAAATTACTCGACTATCTAAATTCATCATGAAAGAAGAAAAGATAAAAGAAGATAAATCTTTGAAAAAAACAAAAGAAGAATATGAGGCTGAGATTAAGAAGTTGGAGGAGAAAATAAAAGAGACAGAGGAAAAAGCAAGAGAAATGGAGGAAAAGATAAAAATACTGGACAACAGTTGGAAAAGAGCCCTAGCCGATTATAAAAATCTTGAGAAAAGAACCGCGGAGGAAAAAGAGGGCTTTTTGACTTTTGTAAAAAGCCAAGTGGTTGAAGCCTTCTTACCGTTTTTTGACAATTTGGAAAAACTTGACGAAAACATCAAAGATGAAGGTTTAAACTTAACGCTCAGAGAACTAAAAAAGGTATTAAAAAGCTTAGGCGTAGAGGAAATAGAGGCAGATGGAAAAGAGTTTGACCCGAAGTACATGGATGCTATAGAGGTGCAAAAAGGAGAGAAAAACAAAGTTTTGAAAACCCATCAAAAAGGTTATTTGTTAAACGGAAATTTAATAAGACCGGCAAAAGTAGTTGTCGGTCAGGAATAATTTAGGAGGAAATAATATGGCAAAAATAATAGGAATAGATTTAGGAACCACAAACAGTTGTATGGCGATAATGGAGGGCGGAACCGCAAAGGTAATTCCGAACGCGGAAGGAGCAAACACTACCCCATCAATAGTGGTACCTGATCAAAACATAGTCGGAATACCGGCAAAAAGACAACAGGTGGTAAATCCGAAAAACACGATATTCTCCATCAAGAGATTGATGGGAAGAAAATTCAGCGATCCGGAGGTACAGAAAATAAAACAAACGTATCCGTACGAAATTGTTGAAGGAAAAAACGGATTGGCCTGTGTAGAGGTTGAGGGAAAGGTTTACACACCTCAGGAAATTTCTGCAAAAATACTGGCAAAAATGAAGGCGGACGCAGAAGCTTTTTTGGGTCAAAAACTCACGAAAGCAATAATTACTGTCCCTGCTTATTTTAACGATTCTCAGAGAACAGCAACAAAAGAAGCGGGTCAGATTGCCGGATTTGAAGTAGACAGGATAATTAATGAACCAACGGCATCCTCACTGGCGTACGGATTAGATAAGAAAAAGAACGAGAAAATAGTAGTCTATGATTTGGGCGGAGGCACTTTTGACGTATCGGTTTTGGAAATTGGAGACGGAGTTTTTGAAGTTAAAGCTACCAACGGAGATACATATCTGGGCGGAGACGATTTTGACCAAAAAATCATAGACTGGCTTTTAGAGGAATTTAAGAAAGAAAATGGAATTGATCTATCAAAAGACAGGCAGGCTATGCAGAGATTAAAAGATGCGGCTGAGAAAGCGAAAATTGAATTATCCTCTACTCTGGAAACGGAAATCAACATACCGTTTATCACGGCGGACAGTACCGGCCCGAAGCATTTGAACATAAAACTTACCCGTTCCAAGCTGGAACAGCTGGTTGATGATCTAATACAGAAAACCGTACCACCCATAGAGAACGCTCTAAAAGATTCGGGTTTCAGTAAAAATGAAATAAACGAGATTGTTCTGGTGGGAGGTATGACGAGAATGCCGAAAGTTACACAAACGGTTAAAGATTTCTTTGGCAAAGAGCCCAATAAAAGCATTAATCCTGACGAGGTTGTAGCACTCGGAGCGGCAATACAGGGCGGAGTTTTATCGGGAGATGTCAAAGACGTTTTGCTTTTGGATGTGACACCATTAACTTTAGGGATCGAAACACTCGGTGGTGTATCAACACCTTTGATAGAAAGGAACACTACAATACCGACGCAAAAAAGCCAGATATTCTCCACTGCGGCCGATAATCAAACAAGCGTGGAGATAAATGTACTGCAGGGGGAAAGACACATGGCCGCGGACAACAAGTCTCTCGGGAGGTTTATGCTTGACGGAATACCACCGGCCCCCAGAGGAGTTCCTCAGGTTGAGGTTACCTTTGATATTGACGCGAATGGGATTCTTAATGTAACTGCAAAAGACAAAGCTACTGGAAAAGAGCAAAAAATAACTATCCAAGGTGGCACCGGTTTGTCAAAAGAGGAGGTTGAAAAAATGGTAAAAGAGTCCGAAATGCACGCTGAAGAGGATAAAAAAAGAAAAGAGGAAGCGGAGACAAGAAATCTTGCGGACAGCATGTGTTACACGGCTGAAAAATCTCTAAGAGATGCCGGAGACAAAGTCCCCGAGGATCTGAAAAAGGAAATAGAAGAGAAGGTTAAAAGCATAAGAGATAATCTGCAAACGGACAGTGTGGAAACACTGAAGCAGAAAACACAGGAATTATCGCTTGCTTTGCAAAAGATAGGTGAATACATATACAAACAGGGTGGTCAGCCGGGAACTAACAACACCGGTTCAGCCGGAACGGGAAGCGACAACGGAAATCCGGGCGAGAACAACAAAGGAGAAGGAAAAGACAATAAAGAAGACGAACCGGTAGAAGGTGAGGTTGTGGAATAAAACCTATTCTGTATAAGATTCGACATCCTCATCCAAATCGTACAGACTTTGGATGAGGTTTTTGTTTTCCTTATGAGGCTGCGCGGCGATATTTGAGTAGAAACTTCCACCGCTCCCGCTTGTATCGGCGCTTACATCAGCAATACTGGCGATAGAATCATGTGCCATATCGGTCTTATCGTTACTTTTTACATTTTCATCATCTTCATTTATTTCATTTACGCTCGCTACAGTTTTTGGATTCATGGGTTTAAACCTTATTATTAATGAGTATATCAAAATATTGACGCGGACGGCAAAGAATGATTATATTTAACTACTCAAGTTTACTGCCCACGAACGCGCTTCCGATGCCGTTTTGGGGCGGAAAGGCCTAAAATGGAAACCCTGGAAATAATACTACTAATCGCGCGGATTCTTGTTTGCATATCCTTTACCGGAGTTTTGGTTTATTTCATATTAATTCTAAATGAGGTAAAAAAAATATTTAAAGATTTAGCGGATGTTGCAAAAATCGGTAGGGACATTACTACTTCCATAGCTTCTCCGATAAACTCCATATCCAAAATTTTGGAAGGGGTGTCAAAAGGAGTAAGCGCAATAAAATCTATCACAAATATTTTTAATAATAAGGAGGACAGCGAAGATGACTATGAAGAATACTGATTATAAAAACAAAAATCATAATTTTGAGTACAAAAATGATACACCGTGCAAATGCGATAGCGCCGGTTCGTTTTCAAAAGGTTTTTTATGGGGAGTTGTAATTGGCGGAATAATTGGGGTTCTCTTATCACCTGATAAAGGGACGAACACAAGAAAAAAAATAAGGAAGATAGCAAAAGAATACGAAGATAAAGGTAAGGAAACGCTGGAAAAAGTAAAAACCGAGATAAATAAAACGAAAGAAAAGGTTGAACCCTTTGTAGATATGGCAAAAGAAAAAGCCGAGGAGGTTAAGAATACTGCAGAGGAAGATGCGGAAGAAGGCATGAATGAGACAGATGAAATACTGCACGATGAAATGGCTAATAAGTCAAATAAAACAACCGCGAGAAAATATTTCAAAGGCGTGAAAAAGAGATAAAGAAAAGGAAGATAAAAATATTCGAGCAGGCCCACACTTATAATTTGCAAAAAATGCACCATCTTCTTTTTAAGTTGCTGATTTTACATTTCCAGGTGTTAGAATATTAGTATGACGGATTACAACAGCAATAATGACAAAATTGGTGGCGATCCAAATGGAATAAACAGAATTCACCGCGATTATTACTATCATCCCCCTACCTCGGAAAAACCGACACACACTGGCACGGAAGAAGAAAAAGTAGTAAACAATGAGCCCGTCCGGGAAAACGCAGAAGATAGTGCCGAAAAAATAACAAGTTTGGAACAGAGAGTTGAGACTATCTCTCCAGAAGGACTTACTTCACGACAGCTGAAAGAACAAAGTACCCAACCAGTTGAAGGCATAATACCAGAAAATAAAGGTACAAGGGGCCCCGAAGTCCCACTAAAAGCACCCGTTGGAGAAATTCCGGGAATGCAAGATATAGAATTTATAGACAGTATCTCAGAAGAAGCTCAAAAAAAAGAAGACACATTCACAGAAGGAGTAAAGACTGCCCATGAACAACCAACCAATTGAAGCCACAGACAATACATTCCTCTCAATAATCACCGTAGTTTTCATTCTGTTCTTGTGCGTATTCGTAATTTTAGCTATTTCATCCTGGATTAGAAAAAAAAGAGAAAAAAAAGAACAGTATAAATTAACATTTTTTCAGATACTTCTCCCGAAAGATAACGAGATAGAAACAAAAGCAGCTGAACACATGTTTTCAAATTTAATCGGGTTTAAGAAAAGTCCATTAAAGGCTCTTTTCACCGGACAGTACAGAGTTTCATTTGAAATTATCTCAAAAGAATCGGGAATCGCTTTCTACGCAGCTGTTCCTGATGAAATATCTACTATTGTAGAAAAGCAGATAAATGCCGCCTACCCGGGAGCGGAAATAGACATGGTAGAACCTCCCGAAATATGGGACAGAGGAAAAGTTACAAAAGTAGCAGAATTAAGACTAAAAGGACCGGCGTATTATCCAATAAAAGAATATGAAGATTTAAAAAATGATTCGATGGGCTCAATAACGTCGGCCATGAGCAAAATGAAAGAAAATCAGGTTCTGGCTCTCCAGTACATTATTCAGCCGGCAGATGACAGCTGGCGTTTAGCGGGAAGAAGCTTCATATCAAGAGTGAAAACAAGGAATGCAAACCCGGAAAAAAAGGTAAACATAGACGAGAGCTTTTTGGAAGGAGTGGAAAAGAAAATAAGTCTACCCGGCTTTTTCACAAAAATAAGAATTGTATCTATTGCCGAAGACAAAATACAAGCCGAATCCCAAATTCAGAATCTTATCAGCGCTTTTGAGCAATTTACCGACCTTACCTATAACAGATTTGCAAAAAAACTCATTTTAAGTCCGAAAAAATTTACGGAAGATTTCATTTACAGGAGAATGGGAATGAAAAGAATTGCGCTTCCTTTGCTTGGAACACAAATATTCTCAAATGTTTCGGTTTTAAACATAGCCGAGATGGCAACCATATTTCACTTCCCCAACAAAAACATTGAAACCCCGAACATTGTTTGGCTCGGAGCAAGAAAATCGGCAGCCCCGGTTAATTTACCAGAAGAAAATGAAGGAACATTCTTAGGATGGAGTGTTTTTAGAGGAGTAAAGAAGAAGGTTTTTATCAGGGATGAGGATAGGACAAGACACTTTTACATTATCGGGCAAACCGGCTCAGGAAAATCCGAACTTATGAAGTGGATTGCTTTGCAGGATATAAAAAGAGGAGAAGGTGTCGCGGTAATAGATCCTCACGGAACCGATATAGACGACTTGCTGGAAAAAATACCGCCGGAAAGAAAAGACGATGTAATACTCTTTGATGCCGCGAACCGAGAAAGACCGATGGGATTAAACATGCTTGAAGCAAAAGATGAGACCGAGAGAAACATAGTTATAAATTCATTCATAGCTCTGTTATACAAACTTTACGATCCTAATCACCAAGGAATTATGGGACCACTTTTGGAAAGGGCCATAAGAAATGTAATGCTCACGGCAATGGTTGATCCCGAAGCAACTATGATAGATGTTCTTAGACTCTTTATAGATGAAAAGTATTCCAAAAAGTTTCTTGATAAGGTAACGGATCCCCTTGTAAGAAGATATTGGGCGGACGAAGTGGCTAACACCTCGCAAAGCAGAAAAGGAGAGACAATGGGATATTTTGCTTCAAAATTTGACCGAATAACCACTGACAGCACCATGCGAAACATTATTGGACAAAAAAAGTCCTCATTTAATTTTGACGATATTATGGCCGAAAAGAAAATTCTTTTGGTTGATCTAGCAAAGGGAAAACTAGGCGAGGAAAACTCAAATTTTTTGGGACTTTTACTGGTCCCGAGAATACTGACGGCCGCTTTAAGAAGGCATCAATTAAAAGAAGATTTTCCGAATTTCTTTCTTCATGTGGATGAATTTCAGAACTTTGCCACCCCCGACTTTGCCACCATTCTTTCCGAGGCCAGAAAGTATAAATTAAACCTGACCGTAACGCACCAATTCATAAGCCAACTGCCGGAGGATATAAAAAAGGCGATATTCGGCAATGTTGGAACTATCTGCGCTTTCAGAGTAGGGATAGATGATGCCGAATATTTGGAAACACAGTTTGAACCTACTTTCACAAAACAGGACTTAATAAATCTGCCTGTAGGAAATGCGTACATGAGACTTTTGGTTAAAGGACAGCCTACCCCACCCTTCTCTCTATTTGTAGACTGGGACGATCTGACATCAATCAAAAAAGACCCACAATTGGCACGGGAAATAAGAGAAATGTCCGGGCAAAAATATGGAACGCCGGTGAAGGAAGTTGAAGAATTTATAAACAAAAGGTTTGAAGATGATATATCATCTGAGCCGGAACCTGCAAAAAGGGATTTTCCTTTCTAAAATATGTATAATCAATCCAAATGATAAATCTGCCTTCGTTAAAAAAAGAACACGAAGAACCAAACAAGTTTTTGTCTCTTAATATAAACGCAAGGGATGTGAAATGTCTGTCTTTTTACCCGGATGAAGATGTTTTCAAGATAATTGGGGCATGGTCACAAAAACTTCCGGGCGGGAGCGTAAGAAACGGAATGATTATAGACGAGGATACCGTGGTGGAAGCCGTAAAGAATTCGGTTGATAAAGTTCAAAGCTCCGAATCCGAAACAAAAATAAAAAAGACAATAGTAGGTGTGGATGGGGGCATAACGACAGGACTCACCACGGTAATCAGAATGAAAAGACCTACAGCGGATCCAATACAATTAACAGAAGTTGAAAATCTATACGAACATGCCGCTGAGGCCGCAATGGTACAGGCAAGAAATAGAATATTGGAAAATACGGGGGACTCAGAGATGCCCATAAATCCCATAACAACATCGGATATATACATAAAAATAGACGGGCAAAAAGTTGCTCTATTGGAAGGACAGCGTGGCCAGAATGTGGAAATAGCTATATTCAATGCATATGTTCCTGTTTTTCATGTTAAATCCCTTCAGAAAGTTACGAAACGCGCCGGATTAATTACACTGGCAATTGGGTCACAAATGTACTCATTAGTCGAATTTATCAAGATGGAACAGCCAGAAACCAAAGACTTTGTCCTTGTAAATATTTCGGAAGACTCTACGGATGTGGGGGCAGTTTTCGGAGGAGGAATAGTCTCTACAAGAACGCTCAATGTCGGGTATATGCATTTCATACAAGATATCGGTTCAAAAATGGCGCTGGAAAAGGAGAATGCTGAATCGGTTCTTAAAATGTACAACAGCGAAAAACTTTCCAAGAGTGAACTTCCGGTAATTAAAAATTGCTTAGGAGAAACTATTGATGTATGGATGGATGGGTTGGAACTCTTATTAGAAGATTTCCCAGGAGTTAAAACATTTCCTCCAAAAGTTTATCTTTCCGGCTGTGGGGCTGATATAAAGGATCTCATGGAGGCGATAAAAGGAAGGACATGGACGAAAACAATACCGTTTATTCAAGAACCGGAATTTAATAATCTGGCATCAATAATAGACGGAAAAATAGTAAATCTAACAGACCAAGAACTTACCTCGGAATGGGCGTATTTGGCTTCAACAGCAATGATTTATAAGGAGATAACGGAAGTCTAATATGATAAGAATAGACCTACAACAATCAGATGACGTTTTAACAACCATAAATAAAATAAAGGCTGTAGACGATTTAAACGTAGAACTGGTTATTCCGGAAGAATCGGTTTTATTCGAAAACATATTAAATCTTAAATTAATCCAACGGGAAGCAGACAAACTGGAAAAAAGCGTTGAAATGGTCACTGACGACGAGTTCGGAAATATACTTCTGGACGCGCTTATGGGAAAGGATATAGAGCACATACCCGAAGAGCCCGAGGAACCGGCTAAATACACAAAAGGAGAAAAACACATAAAAATAAATGTCCCTCACATTAAAGTTCCTATTCTTGGGAGCGCAAAAAAAGGCCCGTTAATAATTATTTTCATACTATTCTTATGTGTAGGCGGTTTTATTTACTATGGAAAAACGGCACCTAAAGCAAAGGTGACAATTACAGTAGGGTCTTTACCATTCACCAGAAGTGTAACCGTAAAAATAAAAACTGATACGGCAACCGATGCAAAGAATTTAGTTCTTCGCGGAACCGCATTAACAACAATTGTTGAGGATACACTTGAAAAAGAAACTACCGGAACAAAAACTGTGGGCGAAAGTGCCAGAGGCGATATAAAAATATACAACTATACAACATCCGAAATAAAACTTGATAAAGGAAAAGAACTCACTTACGAAAGCGATTCTAAAAACCTGAAATATAAACTAAAAGACGGTGTCACGGTACCCCCCAATGCCCTTGAGGATGAAACCGACCCCACTTCCCTTAAACCCGGCGAGATCACCGCAGAAATAGTCGCTACAGATATAGGTAGTGAGTACAACATAGATGATGGAAAAACACTAAAAATATCCGGTTACGATAAAGACGAACTAGTAGCAAAAACCAAAGGAAAACTGACAGGAGGAAAAAGTGAGCAGGTAAGGGTAGCGACTCAAGAGGATAAAACCGCGCTATCCAACGAGCTTAAAACGGCAATTGTGAAAAAGGCGGAAGAAGGCATTAAAAACAAACTCGGCTCTTCTCAAAAGTTGGTTGACGGTTCTATACAGACTACAATATCGTCCGAAAAATTCAGCGTCGATATAGATGAGGAAGCGGATAAAATCTCTCTAACTCAAACAGCAACCGGAGAAGCTCTCACTTATATGGAAAGCGATCTAAACAGACTTATAGATGAGTATTTCAAAGACATAATTCCGGAAGGTTACTATATGCCAGAGAAAGACAAAAGAATAAGTGTAAACGTGCTTGGTCAGTCAACCAATAGTGTATTAAATTCCAAAGAAGCAGACATACAGGTTACTTTAAGCTCAATAGTGATACCAAACATAAAAGAGGACGACATAAAAAATGGTTTGGCGGGAAAAACCTACGATGAAGCAAAGAGGTTTATTGAGAGCCTGAAAAATGTTGAACATTATGAGTTCGGTGTGTCCCCCAACATTCCATTCTTCACCCGAGTACCCAAGGATATAGGTAGAATAGAAGTTATACTGAATAAAGAGGATACGGGTAAAAACCTATAATTAAGCATGAACATAAAAACGAATATAGTAAAATCCGGTATCGTTAACGGGCTTTCTAATGTTCTGGGTTTGGACTATGGTGAAAATTGCATTGGCGCCGCGTTGGGAAACAACGGAATTGTAGTGCCATTAAAAGAAATATCGGCGAAAAACATCAACAGCGCTCTATACGAAATCAACAAACTAATCGTTGAAAACAAAATAGGATTGATAGTATTAGGTATTCCATTGACGGCAGAAGGCCAGGAAACAAAAAAATCCCTGGAGATAAGAAGATTTGCAAAAAACCTAAGGGTTGTAACAAAACGGCCCGTGTTTTTACAAAACGAGTTCGGTACATCAAAAGAAGCATTAAAAGAGGCCGTAGATTTGGACATTCCCAAAAAGAAAAGAAAATCAAACGACAGCCTGGCGGCGGCCTTAATATTAAAAATGTATTTTGACGAACACTACAATGAGCAAAGAAAGTAGTGTGAGAACAGTGCATACTATATTGGTTTGAATACAAATCGGATATAATTAAAAATATGCCGACGTTAAAAATAATTCTGACCATCTATTTAATACTGGGATTTATATATGCGGTTTTCGTTGCCATCAAAGGCCCGGATGAGTGGTACTGGTTTCCCGTAAACTGGCTACTCGGACCTTTGACAGTTTTATATTTATTAATAATAGTGGCCAAAGGAAAAAGACTTCCCACAGATTGGTAAATTCTAGGGAATAAAGAACAGCAAAATAATATGTATAAAAAAATTTTTGAAGGGAAAAAAGCGGTTTTTTTTGAACTAGAGGGTGCTGTTACCAAAGATACAGATGGTATAAAAACACAGGCTTTCAGAAAAACTCTGGAACCGTTGCATTTGGAATATATTGATCCCGATCCTTATTGCAAAAACGGGTACACATTTGAAGAAATATGGAAATCACTTATTTCCGCTAATAGACTTGAGAATAGAAAGCTTAATATAAAAGAATTAACAGAAAAAACACAGGTTGCCTATCTTGAAATAATCAACAACCCGGACTTCAAAATGGAACCATTAGATGGGTTTTGGGAGCTATGCTATGAACTAAAGGAAGAGAAGAACTATAAACTAGGACTTCTAACAAACCTTCCGCAAGAAATAGAAGAGGCTGTTGTCAAAAAATTAGATATCGGGAATGTTTTTGACATAATACTTTGCAAAAATGATGTGAAAAAATTCAAACCCTCTCCGGAAATATACAAAAAAGCACTGAAAAAACTCAAGATTAAAGCCTCGGAAGCGCTTGCTTTTGAAAGCTCGATACCCGGAGTACAGGCGGCAGAAAAAGCGAAGATCGGAGTATTATTGATTTGGGACGAAAAAACCAGAAAATCTTTTTTTGAGGATAAATACCTTGCATTTTCAAGGGACTTTACACCATACCCGGGAAGTCTAGACGAGACCGAAGAAGAATACTTGGCGAAATCAATCAGAGAAGCCGTTGAGGATAAAAAGAAAAATCAAAACAACACACCCTTAATATAATCCACATTGCTTGATAATTGTGGATAACTTGTGTACTCTGAATTCCACTGTTA
>Ga0209606_1002106_pt1 | contig 22937 bp, 22 predicted proteins | sample AD_UKC057_MetaG_FD_184412 | JGI IMG/M metagenome (GOLD analysis project Ga0209606, IMG submission 184412) | Active sludge microbial communities of municipal wastewater-treating anaerobic digesters from USA - AD_UKC057_MetaG (SPAdes) (version 2) | ecosystem: Engineered > Bioreactor > Anaerobic >...
AAACGGAAAGCTTCACGGTGGTGGACAACAGGCAGAATCTCAATGCCTCTCAGGGAGCGGGAATTCAGTCGGCGCAGACCGTGGCGGGAACCGGCGCGAAGCACCTGGTGACCGGGCACTGCGGGCCGAAGGCATTCAGGGTCCTCAACACAGCCGGGATCGCGATCTACACGACCGATGCCGCGACCGTGGCCGATGCACTGAGGCAGTTCCTGTCAGGGGAGCTCAAAACCACCGGTGCTGCTGATGTCGACAGCCACTGGGTATAAATGGAAAAGCGCATGATCCTGGCTGTGGCCTCAGGCAAAGGGGGAACCGGAAAAACTACTGTGTCCGTAAACCTTGCACGGGTGGCCGGACGGCATGTCCAGCTCCTTGACTGCGATGTCGAAGAACCGAACGCCCATCTCTTTCTCCGGGGTGTCCTGCAACGACGCGAGGAGATCTGCGTTCCCGTTCCCCAGGTGGATGCATCGCTCTGCACCGGCTGCGGCGAGTGCAGCGGTTTCTGCCGATACCATGCAATTGCATCGCTCGAGTCCGGAGCCTTGACATTTCCCGAGCTCTGTCATGGCTGCGGGGGATGCTCCCTTGTCTGCCCCGAGAAGGCGATCACTGAAACAGGGCATCGGATCGGTGTGGTGGAAACATCCGAGGCAGACGGCATCACCCTGATACAAGGTCGGCTCGATATCGGCGTTGCCATGGCCCCGCCGCTCATCCGTGCTGCAAAGAGCTTTCTCGACGAGGGCGCACCGGCCATCCTTGACGCCCCGCCGGGCACTTCGTGTCCGGTGATCGCTGCGATCAGCGATGCTCACCTCGTCATACTCGTCACCGAGCCGACGCCCTTCGGCCTGCATGATCTCAAACTGGCTGTCGACATGGTCAGAGAGCTGAAGATCCCGGCAGGTGTGGTAATCAACCGTGTCGGTCTCGGAGATGACCGGGTCCATGCGTTCTGCCGGGAGCAGGGCATACCCGTCCTCCTCGAGATCCCGGACGACAGAAAAATCGCGGAGGCATACTCGCGGGGCGAGCTCGCCGTGGATGCCCTGCCCGCGTATCATGCGCATTTCGAGAATCTTCTCTTCAGATCGAGGGAATTATATCGTGCGATAAGGAGTGAGCATCATGCCGACTTACGAATATGAGTGCACGGTGTGCGGTTTTCGTCTCTCACACAGGCAGACAATGACCGAAGAACCTCTGAAGCACTGCCCTGAATGCCGGGGTGAGCTCAGGCGCCTGATCACCGGCGGAACCGGGTTTGTAATGAAGGAAGGCGCCCACGGCAGTCAGGTCGGGAGCCGGGAAGGCTGCACACTGGAAAGCGAGGGCAGAACCTGCTGCGGCCGAACAGAGCGCTGCGGCGACCCGAGGTGCAGACAGTGAGGACGGCAATGGAAAATCCTGATGCCACCCAAGAGGAGATCGTTGTCATCAGCGGCAAGGGGGGTACGGGGAAGACAAGCCTGACAGCCTCTCTCGCTGTCCTCGCGGGCTCACCCGTGATCGCCGACTGCGACGTGGATGCTGCAGACCTGCACCTTGTCCTGAAACCCCGCACTCTGGAAAGCCACGAGTTCGTAAGCGGGTTCGAGCCAGTAATCCGCCCCGGAGATTGCACGGGATGCGGATTGTGCCGGGAACTCTGCCGCTTCGATGCGGTCAGGGTTAGAGATGGGGATTCGGGAACACCCGGGTACGCCATTGATCCCGTATCGTGCGAAGGATGCGGTGTGTGCGTACGCTTCTGCCCTGAGGGTGCCATCGATTTTCCGGAGAGGGCCTGCGGGCACTGGATGATCTCGGAAACGCGGTGCGGCCCCATGGTTCATGCGAGGCTGGGAGTCGCTGCCGAAAATTCGGGCAAGCTGGTCTCCCTCGTGAAGCAGGAGGCGCGGCGCATCGCCCTTGAGCAGGATCGTTCCCTCATTATCGTCGACGGCCCCCCGGGCATCGGATGCCCGGTGATCGCATCCATGAGCGGCGCCTCACTGGCGCTTGTCGTGACCGAACCCACGGTTTCGGGAGAGCACGATCTCGACCGGGTGCTGGCGCTGGCGAGACATTTCGATATCCCGGCGGCGGTCTGTGTGAACAAGTGGGATCTGAATCCCGGGATGACCGGGCGAATCGAGGACTATGCGCTCAAATCGGGCGCCCGGGTAATCGGACGCATCCGGTATGACAACAGCGTGACCCTGGCCCAGATGCAGGAATGCACGGTGGTCGATATCGACACGCCGGCGGCCCGAGACATAAGGGAAATCTGGAAAAACCTACAAAGTGAGGAGTAATATATGGAAAACACCAGCTGTGAGAGAAACATTCCGCGCTTTGCCGATCATGCGAACGCACCCCGAAACAACGGCCCCTTAAAGACCTTCAGCGGCCATGCACGCATCACCGGCCCCTGCGGCGATACCATGGATTTCTGGGTGCTCGTACTCAGAGGAAAGGTGGAGCGGTGTTCGTTCATCACCGACGGATGCGGCCACTCTCTTGCCTGCGGAAGCATGGCGACATGTCTGGTCCAGGGCAAGACCCTCGCTGAAGCTGAAGCGATCGGCCGGCAGGATATCCTCGATTCTCTGGGAGACCTGCCGGACGAAGGCGAGCACTGCGCCCTGCTGTCCGCTAACACCCTGCGTGCGGCCCTGAAAGACTCCGAAGAAAGAAACCACAAATCACATCCGACGAAATCGGGACAGCAGTCTTCCTGCGACTCGTGCAGCAAGACCGGATGCTCGGCCTCTACCAGGCGCCCGGGTGAAAGCGACGAGGATTTCCAGAACCGAAGGAGGCTCGCCGAGCGCATCTGCCGGATCAGACACAAGATCGTGGTGATCTCCGGCAAGGGGGGTGTCGGGAAGAGCACCGTGGCGGTGAATCTGGCCGTGTCGCTTATGCTGTCAGGAAAAAAAGTCGGCCTCCTGGATGTGGATATCCACGGTCCGAGCGTCCCTACCATGCTGGGGCTTGAGGGTCGGAGTGTCCGCGGCGAAAATGGAGAGCTGCTTCCCATCGAGGTGGATGACCTGAAGGTGCTTTCCATCGGCTTTTTCCTGCGCAGCCAGGACGAGGCCGTAATCTGGCGAGGCCCCATGAAGATGAACGCCATCCGGCAGTTTCTTACGGATGCGGCCTGGGGTGAGCTCGACTACCTCATCGTCGATTCGCCTCCCGGCACCGGCGATGAGCCCCTTTCGGTCTTCCAGCTCCTGGGTTCTGTCGACGGGGCGCTGGTCGTCACCACCCCGCAGAAGGTGGCTGCCGTAGACGTACGCAAGTCCATCACCTTCTGCTATCAGCTCGGTGTCCCGGTGCTCGGTGTAATAGAGAATATGAGCGGGTTTGTATGCCCGAAGTGCGGCGAGATCACCCCGATCTTCCGCCGGGGCGGAGGCGAAACGACCGCCCGTGACATGGGCGTGAGTTTTCTGGGGTCCATCCCCCTGGATCCGCTCATCGCAGAGGCATGCGATGACGGCCGCGCTTTCATTGACCACTATGCCCCCACCGCTGCAGCACAGATCATGCAGAACATCATCACATCGATAGAGCTGGACCTGGAAACGGTGGAAGGCCCTGAATACAGTCAGGAGAGCACACCACAGAGCGGTAACAAAAAAAATGAGAAAACAAAGGAGGATGCAGCAATGCGAATCGCCATTCCATTGGCCGACGGGAGGCTGTGCATGCACTTCGGGCATTGTGAGCGTTTTGCCCTGGTGGATGTCGAGACTCAGACAGGAAAGATCATGAACAGAGAGGACGTGGTACCTCCCCCGCACGAGCCCGGGCTTCTGCCCCGCTGGCTTGCAGAGAGAGGAGCGCGCATCATTATTGCGGGCGGCATGGGTCAGCGCGCCCAGAGCCTTTTCTCGGAAAATGGGATCCGGGTGCTGGTCGGGGCGCCGTCTCAAACGCCGGAGGAACTGGTGAGAAGCTATCTCGCAGGAACTATTGAGCTGGGCGAGAATACGTGTGATCATTGATCCTTAAGCTGTACGTATTCTTTCTATGCCGCTGCAAAGCGGCTGCAAGGAGGGAATTATGGGTGAAGAGGTGAGGATCACCATCCTTTCGGAGAACACATCGGGAAGGCAGGATCTTTCGGCCGAGTACGGGCTGTCTGTGTGGATCGAGGCCGACGGAGCCGGTATCCTGTTCGATACCGGCTCTGCAGGGGCTTTTGAATTCAATGCCGCCAGGCTCGGTGTCGATCTGTCCCAAGCGGCACATCTGGTCTTGAGCCACGGGCACTTCGACCATACCGGAGGCATCCCGCTCGCCCTGAAACACTCTCCCCGGATGCTGATCCACCTGCACCCCGATTCGATCAGACTCAAGTATCTCTCCGACGGCAAGGGCAAGACGATGTATATCGGCATGGCGGAGCAATCGAGGCAGGCTCTTGAGGAAACGAGCTCACAGTGTCTCTTTCATACAGGCGTTTCCCGTCTGTCCGAGCATGTCTTCATCACCGGAGCCGTGCCTCGGAGAACGCCGTTCGAGAAGATCGTGGAGCCCTTTTGCCTTGACGTCGAAGGGAGGATCCCCGACACAATGGAGGATGATCAGGCCCTGTGGGTCGAGACCGCGGAAGGCCTGGTGGTTGTGCTCGGGTGCGCCCATGCAGGAGCCGTGAACACGGTGGAATACATCAGGGGAAAAAGCGGCCGCAGCGATATCCGTGCCGTCATCGGCGGCATGCATCTCATGAATTCGGACAGCCGGACCATCGCAAAGACCGCTGATGCGGTCGGATCCTGGAACCCGAACCTCATTTCCCCGAATCACTGCACCGGGGAAGCCGTTTGCGCATTTTTTCAGGAGAGGTTTCCCGCTGTCTACCATCACGGCCGGGCTGGGACGGCCTTCGTCTTTTCCGCATGAACGGCGGGGCGCCGCTTTTCACCGGGATGCACCGGCACGGGTGGATGCACGCTGATTATTGAAAGGGGGTTGTCATGAAAAATGAATGGGGAGAGCGCACGAGTTCCTGTGCGCAATGTCCGGGCACATTCTGCTACCCGCTGGCAGCCACGGGATCGCCGATGCCGCCCATTGAGGAATCACCGGCTTTCTGCCCGATGCGGCGTTTTCCGGAAGAGATAAAGAGGGCTTCCGAGACATATGCCCGGCCGGATGTCCGGGAATTCGCACGCCTGGCATCCATACAGGAGGCCCAATGCTATGAGCTTACGCCGAAAGGGATTATGACCAGAATCCCCAGGATCGAGGAGACCGTGGAATTCGCCCGAAAGTGCGGCTATACCCGGATAGGGATCGCCTTTTGCGTCGGACTCAAAGAAGAGGCACGGATGGTTGCATCGATCTTCGAGAACAAGGGGTTCGAGGTGGTGTCCGTGAACTGCAAGGTGGGCCGTGTCCCCAAGGAAGAGATCGGCCTTGAAGGGCACGAAAAGATCATGGGCCCCGATCTCATGGAGCCCATGTGCAACCCGGTCGCCCAGGCGGAGATCCTGGGCGCGGAAAAGGTGGATCTTGCCGTACTGCTGGGGCTGTGCGTCGGGCACGACACGCTCTTCTTCAAATTCTGCCGGGTGCCGTGCACCGTGCTTGCGGTCAAGGACCGCGTGCTCGGCCACAACCCGCTCGCCGCCCTGTATCTCTCCAGGGGGCCCTACTACAGCAGGATCAATGCTCCCGAGCATTCACCGGCAGACAGCCCGAAGCTTGCCCTGGACTGAACCTAAAAAATCTTCCACCCGGGGAGCGAAGGCCTTCGCCCGGTGTACATAGTCGTCCTGCACAGGCGATACCGGCGGCTATCCTTCAATCATCCGGCACGTTCGACCCGCGCCCGGAGCCCTATGCTCCCGATCCTCTGTCTCTCCGGACAGCTTCCAGTTGATTGATCCGGCGGCGGATGGAGCTCAACGTATTCTCGATATGCGCCGCCTGCATTCTCAAGTGAGCCAACACGCTGTCACTCTGGAAAAAAGATGCTGTCCTCACGGGCACGCCTTCTTTCCCCGCGAGCCCTGTCATGGGCTCTTCCGGTGACTCCGGCACCTTCAGCACACAGTACCCCCGTGCTCCCCCGGTCATTGGTCCTGATCCCTTCGGTCCTGTTCCATCGAATCCCGGCATGTTTTCTCCTTTCTTTCTCGGCCTGCGCTACCAACCGCACAGATGCCGTTGCCGGACTAACGCACGTATAAGCCTTTCACTTCATCCATGCTTCCCATCTTTTTCTCTGATCGCTTCGATCACCTGATGAAGCACGGAACATGCCATGACATGGGAATGTCATCTGTCCAATTTATTCATGTGAGTGATTCCGGTATGTTGCCGGATATGAGAAAAACCGGGTATTGTGAAGAGCCTGCAAACGATCTCTCAAACTTGCAGAATGCACGGTTATCAACGCCGGCTGCGTCCGTCTGTTTCCGGTACCTCGATGTTCATTGCTTCTATCTTCCGGTACAGCGTGCTGGCATTTATCCCCAGGTCCCTGGCTGCCTTTTTCCTGTTCCCGCGGTAGCGCCCCAGCGTCTCAATGATAAGGTTCTTCTCCATGGCCCGGATGCTCATGGGGCCGAACGTATCGTTGCCGGACGAGGACGCGGGACGCAGTTCGGGCGGAAGATGATGAAGCTCTATGATCCCGCCCCTGCACAGAACAAAGGCCTGCTCGATGATATTCTCCAGCTCACGGACATTGCCGGGAAAGTCATGCTCCATCAGTCGCGACATGGCGTCCGGCGAAAGGCCGGCTATGTCTTTGCCCTGGATGCGGTTGAACTTCGCCACGCAGTGATCGATCAGGAGAGGTATGTCCTCCCGCCGCTGTTTCAGGCCAGGCAGTTCGAGATATACAACGCGGATGCGGTAATACAGATCCTCCCGGAAACAGCCGGTGCGGACAAGCTCTGTAAGATCCCGGTTCGTTGCAGCCACCACGCGCACATCCACCGGCACAGGCTTTACCGATCCGAGCGGCTCGACGATCCGCTCCTGAAGCACTCTGAGCAGTCTCACCTGGAGCGCGGGAGAGATATCACCGATCTCATCGAGAAATATGGTTCCGCCGTGCGCGAGGACAAAGCGGCCCGGGTGGTCCCGTCTGGCATCTGTGAACGCTCCCGCCTTATAACCGAACAGCTCGCTTTCCAGCAGTGTATCCGGCAGGGCCGCGCAATTCACGGGAACGAAGCGCTTTTTCCTGCGGGGCGACAGGTTATGGATCGCACGTGCGAACAGCTCCTTTCCCGTTCCGCTGGGGCCCTGGATCAGGACCGTACTGCTGCTCTCGGCGATCCGGGGAAGGATTTCGAAAAGCTGTATCATAACCGGGCTCCGTCCCACGATATCCTCGAATGTGTAGCGGGCTTTCAACTCCTTGCGAAGCTGCTCCACCTGGCTCAAGTCCTGGAACGTTTCCACCCCGCCGATGGCGCGGCCGTCATCGTCTCTCAGGATAGCTGCCGAGATGCGGATAGGAACACGCATTCCCTTGTTGCTTATGATATGGGCGGTGGCATTCACGACCGGGATTGCGCTCTCGAAGGTTCGCCTCAAGGCGCACTCGTTCTCGCAGATGCTGGCATGAAACACATCGCAGCAGGCCTGCCCGATGGCGTCTTCCCGCTGCACCCCGGTAATGCGCTCGGCAGCTCGGTTGAACGCGGTGATCTTCCAGTCGAGGTCAACCGTGAAGACGCCCTCGTTGATCGAGTCCAGAATGACTTCCTGCCTGTATTTTTCGTTTTCCTTACCCATTTCCGCTGCCTATATTTGCGATTTGCATTTTTATACCTTAGTTAGCGTGCCTTTTGCAATGTTTAAATAATTGGCCTCATCAGTCTTTTCTATAACTATTTATAATTACGTGCCATATAAGACACACACAAATTGGTATCGTGTTTGCTTATCACTTTTTATCATGAGGATCGCGATCGCACACTGCCAGGGCAGGGTGTCGCCTGTCTTCGACTTTTCGAACGATATCTATCTGATCGACATCCAGGACGGCCGGGAAGTCCACAGGGAGCTGAGAGGCCTGATCAGCCGTGATCCCTTCCAGCGTGCGAGAGAAATCATGATGCTCGGCGCGGAGGTGCTCATCTGCGGGGCGCTTTCACGGCATATGCAGATGGCCCTTGCGGGCGCGGGCATCAAGACGGCAGGGTTCATCTGCGGCGACACGGAGGACGTCGTTTCAGCCTTTTTACAGGGAACTCTTGATGACGGCCTCCTCCTGATGCCCGGCTGTTCTTTGGGGCGCTCGCGGCGCAGGTGCCGCAACCGCCAAGGAAGAGGCTGAAGGTTTCAGGAGAGAAAAGGAGAATAGCGATGCCGGGAGAAAACGGAAGCGGCCCTTCTCACGGGAAGGGGCAAAGCCGCGGCAAAGTCGTAGGACGGTATGCCGGCGGAAGTGCGGAATGCATCTGCACGAAGCTCGGTCACCGAGCCTCTCATATCACGGGGAAGCCATGCAATCAGATGGAATGCCCCAGGTGCAGGACAAGAATGACACGTGACTGACACGTAAAAAAGGAGGAATGTATCATGCCAGGCGGAGACAGAACAGGTCCATTCGGTCTGGGACCGGGGACGGGTCGCGCAGCAGGATTCTGCGCAGGATACGGTGTTCCGGGATATGTGAATCCGGCTTTCGGAGGCGGCTTCATGAATCGGGGCCGCGGGCGGGGAGGAGGATTCGGCGGAGGCGGACGCGGATGGTGCAACCGGTTCTACGCCACCGGCCTGACCGGCCGGCAGTGGGCTGCAACGGGGTGGCCCGTATGGGGTGGAGCGGTTCCCTGCACGTATCCGGCGGCCGGGCCCCCCATGACCGGTGAACAGGAACTGGAGGTGCTGAAAAACCAGGCAGCGTATTTCGAAGATGCCCTGAAAGAAATCCAGAAGCAGATCGGGGAACTTCAGTCCCGGAACAAACAGGACTGATGCCTCACTGACCGGCGCGGGAGGCGGGGGGCATGCCTGCCGCAGGCAGGAAAGAAACCTTGCCGACGCCTTTCATGCCGGAGAAAGGCGGTTACCATGAAAATTGCAGTCAGTGCAGCAGGTAATTCTCTGGAATCACCGGTGGACCCTCGTTTTGGAAGGTGCCGGTATTTTCTGATCATAGATACGGACACGCTGGCGTTCGAAGCGGTCGAGAACCCGAACATGGGGCTCGGAGGAGGAGCCGGAATCCAGTCCGCCCAGCTTGTGGCTGAGAAAGGCGCCCGGTATCTTCTTACCGGCAACTGCGGGCCCAATGCCTTTCAGACGCTTTCCGCCGCCGGTATCGGCATCATCACCGGTTGCACCGGTCTTGTGAGAGAGACGGTGGAACAGTTCAGGTCCAAGGGCTTGCAGCAAAGCCCGGGTGCGAACGTGTCCAGTCACTTCGGAGTGGGCGCCGATTCTGCCGGTCCTTCCAATCCCTTCATGGGCCGGAACATGGGTCCCGGCGGCGGGCGCGGTAGGGGCGGAGGCAGAGGAGGCGGAGGCAGAGGAGGCGGGCGCGGTAGGGGTCTTTGAATGGATCGAGGGTTTTCAGGAGAACCTAAGTTTTCATCGGAGGGACGGCGTGTTCCGGGACGGCCGGCAGGGGGTGAAGATCCGGACAAGTAGCTGAAGCAACAGCCGGCTGAACTTCCGGATCATCAGTTGTTTGATAGAAAAACAGACCACGGAAAGAGAAAAAGAGAAGAACTATGGCGGCAAAAATTGATGTTAAAAAGTATAGACGAACCATGCGCCCGTATATCGAGAACATCCATCTTCACGTGGGCGGGCAGAGCATTCCTGCGCCCGGAAAGGGTGCTCTTCTCCCGAGCAGCGAGAACGGAAAACTCCCCCTGCCGCTTGCCTGTCCCGGTAGAGGCCGGAAAGGAACTGGGTAATGGGATATATTTTCGGACCGGTTCCATCCAGAAGGCTCGGGAGATCCCTCGGGATAGACCTGGTGCCGCTCAAGACATGTACTTATGACTGCATCTACTGCCAGCTCGGGCGCACCACGTGCAAGACCCTCCAGAGGAAGAAATGGTTTTCTCTGGATGAGATTGTGGAGGAACTGAGAGAAAAGATATCGTCCAGTCCCGATTACATCACCCTTGCCGGCTCCGGTGAGCCCACCCTTTACTCCCGGATCGGCGAGCTCATCGAGAAGATCCGCTCCATGACAGACATCCCCGTAGCCGTACTGACAAACGGCTCGCTCTTCTGGCAGAAAGATGTACGCAGAGAGCTCATGGGGGCGAACCTGGTCATCCCCTCCCTTGACGCCGGTAATCCGGTCATGTTCCAGGCAGTGAACCGGCCACACCGGGACATCTCTTTTGAACAGATGCTCGAGGGGCTCATTGCCATGAAGTATGAATTTCGGGGATTGTACTGGCTGGAGGTCTTCTTCCTGGGAGGATACACGGCAATCCCCGGCGAAGGGCAGGCAATCGCCCGGTGCGCACGGCTGATAAAACCGGATCTGGTGCAGCTGAACACCGTCACCCGCCCTCCCTCCGAAGACTATGCGGCAGGAGTCTGCCGCACGCACCTGGAAAAGCTTGCCGGGCTCTTTGTTCCCCGGGCAGCCGTCATTGCCGACTACCGCGACATCCATGGAAAGGCCGAGTTCACCGCGACACGCGATACGGTCTTGGAGATGATAAAACGGCGGCCGTGCTCTATTGAAGACATCGCAGGCGGACTGGGCATCCATCCAAACGAGGCGGCGAAGCACGTGGGCGAGCTTCTGGCCATAGGACGCATCGAACAGCTGCTGCCGGTCGGGGGCAAGAGTTTTTTCCGGATCTCTCCCGGCAGGGAAAGCCCTACCCGATAGAAACGACGCTGTCAGACCTTCTTGCGGGCCACCCGCGCCGTCATCAGCACCGGGTCGTACACGGGCGAAAACGGCGGGGCATATGCGAGGTCGAGGTCGAAGAGCCCGTCGATGGTCATACGGTTGTGGATTGCGGTGCTGTAGACGTCGATCCGCTTGACCGATCCGATCTCGCCCGCCATCTGGGCGCCAAGGACGCGCCGGTCTTTTCTGCTCACGATCACCAGCGAGGTCATGGTCTGTGAACCGGGGTAATAACGCGCCCGGTCCCTTGACTGGACGACGACTTTTTCCGGGTCGAGCCCGAGGTCGCGGGCCTGCCCGTACGAGAGCCCGGTCCGGGAGACGCCGAGATCGAATATCTTCATGACCGCGGTGTTCATGACCCCGGCAAATGCCTCTCTGGCGCCTGCCACATTCATGCCGGCAAGCATCCCCTGCTTGTTCGCCTTCAGGGCAAGAGGTGTATGGACCTCCAGCGGAAAGCCGATCATGCGGGAAGTCGCGCAGTCGCCTGCCGCATATACATTCTCTACCCCGGTCTCCATGAATTCGTTCACCCGGATGGCCTGTTTCGCCCCGAGCGGAATTCCTGCAGAGGCGGCGAGCTCGCTGTTGGGTACGACACCGACGGCGAGCAGAACGGCATCGCACTCGATGCTGCCGGCTTCGGTCAGCACGGCGATGCCGTTTTTCTTCTGCTCCAGACCTTTGAGGGCGGAACCCAGGCGGAGTTCCACCCCTTTTTCCGCCATCTCCTGGATAATGATGTCCGAGATCTCTTTTTCGAAGGAACGCTGGAGCTCTGTCCGGCGGTGGACCAGCACCGTTTCGATGCCGAGCCCGGTAAAGGCCTCCACGGCCTCGATCCCGATATACCCGCCGCCGATCACCGCTATGCGGCCGGGCTTTTTCTCTGCGACAAAGCCATTTATCTTCCCGGCATCAGAGAGGTCGTTCATGGTGAATACGTCGGGATAGAGCGACAGATCCATGCCCAGGGTCTCGGGCCGCGCCCCGGTTGCGATGATGAGCCGGTCGAAGTGCTCATCAAAGCTCTTCCCGTCCGACTCAACCGTCACGGTTCGGGCGTTCGGGTCGATCGCCGTCACCCTGTGGCCGAGCCGCAGGTCGATCTTCCTCTTTTCCCGCGCCTCGCCGGGAGAGACCTCGATCAGGTCGTCAAGGCGGCCGACTGCGCCGCCGATATAATAAGGGATGCCGCACGCGGCATAGGAGATATACGTCCCCCTCTCAAATACGGTGACCTCGTATTCCGGCTTCTGTCGCTTGATCTGGCTTGCGGCGCTCATGCCCGCTGCATCGCCGCCGATGACTATGACTTTCATGATTCATCCTTTCCGCCTCGATGGGCATGGAGCTCCCCTTGAATATTCGCGATCTCGTCATGACAGGCTGCGTGCCAGCACGGCGGCCCCGATGGCGCCGTTCACCTGAGCATATCCGGTGACCTCGATGGGAGAGCCGAAGCGTTTCTCCAGGGCCCTGACCACGCCGATGTTCTTTGCCACGCCGCCGCTCATCATCAGCGGGGACTTTACGGCAAGACGCTGGGCCATGGCGTAAACCCGGGACGCCACCGAGTCGTGGATGCCTGCGATGATGTTCTCACGGGGTTCGCCCTTTGAGATGAGCGAGATGACCTCGGACTCGGCGAAGACCGTGCAGATGCTGCTGATCTTCGAGGGCTTCTCCGAGTGCAGGGAGAGCTCCCCGAACTCGTCCAGGTTCACCTCCAGGGCCCGGGCCATGACCTCCAGGAACCTCCCGGTTCCGGCCGCGCACTTGTCGTTCATAACGAAATCCAAAACCCTGCCCGAGGCATCGAGAATGAGGGCCTTGCTGTCCTGTCCGCCCACATCCACCACGGTGCGGATCTGCGGGTTGAGAAAATGGGCGCCGGCGCCGTGGCAGATGATCTCGGTCATGGACTTGTGGGCGAAATCCACACTGTTTCTTCCGTACCCGGTGGAGACGATCCTCGAGATGGACGACTCCTCGATGCCGAGCGAATCCAGGATCTCGTCGAACATCTTCCTGCCGGCCGCGCCCGCGTTATAGCCCGTGAATCCGACCTTGGTCCCGAGAATGGCCCCGTCTTCCAGAACCGCCGTCTTGGTGCTGATCGAACCTATATCTATCCCTGCCGTCCTCATCTCTCTTTCAACAACCTTTCTTTCCCGTTGGGGTCAGGGTCATACCGGGGTCACACATACCGGGGTCAGGTCTTGACATGTGACAAGCCAAAAGCTTGTCACATGTCAAGACCTGACCCCTTTTTTCTCATTTGTTTTCAGACAGCGCAGGACCCGCCGTCGACCACGAGGGTCTGGCCGGTTATGAATCCAGCCCCTTCGGAGGCGAGGAAGAGCACTGGATGGACCACCTCTATGGGCTCGGCGATCCTTCCCAGAGGAATGGCCCTGACCACTTCCCTGCAGATATCCTCATTCGACCAGAAAGGCCTGCTGAAGTCCGTCCTCACCATGGCCGGAGCCACGGCATTGACCTGGATGTTGAAGCCGGCGAGCTCGCTTGCCAGCACCCTGGTGAGCATCTCCACACCTGCCTTGGCGATACCGTAGACGCCCATTCCGGGCGACGCCTTCCTGCCCGCGACGGAAGACACGCTCACGATCTTGCCCTGCTGCTGTCGCCGCATGATGCGCGCCGCAGCCCGCGAGCACAGGTAGGTGCCGCTCAGGTTCGTCTCGATGATCTTCTGCCATAAGGCAATGTCGGTATCCGCGATGCCGGGGGTGATCAGGTTCATGCCCACGTTGTTGATGAGGATGTCCAGCCGGGAGTGCCTCTCCACGACCGCGGAGAAGAGCGCCTCCACATCGGCCTCTCTGGCGATGTGCGCCTGGACGGTCATGAGATCCCCGCCTGCAAGGGCTTCTGCCGCGGCGTCGAGGTTTTCCTGTTTTCTTCCGCAGATCACCACCCTTGCGCCCTGCTCCAGCAGCTCCCGGGCGATCTCGAGGCCGATGCCCCTGCTCCCGCCCGTAACCACCGCCACCTTGTCTTTCAGACCGTACTGAACAGCACCCATATTCTCGCTCCTTTATTCTTCTCTTTTCATGGCAAAAAAAGGAGGCAGCAAAAAAAGCCGGTTCTCCCGTCTCGGAGCTCTTCCTGCCGAGCCGGCGCCTACAGGGCCGTGCCGGTGCGCGCCCCCCGCTGTCTGATGATCTCCATGAAGGCGTCGATCCGGGTGGACGCCTGGCTCTCGGAGAAGCTCCGCTCGTCGACCATGTGGGATTCGAGCATCATGCAAGGGATGCCTTTCTTCTCCTGGACCATGCGCATGATATCGTACTGGCCGAACGAATAGGGCTTACAGCTGCGGTTTGAGTGCATCACCAGGCCGTCGACCTCATACTTGTCGATCATCTCGAAGATGGTCTTGACCATCTCGTCTACCCCGATGTTGAGATAGATCCGGGTATACGCCTCGGCCATGGATTCGATGAAGTTGTTCTCGTCGATGTACTTCATGGAGCCGCACCATGCAGTGGTGTAGGTGTCGGCGACCAAGCACGCGCCGTGGGACGCGAAGGTGTCCGAGAGCCACTTCAGCCGGTACCACACGGGCAGATTGTCCCAGAGCAGCCGGTAGCGCTCGTTTTCCACGGCGCTGATGCCCTGCTCCACCCGGTCTTTCATCTCCTGGAGGAGCTCGGTGTAGAAATCCACCACCTTCTGCGTCCCCCTCAGGGTAACGATGAGCGCCAGAAAGAAGAACGCGTCGAATGCGGTCATGGGAGAGGGCCTGTGTGCCGCGGCATCCAGAACGTCCTGCCAGAGCCTCTGGCCCTTAAGCGAGAGCCTGCCCACCTCCATGGCCCGGTCGTAATCGAACTTCGTCTTGCAGACCCCCTCCAGGAAAGCGATATACTCGTCAAGCTGGCTCCTCACATACCGTCTCGCCTCGTCCGCGAAGTCAACGTGACAGAACGGAGTGTCGAAGATAAAGAGCGGCACATTGAAAAGCCTCGCCTGTATCTCGTACCATTTCAAGACCGTTCCGCATATGTTGTTGCAGCATACGAGCATGTCCGGCCTGGGAAGGCCTCCGATGGGGCCTCCGTTTTCCAGCGCGCACGCGATGTCGGCCCGGGCGTAGGAGCACAGGTCGGTGCTGTATCCCAGCGCCTCGGCCTTGGCGCACAGGTCGCCTCCCATGTGTGAGGCGCCGATCATGGCGCCGTAGTTCTCCGGATACACCGGGATGACGTCCATGGCGATGAGGGGCTCGACAGGCCCTCCGCTCGTGATCCAAGCCACTTTCTTGCCCGACTGGCCGGCTGTCTTGGCATCGATGTAGTACTCGGTCATGATCTCCCGCATTCTTTTGGCAGATCTGAATTTTCTCTTCTTTTCCGCATCGGTCTGCGACATGGTTTTCCCCTCGCTCATGGTATGTGATTCACCTGATACATCCGTCCACTTCAACTGCTAGAGCATATGTGTGAAGGTCTCGATCCTGGTGAGCAGCTGACCCTCCGGCGGCAGCCGGTCTTCGATCTCCAGCAGCATCGACGATATGCCCGCCTTCTCCAGATACTCTCTGAGATAGGGGTAGTCGAAGCTGTGGGGATCGCAGAACTTGAGGTAGAGGAACACAACCCCCTGGACTCCGTGCTCTCGAGCCTTTGCGGTGATATGCTCCCCGCGCGCGGTGGGGGATTTGTGCTTCGCCGGACAGACCTGCCGCTCAAAGAGGCGGTCTGCGATGGAGGAGATCGGGTCGCTCCCCTCTTCCATCATGCCCTCGAAGTACCGGCTGCCCGTGCATAGATCGTCCCAGACCACCTGTCCTCCCGAGCGCTCGATCAGGGTGTAGACGTCCGGATGATCGCACACGTTGCCCACGAGCATGAGCCTTTTGCCCTTGGCCTCCCCGCTGGGTTTTCCTTCTCCGAGCTCCTCCAGGAGCGAGCGGAGATCATCTTTGAGCGCCTCCCGGTCCATCACCATGGACGCCCGAACGATCGAGGAGAGATCGCTCCCCGAAAGCAGCCCGGGGTTGTGCGATTTGAGCTCCCAGATCTCTTTGAGCGACCCGCGGATCGCGTTATACGTCCTGATGGAGGCGTTCAGGTCTTCATCAGAGATGGTGAGATGAAAATACGACTCCAGCTCCTTCCTGAATTTGTCGAGCACATCGGCCATGTAGCGCCTGGCGCTCTCGGTGTTGAGCTTGACCGGAAGCACCACGTCGGCAAAGAACCCGTGGCTGGTGTTGAGCCGCCAGATGTCGGAGAGGCGCTGGATGGAATCACAGGTATGAGGGAACACCGTCCCGGAGAGATAATCAAGCCCCCCGCTCAATGACTCGGCCAGCGCCCCGCGGACGAGCGAACAGCAGTAGGCCTGAAGGTGCCTGTCCGCTATGCCGGTATCGCCCTTGGAGCCGAAGAGCCTCATCGGATGCATCCCGGCCGCGTGGATGATCTCTTCCGGGGTGTATGAGCAGTAATACCCGATGACAGGGCGTCCCGATGCCTTGATCTTTGCTGCATAGGCGGCGGGATTCGCTGCGACCTCGATGAATTCGTTCAGTATCTCCATGTATAATCCCCCGTGCGGTGGCGATAAAAAGACTTCGGTATGTACAGGATCGTTCCGCCAAACAACGCTTCCCCGAGCGGCCGCATCCCGATGCCCTCCGTGAACGACAAAGCCTGAAGACACATCCTCAGGACGATTTTTTTCATTATACCAGCAGGAAGTTGTTCCTTTCAATGAAAAAACGGCTTATAATAATACGATACGACATGAGAGCTGAAATCAAGGGAGGGCGATATGAAGAAGGTGTCGGTCCCGTCGAGGCTCTGGTACGATAACGTCGAGCGGGTGCTTACGTTTCCACAGAGGTGGGATGTCAGCAGCCTCACCTCGCCCGGTTTCGACAAGCCGGGCTTGAGCCCGGATGAGATCAAGGCCCGAGTGGAGCATCCCATCGAAGGCCCCACCCTCGAGGAGCTTGCCAGAGGGAAGAAACAGGCGTTGATCGTTTTCGACGATATGACCAGGCCGACCCCGGTCGGCGATGTTGCGCCCTTTGTCCTCGAGGCCCTCCACCGCGCAGGGATGAAGAAAGACCAGATCCGTTTCCTCTGGGCGCTTGGCTCTCACGGCGCCTACGACATGATCAACGCCCGCAAGAAGCTCGGGGATGCGATCGTGGAGAACTACGCGGTATTCAACCACGACCCCTTCCAGAACACCGTGCATGCTGGGAGAACCCCTACCGGGGTGGAGCTCTGGTTCAACAGGGAGTTCATGAACTGCGATCTCAAAATCGGCATCGGCTGCATCACGGCCCACGTGCACGTAGGGTTCGGCGGAGGCGCCAAAATCATCCTTCCGGGCGTGGCCGGGATCGAGACCATCAACCAGTTTCACAACCAGCTCTACCGCGACCAGAGCCGCACAGGCCTGGGCAACTTCGACAACAACATCATGCGCGCTGAATGCGACGCCGCGGGAGACCTTGCAGGGCTCGATTTCAAGATCGACTGCCTGATAAACCGCCGCGGCCGGATCACGAGCCTCTATTCCGGCCCGTTCAGGGCCACCCACGCGGCTGGTGCCGCCGAGGGCAAAGAGCACTACGGCATCCCCTTTTCTGGAGGCTACGACATCGTGGTGAGCAACGCTTACGGCAAGGCGAACGAGTCGGCCATCGCGCTTCTGCTCGCGCTCATGACCCTGAAGCCCGGCGGCCAAGGCACTGCGGTGCTCATCTCGGACGCACCCGAAGGGCAGGTGCCGCATTATGTCATGCGCTCCTGGGGAAGCGACTACGGCGGAAGGCATTTCTCCCCCAAGACCCCCGGCTTCATTCCGCTGCTCATGAAAAGGCTCGTTGTTCTGAACCCTCATCCGGACAGGACCTGCCTGGACCTCGTATGCCACATCGACGACGCCGTGATCGTCAAGACATGGGACGAGGCGCTCGCAATTCTGGAGCAGGATTATCCGGACGCCGCAAAGGTCGCGGTCATCCAGGACGGGACGATGCAGTACATGAAGCCGCCTTCATAAAAAGGTCCCCACTTCTCAACACACGATTTTGCAGCTATAACATCAGTACCGGTGCGTCCTTTCTAAAAACGGCCGCTCCCGGGAGAGGAGACCTCCAATGCATAACGGAAGCGATACCATGAGCTGGGAAGACCGGATCGTCACCCCGCAGGAGGCGCTGAAACATATCGAGCCCGGGATGAAGATCTTCCTGGGCACCGGTGTGGCAGAGCCCCGCACTCTGGTAAAGAACCTCATGGCATCGGACGAGACGAATCTCCAGGACCTGGAGCTGATCCAGCTGGTGAGCCTAGGCGACGTTATCACCATGAAGGAGCTGCAGACTCAGAAGTTCAGGCTCAAGACCTTTTTCTCGGGCTGGGTGGCGAGTGAGGCCATCACCCAGGGGTACGTGGATCTCATACCGAGCCGGTTCGCACGCATCCCGAATCTCATCGAATCGCGCATGCTGCCCATCGACGCGGCGTTCGTCCAGATCACTCCCCCCAACGAGGCCGGGTACTGCAGCCTGGGCATGGCGCTGGATGTGGCCCGCCACGCCATGGATCAGGCGTCTCTGGTGATCGGAGAGATCAACCACGATGTTCCGTTCACCTTCGGCGATACCTTTGTTCCCATCTCTGAATTCGATCTGCTGGTCCGCTCCCAGGACCCGCCCATCTTCTTTCGGCGTTGGCCCGTGGACGAGGTGTTCGACCAGGTTGGGGCCAACGTCGCCTCGGTCATCGAAGACGGGAGCTGCATCAGCTTTTCCATAGGCCCGCTCTATGAGGCTCTCGGGAAGCATCTCGCGCATAAGCGCAACCTCGGCGTCCATACGCCGTTCTTCACCGACGCACTGATGGACCTGGTGATGAGCGGCGCGGTGAGCAACCGCAACAAGCGGGTGCACCGGGGGAAATGCCTGACATCGTATGCCTTCGGCACGAAGAGCCTCATGTCATGGCTCGACCGCAACCCTCTGGTCGATTTCCAGGGAATCGACACCGTGTTCAGCCCGGTTCAGATCGGCTTGAACCCGAGATTCATCGCCGTGATACCGGCCCGGAAGGTGGACCTCTCCGGGCGCATCGCCATGCACATCGGCAAGGGAAACGTGGCCACGACCCCGGGCGAGGTCGCCGACTTTGTCAACGGAGCCGAGCTCTCGGAGCGCGGCAGCGTCATTTTCGCCCTGCCCAGCAGAAACCTGAAGGGCGCCTCCAACATCCTGCTTTCCGTAGAAAATCTCCCCAACCAGCTCAGTCTGCAGGAATCCGTGGACATGGTGGTCACCGAATACGGTGTCGCCAACATGAGGGGGAGAACCGTTCGCGAGAGGGCCCAGTTCCTCATCGACATCGCCCACCCCGAAGACCGCAAGGACCTCTTCGAGAAGGCGAAAGAGCACAGGATCCTCTACCCCGACCAGATCTATCTGCCGGAGTCCGCCCGTCTCTACCCCTCCGACATCGCTACGAAGCACGTTTTCGAAGGCGGCGTCGAGGTGAGATTCCGGGCCATCAAGCCTTCTGACGAGGAGGAAATGCGCAGGCTCTTTTACCGGTTCTCGGATAAGACGGTCTATTACCGCTACTTCAGTCCCATCAAGGTGATGCCTCACGCCAAGATGCAGCAGTACGTGAACATCGACTACATCAATACCCTCTCGATCGTTGGCCTTGTCGGGTCGCCCGAAGAGGAGCACATCATCGCCGAGGCCCGGTTCGTCAAGGACCGCAAAAAGCCCTACGGAGACGTGGCGTTTGTCGTGGAGGAAAAATACCAGGGCATCGGAATCGCCACATTCCTCTACGAGTTGCTGATCTTCCTGGCCAAGGAGCGGGGCCTCCACGGATTCATCGCGGACGTGCTCGCCACGAACAAGGCCATGATAAAGGTGTTCGAGAAGGGCAAGTACCCGGTCCAGGCGAGCCTTTCCCAGGGCGCCTACGAGCTCACCATCAATTTCGAGGATTAGACCTGCCGGCGGTAAAAGTCCGCGGTCCGCTTCTGCAGCACATAGTATGCGGCCGCCGAAAACAGGATCACCTGGACCGCGCGCATTACTGCCGGTAGCGACGCCCACGCTCCGGACGGCTGTTCCGCTGACAGCCGGTAGAGGGCATACACGCCGGCAGCCGCCATGAGGACATTGAACGCGCCGCAGACGACCCTCGCGAAAGGCTTCAGCGAATAGATCATCACCCCGCATACCAGTGCGAGAGTTACCGGAAGAAGTGCGAGGGCGGAGGTGATCACCGCCTGCGATAAGATGAAAAAGCACCCTCCCGCGATGGTGAGTGTTATACCGAGCCGGACGCTCAAAGGGAATGTCGAAAACGGCGGGCGCTTCATCGATTGCCTCCTGTATGCATGCGTTTCTTACGATCTCGAGGCATACCGCTGCTTGAGATAATACGAAAAGCCCTGCGCGATCTCGGCGCTCAGGGCGTCCCTTTTCCGCGACCGTACGAGAGGAACGATCCCGGACGGCTTGACCACGGCGATATCGTCATAGCTGCTCACCGTGAGGTCCAGCGCCTCCGGGACGACGAGCACGGGCTGGGGCATGACGTCGATCTGGTACCCTTTTTTCAGCACGATGTTCACCAGATTGCACACCCTCCAAAGGTTTCCGGTGAGCGTCTCCAAGGTTCGCCCGCCCTGAAACAGGATGCCGTCGCGCACCTCCAGCGGCCCGGTCTTTTCCGTTTTTCCGAGGACGAATATACCCCTGTGCGATACGATGATGAACTCGATATGAAAAAGCTCGAATACGAAGTCGTGGAGAATGAAGTGTTCGTCGTCGAGCTTCAGGATTTCATCCGCGATCGCCCTGTCCAGCTCAGCGCTCCGAAGGTAGGCCTGCCTTCTCACGAGTCTCTTCCACTCCGTTGGGTTCACCTTGAAGGAGACATAGAGCATGAGCGAGAGAATGATCATGATCGGGACCACGGAAGAAACGAGCTGACCGAGCCAGTTGCTAGAGAAATCGAGCAGAAAGACGATGATAACGGACAGCACGATCATCATGAAACCGATATGCTTCACGATCGAACGGGCGCTCTGCTGCGGCGGATATCCTTCGATATATGCCATCAGTGCACTTTCCTCTCGGCTTCTAGCCTCCGGGCTTCCACTATACGTATTCTCCGCCGGCAATGCAAGGATCATGAGGATGGGCCCTTCCGGTCCGATGAGATGCAGCGTGTTTCGGCCAGCCACGGTTCAGCAGCGTGTTGAAAGCCTGCCCATGCAGAAGAAGAGGCCCCTCCTTCATGGGAAGGGCCTCCCGATCTTCCGGCACACTGCGGTTCATACCGGCGGCCAGCTCATTTCACCGTACCGCGGAATTCCTCTAGGCGACCTTGTTTGAGGTGCCTGCGGACGCGGGTTTGATATCCTTGATGATCTCCTGGACCTCTTTCGCCACCTTGTCGGGAGAATCGCACGGGAACACAGGCTCTTCGGGCTCGTACGCCTTTTTCCATGTACGGCCCGCATAGATCAGGCCGGTGAGGATCAGTGCCGCGGCCAGGCCCCATGCCGCGCCTCTGGTTGCCAGAATGGCCCCCGCCACGCCCGCGATACCCAGGTCATTGAACGAGCGTGACTTCAGTACGCCGACCCGAACGCTCACATAGCCCTGAATGAGCATGGTGGATGCCAGGCCCACCCCGAGGATGGGCTTCACCGATGAAACGATAGGGGCGAGGAAGTACCCTGTCCATGTACCCCAGCGGAACGAGCCGGCGCCGCTGCTCAGGGATTCCATGGCCTTGGGCCCGTGCTTGTACCGCTCGCATACCACCACCTGCATGGCTGCCCAGATCGGTCCGCACATGGAGATGTCCGGGCCGAAAACGCTCATGATGGCATTGCGGGAACCGAAGATGATGTGGGATCTGTTGGGGTTGAAGTCGACCTTCTCATCCGGACGGTATCTCTGCGCGTCCTCGATGAGCGCCTGGGACTGGATCACGTCTCCGAACACCACGATGTAGGCGCTGATCACCATGGGCAGACCTGTCAGGAACATCTTCAGCGGAGGAATCGGGATGGCGCCCAGCATGGTAAAGTCTCTGAACAGGGTGGCGAAATCGGGCTTCGTGAAAATGGCGCTGTCATATGTGGGCCAGGGGAGCTCGCCCACCAGCGGACCCACGAAAATCGCCAGGGCCAGTGCAGGCATCATGCCGAGGTTCCCAAGGTAATAGAGCACCTTGTGCTTTCGCCTGAGGTTCTTGAAGCTTTCGGAAAACAGTATAAAGAAGGCGATACCGATGCAGATGATGATGGTCCAGGGGTTGGAGTCAAAGCTTTTCAGCCCCTCACCCGGCTGGAACACGATAGTTATAGCTGCAAAGCCGGCGCCCAGGAGAATCGCCGACTGAACCGCGTTCGGTATCAGCGCGATGAATCTTTTCGCCAGGCCGGTGACGCCCAGAGCGATGCAGAAGAGCCCGAAGGTCAGCTCGAAGGAGATCAGGGCCTGCATCCGCTCCACGCCGGGGGCGAAGGTTTCGCAGTACGCGATCAGCAGCGGTATCGCATGGGTCACCCATCCCGGAACGACGGGGTCTCCGAACGTGACGTGGGCGAGATAGAGTGTCCCGTTGAGAATGACTATCGCCAGCGCCACCTCGAACGACATGTCGAGCTTGCCCATGAGGACCGGTATGATCGAAAGACAGACCGTGCACATGAGGAGCCCCTGAATATAATCCGCCCACTCGAACCGGTAATGTACACCCGGCAGCCTCAGTGTCAGAGGCCCTAAAGGAATGCCGGGTTGAACCCCGCCGTATTCTCTTTTGATACTCATGTTAACCCCCTTAGCTGTTTTTCATTCGACGCCGGGAGAGAACCGCCTCTTCCGCATCGTCTAATCCCGGTTCAGTGATTGTGTGGTTGTATATCCTTCCGAACTCCCGCATGAGCTCTTCCCTGAAATCCGGATGCGCGATTCTTATCAGGGCCTTCGCGCGTTCAGGCAGGGATTTGCCCCGCAGCTCTGCTATGCCGTACTCGGTCACCACGTAGT
>Ga0209606_1002122_pt1 | contig 22814 bp, 10 predicted proteins | sample AD_UKC057_MetaG_FD_184412 | JGI IMG/M metagenome (GOLD analysis project Ga0209606, IMG submission 184412) | Active sludge microbial communities of municipal wastewater-treating anaerobic digesters from USA - AD_UKC057_MetaG (SPAdes) (version 2) | ecosystem: Engineered > Bioreactor > Anaerobic >...
CGCCGACGCCGGCAACGGCATCCTCGTGGGCGGGGCCGATGTCACGGGCAACGATCCGGCGGACACTTCCGTCGCCATCGGCCCCGATTTCGTCGCCGACTGGATCGACCACCTCGTCGCCCGGAATGGCACCGCGGCCCAGGGCGGGATCCGGTTCTACGCCCTGGACAACGAACCCATGCTCTGGAACAGCACCCACCGCGACGTCCACCCGGCGCCGGCCACTTACGACGAGATCTGGCAGCGCACCGTGGATTACGCCGCGGCGGTCAAGGCGGCGGACCCGTCCGCCGAGGTGCTGGGGCCGGTGGTGTGGGGCTGGTGCGCGTATTTCACCTCGGCCGCCGACGGCTGCCCCGACGGGCCCGACCGCCAGACCCACGGCGGGCTGCCGTTCCTCGAATGGTACCTCCAGCAGGTGACCGCGTACGAGCAGGCGCACGGGATCCGGCTCGTGGACTACCTGGACATCCACTATTACCCGCAGGGCGGGATTTACTCGGCCAGCGAAGCGATCGCGGAGCAGCGATTGCGCTCCGTCAAAAGCCTGTACGATCCGGCGTACGTCGACGAGTCGTGGATCGGCCAGGCGGTCCGCCTCATCCCGCGGATGAAAGAGTGGATCGCCGCGCGCGCGCCGGCGGTGAAACTGGCCATCACCGAGTATTCGTGGGGAACGAACGATGCCTCGCCCAGCAACGCCCTGGCCCAGGCGGAGGTGCTGTCCGTCTTCGCCCGCGAAGGCGTGGACCTGGCGACGCGCTGGGTGGCGCCCGACGCCGACAGCCTCGTGGAGGACGCGTTCCGCCTCTACCTGGATTACGACGGGGGCGGCGCGCGGGTGACGGGCGAATCCGCCCGCGCCCAGAGCGCCAACGTGGACCAGGTGGGCGCCTACGCGCAGGTGCGCGGCGACGGTCGGCTCTACGTGCTCCTCTTCAACAAGGACACGGTGCCGCACACCGCGGCGGTCAGCGTGACCGGCGGCGATTCGTACGCGGCCGAACTGTTCCGTTTCGATGCCACGCATCGGCTGGGACCGGCCGGGACGGCGGCGGCACCGGGCGGGGCGCTGACGCTGGAGCTGCCGGCGCGCTCGGCGACGCTGGCGGTGCTGGACCCGTCGGCGCCGCCTTACAACGGCTACGGCGACCTGGACCTGGACGGCGAAGTCGCGGCCTTCGACGCGCAGATCATGGCGGACTATCTGGCCGGCTCGCTGCGGGCGGGGGATGTGCCGTTCGTCGCGTCACCGGACATGGCCGATCTCGACGGCGACGGCCGGATCACCGTGACCGACCTGGTCATCCTGAAAGCCCACCTGGACGGCTCGATCCCGGCGCTGCCGGTGAACCGGTGACGTCGATTCGCGCGTTCACAGGTTTCAGGGTCACTGGTTCACAAGTTCGAGAACGGTTGATGGTTGCTGGTTGATAGTTGATGGTTGCGTTGAGGTGGGAATGTCCCATGGGGTGACCCATGGGATGCCCCCAATTTCTAGACACTCGGTGGGTTGGGTCGTCCGTTTCCCCTGACCAATCTCAATCGCTCCCGACGTCTCCCGCTCTCTGTTTCCCGCAAGCTATTTACTGATTACGATTCTCTACTTACTGTTCGAAGTCAGTCCACTTACGCCGGCCCACGGTGCCCAGCGGGATCAGCATGGGCACGAACCAGAACAGGTGCCACCAGGACAAGCCCAAATCACCCTTGGATCCGAACGCCCAGAATGCCCAAGCCACAGAAATGAAGAACACGGCATAAGGTGCCAGCATCAGCTTCCAGTAGGGCGTGGCGGGATGCCGCCAGGGGGCGCCGAAGACGATCACCAGCACGGCGAGGCCTGTCAGCGCCATGCCGATGATGCCTTCCAGCCATTGGCCCTGAAACATGAAGACCACCGCCAGCAGGGCCAGCCAGATGAAGCCGCCCAGCCAGCCGCCGGTCCAGCCGATTTTCTCACCCCTGCGTTCCGTCATGGCGATCACTCCTTGAAAGAGATGTCAGGCACTCACCCGGCAATTGTTTTGGATCGAGCGATTGGATATCCGGTACCGCTGCTCGGACATTAAACATCGGACATGGGCCCTAGGACCTGGGAGCTGGGCCCTGGGACCTGGGAGCTGGGACCTGGATCCTGGATCACAGCGGATCGGCCAAACACATCGAATGTCTAGAAATTGGGGGCATCCCATCAACTAGCAACTATCAACCATTAACCATCAACACATGATAAGAGAAGGTGGCGGCTAAAATATTACACTTATATCTACCGCCGGTGAAAGCGCGACGATGGCCAGAGTCCAGAGGCAGGCGCTGGTGAATGCGGCGGGCAGCGCCGAACCGGTGGATCGCTCCGACGCGGCGCCGACCAGGGCCAGGCTTGCCAGCATGGGTGCCAGCGGGAACAGATCCATGGCGAAAAAGAAATTACCCAGCAGTAAGCCGGAGCCGAGAATCAGCACGGCGAACCAGGCGAACAGCAATCCCGTCGCCAGCCACGTTCCGGCGGCCGGATGGGTGCGACCGGAACGACGGCCCAGCCAGGCGGCGAGTGCCGGCCCCGCCAGTTTCTGGATGAAGATGGCGAACCAGAGGGTGATGGCGAACAAGGGAGCGAAGAACAGCGGGAGGAAGAGCCAGCGCTCCGGGCCCGGCAGCAGCCCGATCCAGTGGCGCCCCACCAGCAGGAGGCAACCAATGCCCAGCACTGCGGCCAGCGCCGCGGCGCGCAGCCACACCTGCCAGCCGCCGCCGAGCGCCTCCCGGAACAGCCGTGCCAACGGGAGACCGGCTGTGCGCGCCGGGCGCCGCAGGGCCAGCGCCAGGCTCGCGGCGCAACTGCCCAGGATGGCGGTGGCCAGGGCGCTAAAGGCCAGCCCGGTGAGCGCGAGCGGCAGGAACAGCAATGCCAGCGGCCAGCCCAGCAGGCTGATCGCCGTGCGACTGACGACTGTCCGGGCGGGAATGGATTGAGATGGTGCGTCGACGGCCGGAGGCATCGGTCCGGACAGGGGCAGCGCCGACCCGGCGTACAGGAGGACGGCCAATCCAAGGAGCCCCAGCGCCAGCCAGCCCAGGCGAGGTCCCAGCGCAAAGCTGCCGCCGGTGGGCATGCCAAACGATTCGAGCACCCAGTTCCGGGTCCGGCGGAGCACGCCGCCGTGATACGGAATCAACAGGTGATCCACCCCCGGCAGGAGCCGCACCTCCCGGGCGGTGCCGTCGGCGATTGATCCGTACCGGCAGTTATAGACGGCCGGGCCATCGGTCAACAGGCGGTCCATGGTGGCGCGGACGCGCTCCGGCCGGAACGCCTCGTCGAGGGTGCCGATGAGCAACAGGGCGTTGGGCGGGTTCTGCGGTCCGCCCGCTCCGGCCGGAGCCACGGTGCCGAGGCCCACCCAGGCCCGGGTGGCCTCGCTGCCGGCGGCATAACGGAAGGTGGGCGGTCCGCCCATGGAGAATCCCACTAACGCGAGGCGGCGCATGTCCGCGTTCGGCATGTGACGCGGCAGGTCGGCGGACACGGCAGCGAGGTCGCGGGCCAGACCGTCGCGCGAACCCAGCCGTCCGCCGCTGGCGCCGTGGCCCCGCCAGTCGAGAGCCGCCACGACGCATCCGCCGGCGGCCAGTTCCAGCGACAGCGCGGCCATCATCTCCTTGTTGACGACCACGCCGTGGCCGATGATGACCACCGGCGGTGGTGTCGCGCCGGGCGCCGGACGGTACAGGTCATAGGCGATGGAGACGCCGTCGGCGGTTCGGGCGCAGTGGCCCGTCCGCCGGACGCCGCCGGGGTAGGCCGATAGCATCGCGATGGCGGTCGCCAGCAGGCCCGCGGCGACGAGGATGACAATCCGGTGCGTGCGGCCCATCCGGCAGCCTCCTTTGTCACCCGATGGTGACCAGCAGGATGCCCGCCAGCGCCACCAGCGAGGCGGCGGCCTTGCGGCGGGTGAAGGGCTCGCGCAGGAAGATTGCGGCCAGGATGAGCACGTAAATGGTGCTGGATTGGTTGAGGATGGCCGCCACGCCCACCTCGACGTATTTCATGCCGGCGATCCAGAAGATCAGCGACAGGTAGGAGCCGAGGATGGCGCCGGGGAGCATGAACCGCCAGTCGCGGTTGGGGCGGATCACGGCCAGGTGCTCGCGCCGCTTCGGCGAGACCACCGCGATGGGCAGGAGCGCGGCCAGGCAGCCGAGCTGGCGCACCGTCGTGGCCCAGATCACGGGCGTATGCTCCAGCACCGGCTTGGCGATGACAATTCCCAGCGCCAGGGTGAACATCGCCAGCACGCCCCAGACGACGCCGAGGATGATCTGGCGCCGGGTGGCGCCGGGCGCCGGCGTGTGGCCGGCGGCGGCGATCATGCCCGACACCACCAGCGCCATGCCGATGAGTTGCAGCGCGCTGAGATGTTCGTTGAGCAGCAGCCAGGCCAGGCCCACGGTGAAGGGGGAGTAGAGGCAGTCCACGATGGCCGAGATCCCCGCGCCCACCATGTTCAGACTCATGTGGAACAGCGTGTCGGAGATCCCGATGGCGATGATGCCGCTCAGGATGAGGATGAGGTAGTCGGACAGCGTCACGTCGGCGCGCAGCAGCGGCTCTCCCATGATCAGCAGGGTGGCGAGCAGCAGCGTGCTGGACACGGACACGCGATAGAAGTTCAGCGCGAACGGCGAGACCGTCTCGCCGGAGCGCTTCAGCAGGATCACGGCGCAGGCCCAGATGATCGCGCAGGTGAGGGCGTACAGTTCGCCCATGATGTCATCTCCCAAAACCGGCTGATGGCCGGGACACAGGCTGTTCGTCGTCTGATCGGACAGTCTAGCAGAGTGTGGTGGTGAGTGAAAGGGAAGAGAACAGTGAACAGATAACAGTAAACAGAGAGAAGTTAGGAGATAGGAGATAGGAGAGAGGAATTGTCGGTGGTGGCAGGGAGGGCTTGCCGCACCGTCTGGAATTCGCTAGACTGTCGGTGCACATCATCGGTTGGAGGGACTCATGCAGCTCGATCTCACCGGGCAGTCCGCGCTGGTGACCGGCGCTTCGCGGGGCATCGGCAAGGCCATCGCCAGGGCGCTGGCCATGGCCGGCGCGCGCGTCGCCGTCCACTACCACCGCAACCACGCCGCCGCCAAGGCGGTGGCCGCCGCGCTCCCCGGCGGCCCGCACCTCGTGCTGGGGGGCGACATCGCCGACCCGGCGGTCCCGCCGGCCCTGGTGGAGGCGGCGGTGCAGGGGCTGGGCGGACTGCAGGTGCTGGTCAACAACGCCGGCGTGTTCGAGGAACACCCGCCGCTCGACTCGGACTACGTCGCCTGGCGGGACGCCTGGCAGCGCACCCTGGGGGCCAACCTCTTCGGTCCGGCCAATCTCTGCCACGCCGCGGCGAGGCACATGGCCACGCACGGCGGCGGCCGTATCATCAACGTGTCGTCGCGGGGCGCCTTCCGCGGGGAGCCGGACGCGCCCGCCTACGGCGCCAGCAAGGCGGGACTCAACGCCATGAGCCAGTCCCTGGCCAAGGCGCTGGCGCCTCACGGCGTCTTCGTCTACGCGGTGGCGCCCGGCTGGGTGGAGACGGACATGGGCGCCGACTACCTGGCCGGTCCGGGCGGCGATGCGATCCGCGGCCAGAGCCCGCTCAACCGCGTGGCCCGGCCCGAGGAGGTGGCCCGGACCGTGCTCTTCCTGGCAACGCCAGGCGCCGAGTTTCTCACCGGCGGCATCATCGACATCAACGGCGCGTCCTACCTGCGCACCTGACGGCGGCTGGCTTCGGGCCGACCGCTGCGCCCGGGCGCCCGATCACTTGAGCGGCGGATAGAGCGCGTTCCACCACTCCGGCTCGTCCTTGAGCCAGAAGGCATACCACGCCATGATCGACTCCGACCAGTGCCGGCGCTTGTCGTGCTCCATGATCCAGTGGTCCTGTCCCTCCACCTGGAGGTACGCCACGGACACCCCGAGCAGCTTCAGGGCGACGAAGAAGGCGTCGCTCTCGCCCACCGGGACGTTGGTGTCCGCCGCACCGTGGGTGAGGAGCAGCGGCGTCTTCACCTTGTCGGCGTGGTAGAGGGGGCTCTGCTCCACGTAGATGTCCTTCCGGTTCCAGGGAAATGAATCGGCGGTGGCCAAAGCGTTGTAGGAATAGCCCCAGTAGCCCTCGCCCCAGTACGAGGCCAGTTGCGAAATGCCGGCATGGGAGACCGCCGCCGCGTACTGATCCGTCAGCGTGAGCAGGCGCATGGTCATGAACCCGCCGTACGAGGCGCCGATGCAGCCCACCCGCTTCGGATCGGCGTACGGATGCGCCGCCAGGAACCGGCGGGTTCCCTCAATGATCTCCTGCGCCGAGGTCAGGCCCCAGTCGTTCACGTGCCGGGCCGAGAACTCCTGGCCGTAGCCGGTGGCGCCCGACGGCTGTGGGACATACACCAAATAGCCGAGGCTGGCCCACCATTCCTTCGGATAGCGGGTGCCGAACGCCCGGTTGACGGGGCTGGTGCCGCCATAGTAGTTCACGATCACCGGGTATGTCTTTGCCGGATCGAAGTCGGGGGGGAAGACGATGTAGCCGTCGATGGTCCGTCCCGACGCCAGCTCGAAGGACCAGTCCTCCACGCGGCCGATCCTCACCCGGGCCAACTCCGACTGCGCCGGGCATGCGAGGGCCCGGGCGGCGGCCTGCTCCAGGTCCAGGGCGACGAGGGTCTGCGGCTGCCACGGCGATGTGCCTGTGGCCACGCCGGCGAGCGCCCGGTCGGCTAGAACGAAACGCTCGGCCACGTCCACCGGCAGGGCGATGGGCGTGAAGCCCGGCAGCTTCTCGTCGAAGCGGTACAGCCGCACCCGGGTACCGTCCTCGGCGCTCAGGTAGATGCGGCCGTCGGCGCGGCTCCAGGCGGCGCCGGTCACCGCCGGGTGGAACTCGCGGGTGATGGGCGTGACGGTGTCGGCGGCCGGATCCCAGATGTAGAGTTCGCCGTCGCTCTCGTTGGGGATGACGCCCGCCGGCACGTTCACTCCCGCTGCGCCGAAGGCGGACGGTCCGGCATGCACCAGCAGGCGCCGTCCGTCCGGGGCGTAGCACACTGCGTTCAGCCAGCCGAAATCCCGCAGCTTGCGGGCGGCGGACGTGGCCAGCTCCAGTTCCCACAGTTCGATCCGCGAGAAAGGCCGCCGGCTCACGTCCTCCACGGTCCGGGTGAACAACAGCCGCCCTCCGTCGGGGGAGATGTCGTCGAGGGAGGCGGTCAGGCCGCCGGCGGTGAGCCGCCGGATCATGCCGCCGGGCACGCCGGCCAGGTACAACGCGCTCTTGTCGCGGTAGTAGGACCAGCGGTCCATCAGACCTTCCACCCGCTTGATGCCGGTCTTGCCCTTTTCGGCTTCCTGCTCGACGTCGAAGACAATGCCGGTGCCGTCGGGGAGCCAGCGATAGGCGCCCAGGTGTTCCAGCCGGTTCAGGACGGGCGTGGCCGCCTGGGTGTCCAGGTCCAGAAGCCAGACGGTGGCCAGGCGCTTGTCCTTGTCGCGCTCCATGCTCGCGTACGACAGCTTACGGCCCACCGGCGCCCATTGCACCTGGCCGATGTCCAGACTGCCACGCCAGGTGAGTTCCAGTTGGCCGTCGGCGATGCGGCGCACCTCCAGCCACGATTCGTCGGACGCCGCGCCGGGGGGGCGGCGTCGCAGCCCCAGCGCCACGTGCGCGCCGTCCGGCGAGACGGCCATGGACTGGATGGCCGGCCAGCCGAGGATGTCGTCGATGCTCACGGCCCGGATCGGGTCGGTGGTGGCGTGGACGGCCGGCGCCATCGCCGCGGGGGCGGCGCACGACGCCCCCACGCTCCACTCCGTGGTGAGGTGCGGATCCATGACTGTTTTGACCAGGAGCAGATGGCGGCCCGGGGTCAGTTTGGCCGTTGCGGCCACCTTGCCCGTGTCGTCGTCGGACGGCTTGCTCCCGGACGCCATGGGTTCGCCGTCGAGCCAGAAGCGGCGGGGGTGCGTCCCGGTCACGCTGATTTCCATTTCTACCCAGCGCGAGACGTTGATGTATGCGGCCAGCCATGCCACGGCCGGTGAAACTGCCGACGGAGTGGACTTGAGCAAAATTACTCGGCCGGTCGTGTCCGCCGCGACGCCTTGCCAGGCAAGGAGCGCGCCGCCGGGACTCACGACGGCCAGACCCGCGACGGGATCGGCCGGCAGCCGGTCGAAGTCCGGGGCCTTGAGCAGGTCATCCGGCTTGACGCCGCCGACGGCGTCGTCGTGGAATACCGGCAGCGGCGCGGCGGCCGGACCCAGCAGCAGCCAGCGGTCGATGGCAATCTGAGTCGGTGCCGCCGGCTTCGCGGCCGCTTCCGGCGGCACGGCGTTCAGGGGCAGCGAGCAGCCGAACAGTGCGCACACCGTCACGGCCAGGCAAAAGGTGGTCTTCATGGCTCATCCTTGCTCCGTTGGATTTCCATGTCCGGATCGGTGCGCCTGGCGCACCGATGAAAACAATGGATGATGGACACGATGATCATACGAAGTGCTTCGGCGAACGGTTGCTTGCCGAACGCCATACATTAGACGAGAACCCGGTACGGTACAATGGTTATTGCCGCAGGGGCGAGAAAGAAAAACGGGCGGAACCATCGGCTCCGCCCGTTTTTGGAAGGACAGATGGTGACGCTTACTTGAGCACCGGCAGCCGGCCCGGGGTCCAGGGGGCGCCGGCGGCCTCGACTTCCCGCTCCAGTTGCGGCAGGTCGGTTTGGTAAATCCGGGTGATGGCCTGAAGCACGGGCGGGAATTCCTTCTGGAGGATTTCGTAGGCCGTGCGGGCCGTTCCGGTGGGCTTCGACGTGGAGCGCCACATGGAGTAGGTCATCGCCGACAGACGGTCGTTGAGGGGCACCGCGGCCGGCGGGATCTCCTCGGCGCTGGCCTTGGCTTCCTGGCCGCGGAAGGTGAACAGCACCTGGTCCAGCTCCAGCGCCAGCGTCCGCGCGCGCTCGGTTAGCGCCGCCGGGGCCGCTGGCGTGGCCGCCAGCGCCTGGCGGATGTGCGCCAGCCGCTTGAGCATCTCGTCGGCCAGCCGCTCGGACCCCAGCATGGTCCGGGCCAGCTCGGCCGCCTGCTTCTGGAACGCCACCAGCTCGGCCCGGTCGGGCGCCGGCAGGGTGGCGTTGTTCAGCACGACGGCCCCGAACGGCACCGGACCGGCCAGCGGTTTTGGCTGGCCGTCGGTGACCAGCGCCATGCTGACCGTGTACGCGCCGGGCATGGCTAGCACGCCGCCCCGGGACTCCGCCAGCGGATCGAACTTGTTGTCCTTGAGCTGGACAGGGGTGGTGGGGGCGTAGCGCAGGTCCCAGGTGACGCGGTTGAAGCCCTTGCCGGCCCGGGTGGCAATGGTGCGCACCACCTGGCCCGCGGCGTCGGCGATGGTGAAGAGCAGATGCGGCTTTTCCTCGCGCTCCTCGGCGCGCAGCTCGTCGACGCTCGGCTGCGGAATGGGTTTCCCTTCCTTGAAGAGCTCCGCTTCCTTTTCCTGCCGAATCTGGCGGCGGGTTTTGGGCGCGTCCTTCAGGTAGTAGGTGAACGTGGCGCCGAACGGCGGATTCTTGGCGGAGTAGTAGGAGGAACCCTGGCTGGAGAGGCCCCGGCTCTGGATGTACATGAGGGCGTCGCGCGCCGGGAAGAGCCGGGCGTCCGCCTGCAGCATCTCCGGGGTCACCTGGCGCAGGGCGGAGTAATCGTCCAGAATGTAGAAGCCGCGGCCGAAGGTGGCCAGCACCAGGTCGTTCTCGCGGCGCTGGATGGCGATGTCGAACACCGCCACGGTGGGCAGATCGCCGGTGAGCTGCACCCATTTCCGGCCGCCGTCCACGGTGAAGAACACGCCGAACTCGGTGCCCGCAAACAGCAGGTCGGGGTTCACGTGGTCCTGGGCGACGGTGTAGACGGTGCCCCGCTCGGGCAGGTTGCCGGCGATGGACGTCCAGGTCTTGCCCTTGTCGGCGCTCTTGAGGAGGTACGGCTTGAAGTCGTCCCGCTTGTGGTTGTCGAACGCGGCGTAGACCACCTGTTCGTTAAAGCGGTCGGCTTGCACGTCGCTGACATAGGTGTTGGCCGGCACGCCGGGGAAGTCACCGGCCTTGCGCCAGGTGCGGGCGTCCTCGGAGATCTGGATCAGCCCGTCGTCGGTGCCCACGTACAGGAGGTTCTCGCGCACGGGGGACTCGTCCATGGCCAGGATGACGCCGTACTGCGAGAGCGACACGTCCTTGGCCACCGCGTCGACACTCCAGTACTTGCCCATGACGGGGATGGTGTTGCGGTCGATCTGGGCGGTCAGGTCGTCGCTGATCACCGTCCAGGTGTCGCCGCGGTCGTCGCTGCGAAACACCTTGTTGGCGGCGCAGTAGAGGCGGGCGGGCGCATGGGGGCTGATCATGAGCGGCGTGTCCCAGTACCAGCGGTAGGTCTTCTCGCCGGGCCGCGGTTCGGGGCGGATGTCCACGCTCTCGCCGCTCTGCCGGTCGTAGCGGCACATGTTGCCGTACTGCGCTTCGGCATAGACGATATTGGGATTCGTCGGATCCACCGCCGTCCAGAAGCCGTCGCCGCCCTGGGTGACGAACCAGTCGGCGTTGACGATCCCCTGGCTGCTGGAGGTGCGGGACGGGCCGCCCATGCTGTTGTTGTCCTGAGTGCCGCCGAAGACGTAGTAGAAGGGGAGGGAGTTGTCCACGTTCACGCGGTAGAACTGGGTCACCGGGAGGTTGTGCTTGAACTCGTAGGTGGCGCCGGCGTCCCACGACTCGTAGAGCCCGCCGTCGCCGCCGATGAGGAAGTGGTCGGTGTCGGCCGGGTCGATCCAGATGACGTGGTCGTCCACGTGGCGGCCGTTGTTGCTCAGCCGCTGCCAGGTCTTGCCGCCGTCGGCGGTCATGAACGAGAACGTCTCGACGGAATAGACCTTGTCCACGTTTTTCGGATCGCAGTAAATCTCGTTGTAGTACTGGCCGGAGCTGGCGTGGTCGCTCATCTTGGACCACGACTCGCCGCGGTCGGTGGAGCGGAAGAACCCGCTCTCGTCGTTGGCCGCCTCGATCATGGCATAGACCACATCGGGGTTGACCGGCGACACGGCCAGGCCGATGCCGCCCATGTGGCCCGCGGGGAGGCCGCTGGTGAGCTTGCGCCAGGTCTTGCCGCCGTCCTCGGACTTGTGGATGGCGGATTCGGGCCCGCCGCCGATCTTGGTGAAGACGTGGGCGCGGCGCTGTTCCGAGGTGGCGTAGATCCGGTCCGGGCAGCGCGGGTCGAGCACCACGTTGTTCACGCCGGTGTTCTCGCTGATCTCCAGCGCCTTGGTCCAAGTGGCGCCGCCGTCCTCGGTCTTGTAGAGGCCGCGGTCGCCGCCGGGGCCCCAGGCGGAGCCCTCGGCGGCCACATAGACCACCCGGGAGTCGCGCGGGTCGATGGCGATCATCCCGATGTGGCGGGATTCCTTCAGACCCATGTGCTTCCAGCTCTTGCCGCCGTCGACGGATTTGTACACGCCGTCGCCGTAGCTGACGGAGCGCTGGTGGTTGTTCTCACCGGTGCCGATCCAGACGACGTTGGAGTTGGCGGGGTCCATGGCCACGCAGCCGATGGCGTAAGCGCCGTGGTTGTCAAACACCGGTGTCCAGGTGGTGCCGGCGTTGACCGTCTTCCAGACGTGGCCCGACGCCACGGCCACGTAATATTCGCTGGGTTTGTTCGGATTGACGGCGAGGTCGCCGATCCGGCCGGAGCAGTAGGCCGGGCCGATGCTTCGGAACTTCAGGCCGCTGAAGGTGCCTGAGACGAAGGGATCCTTCTCCTTGCCCTTGGCGTCCTGCTGGTCGGCTTCGGCGGCGAGGACGGGCAGGGCCAGGAGGCAGATCAGGGCGAGCAGCAACGATCTCGATCGCATGTCATCTCCTCTACACAGGGGTTTGAAAACCCAGTATACGCAAACCCGGGCAGCGTGTTGGAAAAAAGTGAGGCGTCCGCCACCGGCGGTTCGCGGAGTGTTGCGTGGCGGCGGGTTGGGCGGAAGCGGGTTTCCGGCTATAATGGGGCTTCCGGAGCCAGCTAGGAGAACCACACGGGGAGCATGCGCATGACCCACGACTTTCCGGTGCCCGGTTGGGATCGCTACGAATCCATCGAGTTCATCGGCGAAGGCGGGATGGGGCGGGTGTACCGGGCGCGCGATCCGCGGCTCGGCCGCTGGGTGGCCATCAAGATCATCCGGCAGGGCAGCGCCGACATCCAGGAGCGCTTCATGCGCGAGGCCCGGGCCCAGGCCCGGATCGAGCATCCCCACATCTGCCCCATCCACGAAGTGGGCACCGTGGGCGACTTCCCGTACATCGCCATGCACTACGTCGACGGGGAGTCGCTGGAGAAGGCCAGTCCGCGGCTGCCCCTGGACCAGAAGGTGGCCCTGCTGGCGCAGGTGGCCGATGCGATCCACGCCGCCCACCGGCTGGGGATCGTCCACCGGGACATCAAGCCGGCCAACATCATGCTGGAGCCCGATGCCGCCGGCGGCTGGCACCCCTTCGTCACCGATTTCGGCCTGGCGCGCGACACCGAGACGGACGGGACCACCGTCACCGGGGCCGTGCTGGGTTCGCCGCTGTTCATGGCGCCCGAGCAGGCCAAGGGGTCGCTGAGCCGCGTGGACCGGCGGACGGACGTGTACGGTCTGGGCGCCACGCTGTACTTCCTGCTCACCGGCCAGCCCCCGGTGTCGGGTGACAACGTGTTCCAGGTGATCATGCGGCTGGCGCACGAGGAGCCCGAGCCGCCGCGCCGGCACGACGCCAGCATTCCCCGGGACCTCGAGACCGTGGTGCTCAAGTGCCTGGAGAAGGAGCCGCAACGCCGCTATGAGTCGGCCCAGGCGCTGGCCGCGGACCTGCGCCATTACCTCGACGGCGAGCCCATCGCCGCCCACCGGGCCAGCCTGTGGTACCGGGGCGTGAAACTGGTCCGCAAACACCGGCTGGTGTCCGCGGTGATCGCGGCGGCCGTCGTGGCGGTGCTGGCGGCGGGATGGATGGCGGTGCGGGCCCGCCAGGAATCGGCCCGGCAGGCCGCGCTGGCCCAGCAGTTCGGCGCCGCCGCCAAGGAGACCGAAGGCTTCCTGCGCGTCGCCCACATGTTGCCGCTCCACGACATCCGGCGCGAGCGGACGGTGATCCGGGCGCGGATGGCGCAGGTGCGGCAAGCCATGCGCGAGGCCGGGCGCCTGGCGGATGGACCGGGCTACTACGCCTTGGGCCGGGGGCATCTGGCGCTGCAGGAGTACGAGGCGGCCCGCGGAGCGCTGCGCCAGGCCTGGGACGCAGGCTTCCGGACGCCCGACGCCGCGTACGCCACCGGCCTGCTGCTCGGCCTCCTGTACCAGGTGGAGCGCGAAGCCGCCGATCGGATCGCCAACGCCGAACTGCGGACGGCCCGGTTCGATGAGATCGAGCGCGAGTTCCGGCTGCCCGCCCTGGACTTCCTCCGGCGCGGCACCGGCGCCCAGGTGGAGTCCCCGCTCTACGTGGAAGGGCTGATCGCCCTGTACGAGGGGCGTCACGACGACGCCCTGAATCTGGCCGGGCGCGGCTTCCGGCAGTCGCCCTGGATGTACGAGCTCAAGCGCCTGGAAGGGGACGTGCACTTGAGCCGCGGCAGCGACCGTGTCAACGCCGGACAATACGAACAGGCCGCCGACGACTTTCAGCGGGCCAGCGAGGCCTACCGCGCCGCCGCGGAGATGGCGCACAGCGACCCGGCGCTCTACGAGCAGATCGCCGCCCTGCATCTGGCCCGCCTCACCCGGGCCCGCAACGCCCTGGACCGGGTGCAGGCGATCGCGGCGGACGGTCTGAGCGCCTGCGAGCAGGCGCTCCGGGCCGATCCGGAACGGGGCTCGGCGTTCAGCCTGAAATCCGAGATCATCCGGCTCCAGGCCGACGTCCTCGCCGAGAACGGGCACGATCCGATGCCGGATATCGCTCGGGCCTCGGCAGCCGCGGCGGAGGGAGTCCGCCTCGACCGGAAAAACCCCGCCGCCTGGGTTACCCTGGGTGACGCCATGCAGCGGAAGGGCGTCTTCCTCAGCTATCGGGGCGAGGACCCCGTGCCGGCCATGGCGGAAGCGATCAGCCGGTACGAGGAGGCGCTGAGACTGAATCCCCGGCTGTTCCTCGCCCACCACCGCCTGGGGCAGTGCCACCGCCTCATGGCCGAACACCGGTTGAATCAGGGGCGGGACCCTCTGGCGGAACTGGCCCTGGCGTCGCGGGCGCTGGAGCAGGCCCGCGAGCTGGCCCCCAAAGCCTACAGCTTGTACAACACGCTGGGCAACACGTACGCGATGGAGGCGGAATACCGGTCGGACCATGACCAGGATCCGCGGCCCGCGCTGGAACATGCCGTCCGGGCATACGAGCAGGGACTGGCGCTCAATCCCCGGATCACCAAACTGCTGTGCAATCGCGGCATGGCCTACGAGACGAAAGCGCGGTACGAGGCGCGTCACGGCATCGATCCGGCGCCCTCGCTGCGGCAGGCCGTCGAGGCACACCGCCGCGCCGACGCCGAGGAGCCCGACTCGGCCTGGATTCTCAACAACCTCGGCTTTGCCAACGCCCAGCTAGCCTGGGACAGCCTGCAGCACGGGCGAAATCCGGCGCCGCCGCTGGCCGAGGCGCTGCGCGCCCTGGAGCGCGCCCATGCCATCAACCCGGAGGACAGCTACATCGTCGACAATCTCGCCTTCGCCCGCCTGATCCAGGCGCGCTGGGAATGGGCGCGGGGCGGCTCGCCGGACGCCGGGTTGAAGCATGCCGGCGCGTTGTGGCAGCGGGAGCTGGCGCTCAACGCCGTGGAACGGTGGCCCTATGTCGGGCTGACCCGCCGGGCCCTGTTCGCGGCGCAACTGGCCGCGGACGCCGGGCAGGACGCCGCCTCGCTGTTCCAGCAGGCACGGGGATGGGCCGAGCGCGGCATCGCCCGCTGCGGCGGCATTCCGGAGCTGCACCTGCTGGCGGCGGAGGTGGAACTGGCCCGGGCGGCATGGACGCAGCGTCGCGGGCGGGACGCGCAGGCCGCGCTGGCCGAGGCGGAGCGGCGGCTGGAGGCCGACGCCCTTCGCGGCGCCGACGGGGCGGAGCGGTCCCTGCTGCTGGCCGAGTGCCGGCTGCGTCAAGCTGCGATTGCGGCTGACGGACCGGCGGTGCGGGAGCGGTTGGAGCGGGTCGCCCAGGCGCTGGCTGAATCCGCCGCGGTCAACAGCCGTCGGGCCCGGCTGGGCGCGGTGCGCGCAGCCCTGCTGTCGCGGCGGGCGGCGGCGGCGCCGGCCGGCGAGCGGGAGGCGCTGCGGGCGGAAGCCCGGCGGCTGCACACGGAGGCGTTTCGCCTCAATCCGCTACTCCGCCTCGAAGTCGGAGATCTGTTCGCGGACCGGTGAACGCCGCGGCGGCACCCGTCTTCGGGCGGCGCGTGGAGCGGTGAACCGCCGCGTCAGCCGGATGAATTCTGTCCCGGCGGCGCGGGATTTCCATTACAATAGGCGCTCGGCCGGCGCCCGGAAGGAAAGCCGCGGCGCCGGTTCAATTCATCCGGAGGCGAATCAGCCCCATGAGCACGGAACCCAACAAGGTCATCTACTCCATGATCGGCGTGGGCAAGTTCCACGGCCAGCGCGCGGTCCTCAAGGACATCTACCTGTCGTACTTCTACGGCGCCAAGATCGGCGTCATCGGCCTGAACGGCTCGGGCAAAAGCACGCTGCTGCGCATCATGGCCGGCGTCGAGAAGGACTTCGTCGGCGAGACCGCCTGCGCGCCGGGCTACACCATCGGCTTTCTGGAACAGGAACCGAAACTGGATCCTGCCAAGACCGTCCGCGAGGTGGTGGCCGAGGGAGTGGCCGAGACGGCGGCGCTCCTGGATGAGTTCAATCGGATCAGCGACCGCCTGGGCGAACCCATGAACGACGACGAGATGACCAAGCTGCTGGAAAAGCAGGGCGCCATCCAGGAGCAGATCGACGCCCGCGACGCCTGGGACCTGGACAGCCGCCTCGAAATGGCCATGGACGCGCTCCGCTGCCCGCCGGGCGACACGCCGGTCAAGGTGCTCTCGGGGGGCGAGCTGCGCCGTGTGGCGCTCTGCCGGCTGCTCCTCACCCGGCCCGACATCCTGCTCCTGGACGAGCCCACGAACCACCTCGATGCCGAGTCGGTGGCCTGGCTGGAGCACCACCTGCAGGGGTACCCGGGCACCGTTATCGCCGTCACCCACGACCGCTACTTCCTGGACAACGTCGCCGGCTGGATCCTGGAGCTGGACCGCGGCCAGGGGATCCCGTGGAAAGGGAACTACTCGTCGTGGCTGGACCAGAAGCGCACCCGCCTCCAGCAGGAGGAGAAGGCGGAGAGCCAGCGCCAGAAGACCCTCCAGCGCGAGCTGGAGTGGATCCATATGTCGCCCAAGGCCCGCCAGGCCAAGGGGAAGGCCCGCCTCACCGCCTACGAGCGGCTGCTGGCGCAGGAGAGCGAGAAGCAGGCGCCGGAGCTGGAGATCTTTATCCCGCCGGGCCCTCGCCTCGGCGACGTGGTGATCGAGGCCCAAGAGGTCCGCAAGGGCTACGGCGAGCGCCTGCTGGTGGACGCCCTCTCCTTCGCCATCCCGCCCAACGCCATCGTCGGGATCATCGGGCCCAACGGGGCGGGGAAGACCACCCTGTTCCGGATGATCACCGGCCAGGAACAGCCGGACGGCGGCGCCATCCGGCTCGGCGAGACGGTGCAGCTGGCGTACGTGGACCAGAGCCGCGACACCCTGAATCCCGAGCGGTCGGTCTGGGAGGAGATCACCGGCGGCACCGAGACCATCGACCTCGGCGGCCGGCAGGTGAACTCGCGGGGCTACGTGGGTCGGTTCAACTTCGCCGGCGGCGACCAGCAGAAGAAGGTAGGCCAGCTCTCGGGTGGCGAGCGCAACCGCGTCCACCTGGCCAAGATGCTCAAGTCCGGCGCCAACGTCCTGCTCCTGGACGAGCCCACCAACGACCTGGACGTGAATACGCTCCGGGCGCTGGAGGACGCGCTGGAGAACTTCGCCGGTTGCGCCCTGGTCATCAGCCACGACCGCTGGTTCCTGGACCGCATCGCCACCCACATCCTCGCCTTCGAGGGGGAGAGCCAGGCGGTGTGGTTCCAGGGGAACTACTCCGACTACGCCGCCGACCGCCGGGCCCGCCTCGGCGCCGCCGCCGAGATCCCCCACCGCATCAAGTACCGGCAACTCACGCGCGACTAGCACTTAACGGTTGATGGTTGATTGTTGATGGTTGATGGTTCGTGCTCGTAATTCGTAATCGTGATCGTAATCGTGCTCGTAATTGTAATCGAACTCACCATCGCCTGATCGACAACTGAACCAGGAGGCCACCGCCATGGCCGCAACGGGATCACCCGGACCTTCCCCGACGCCAGAAACCGGCACCGGCGGCGAGTTTGTGCTTCCCCCCGAGGACCGGACGCTCGGCGCGATCTGCTATCCCAACGTCTTTCCGATCCTGGTTCCGCTCATCGTCCTGCTCACCCAGCCGCCTGAGAAACGGGCCCTGCGCTTCCATGCCCTCCAGGGCTTGGTGCTCCACGGGATTTTCCTGGTGGTGTGGATAGTGCTGCTCGTCCTGCTGATCGTCATCGGCGTGATCACGCTGGGTTGCGGCGTGTTCATCGGCCTGCCGGTCATGCTGCTGCTGCTGTTTGCCTATCTGGGCGTCACGATCTACTGGAGCCTGCGGGTCTATCAGGACGGCGACATCCGCCTGGGGGCCGTCACCGATCTCATCCTGAAGCACAAGGACCGGTACATTTAGTTCCCGGTTGTTTCTGAGAGAAACGCGGCGATCACGAGTGGTCGTACGACGACAGGTTCATCCGGCGCAACAGCGCCCGGTAGCGCGGATCGTCTCGGACCGGATCCAGGAAGGAAAAGGATTTGATTGGCATGATCAGGGGGTCGCGGACCTCATAGGCCTTATCCAGCCATTCGAAGGCGGCATCCCACTCTCCGAGCCCGATGTATCCAAACGCGAAGGTCGAAGGGGGAACGTAGCGGGTCGTTGCGGCCAACCGCGCGCTCTCAAGATAGACCCGGGCGCTGGCCTGCTGGCCGGCCCGGCCCAGGGCGTACGTTAAAAATCCCAGGGTGAAGGGGATCCCGCCGGACAATACGTGGGCCCGCTCCAGTTCCGCCAAGGACTCAGCCGTCGCGCCGAGTCCGTCAAGCCCCATCCCGGCCAACCAGTGGCCCATGAAGTGGTTCGAGTCGAGCTCCATGATCTGCCGGCTCTCCGCCAGCACGCGGTCATGCCGGCGGGCCAGCATGGCCATGGTGCCCAGCCACCACCGGGCGAACAGCGACAGTGGGTCCGTCTGAACCACCGCTTCGAGCTCCGCCACCGCTTCGTCCATGCGTCCGTGAGGGAGCAGGTTGCTGATGGCATGGCGCAGATGGACGAGCGGCGACTGCGGGTTCAGCTCGAACGCCCGGCGCAGCTCCCGCTCCACCTCGGGCCAGTTGTAGTCCAACTCCTTGCGGAGCATGCCGAGCAGGGCGTGGGTGTCGGCCAGCGTGTCGTCGAGCTCCAGCGCGCGGAGGGCGTGCCAGGTGCTGGCGGTGAACGCCTCGCGCGGCGGCACCCCGCCGAAGAATCCCAGAAACCAGTGGAGCTCGGCCATGGCGTCGTACACGATGGCGAGTCGGGGAGCTCGGGCGAGAGCCCGCTCGTAACATGAGACAGCTTTGGCCAGGGCATCCGGGGTGCCGCGTGCGAAATGGTACCGGCCCTCGAGATAGGCACCGTATGCTTCCACGTCCACCGCCGAACGGCGGCGTTCCAGCGCCGCTCCCCCGAATTCGGAACTCAGCCGGCCGGCGATGGCCGCGGCAATCTCATCCTCGAGAGCCAATGCGTCCGTCAACTCACGGTCGTATCGCTCGCTCCAGACATGGGTGCCGCCCCGCGTGTCGATGAGCTGCGCCGTCACGCGCACCCGGGTGCCCGCGCGCCGCACGCTCCCTTCGAGCAGGTGGCCGGCGCCGAGTCTTGTACCGGCTTCGCGGGCGTCGAGCCCCATCCGCGCCACCGCGAAGGACGAAGTCCGGGCGATCACCAGCAAGCCGGAGATGCGGGTGAGGGCGTTGATGATCTCCTCGGCCAGACCCTCGCAGAGGAAATCGTCCTCTCTGGTGCCACTCATGTTGGCAAAGGGCAAGATGGCGATCGAAGGTCTCTCACGGGCAGCATCCGGCGACCGGCTGGCGTCGGGCCGACCCCGATCCAACGGTTGCAGGCAGACCTCCAGCGCCGCCACCAACTCCCCGGCCGAGGCGTACCGGTCAGCCGGCTGCTTCACCAGGCATCGGGTCACGATATCCCGCAGCGCTGCCGGCGACTCGGCGCCGGTCCTGTCCATGGGGAACGGGTCCTCGTTCACGATCCCGTACATCACCGCCTGGGCGTACTCCCCCTGGAAAGGAGGGCGTCCCGTCACCATTTCGTACAGCACCACTCCGAGCGACCAGAGGTCCGACCGGGCGTCCGCCGCCTCCCCCCGCACCTGCTCCGGCGCCATGTACGCGGCCGTCCCGAGCGTCGAGCCGTCCTTCGTCAACACCGACGCACCCGAGAGCTTCGCCAGCCCGAAGTCCAGGATCTTCACCTGTCCTTTGGCCGTGAGGAAGAGATTCGCCGGCTTGATGTCCCGGTGGACGATGCCGTGGGCGTGCGCCTCCGACAGCCCGGCGGCCGCCTGCATCGCCAGCGTCGCCGCCTCGGCCCAGGGGAGGGGACCCTCTTTGAGTTTCTCCCGCAGCGTCATTCCCTCGTAGCACGCCATGGCCAGGAAGAGTTGCCCGTCAGCCTCCCCGACCTCGTACACTGTGCAGATGTTGGGGTGGTCCAGTCGCGCCGCCGCCCGCGCCTCGTGCAGGAACCTTTGCTTGGCCTCGGCGTCGCGAGTGAGCTGGGGCGGCAGGAACTTGAGGGCCACGGTGCGCTGCAGGGCGGTGTCCTCGGCCTTGTACACCACCCCCATCCCGCCCTCGCCGAGTTTCTCGATGATTCGGTAGTGAGAAACCGTCTGGCCGATCATGCTGCCCCGTGAAGTAAAACGGTGAAGTCGCCCGAATCACGCCGGATAGTTTGGCTTCATTATACCGCAACCAGCCGGTGTTTCGGCACACCCGTTGCCCATGTCCCGCCAGGGGAGGTCCTGGGCATGGGTAGTTAGGGGCAGCCCGCACAGGAACACACGGGAAAAATCAGGCCCCGGGATCAATTCCAGGGACCTGTTCGCACCAAAGACGAACCACGCTGCGTTTTGGGCCTGGCGGTTCCAGACAACGGACGGTCCCGGGCCGGCTCCCATTGAGGAGAGGATTCGACCGTCACCGGTTCAGCGCCCACGGCAGGTTCAGCTTGCGGGCCAGCGCCTGGAAGCGGGGGTCGGAACGCAGGGGATCGTAGAGCGGCCGGACGAGGGCGACGATATTTGGATCCCGCGCCTCGTACGCCTCCTCGAGCCAGTCCAGGGCCCGGTCATAGTCGCGCGCGTCCATGTACCGCAGAGAGATCGCGCAGGGCATGTAGACGCGGCGGGCCTTGTGTTCCGGGACTCCCCCGGTCTTTTCGTACCTCGCCGCAAGGAGGTCGGCGATGCACCGTTGGGCGCCCTCGTAGCCCCCTTCCGCCAGGCCCTTTTCGAATGCCGCCACGCGCTCGGGATCCCTGGCGATCCGCTTCCGCTGCTGGGCCAACTGCTCGCTCCGCATCCCCTTGGCGATGTAAACCATCTGCTGAACTCCCTCGGCGCCGGCATCGTCGGGCTGCAAAGACAGCGCGGCGCCGGCCGCGGCGAGCGACTCTTCATACCGCCGGTTGTAGTAAAGCACCGCCGCATGGTGGGAGTGGAAACGGGCGTTGAAGGGATCCAGTTCGATGGCCCGGCGGATGTGCCTTAGAGCTTCGTCCAGACGTCCCACAATCCCCATGTACATGGCGCAAAATGCGTGCGCGCTCGCGGAGTTGGGGTCGATCTCAAGGGCCCGTTTCCACTCGGCATCGGCCCCGGCCCAGTCCCAGTCGACCTCTCCCTTGACCATGGCCAGGGCCGCGTGGGCTTCCGAGGAAGTGTCGTCGAGCGCGATGGCGCGGAGGGCCGCCTGCTTCGCGTTGGGCCCGGCGACTTGCGGCAAAGTGATCCCACGACTCTGGCGGGCCGTCCACACGCGGGCAAGTCCCTCGTAGGCCGCCGCGTAATCCGGGTCCTTGGACAGGGCCAGTTCAAAGTAGCGCTGGGCGGTATCGATGTCGCCCGGAGTCAGCTTCATCCAGTGGTAGGAACCTTGGAGATACGCCTCGTGGGCCTCCGGATTGACGCTCCTGGCGTTGGCCAGGCGCGCCGCTTCCGCCGGCAACAGCTTCAGGGCCAGCGCCCCCGCGACCTTCTTCGCCACGTCGCTCTGCAGCGCCAGCACCCCCGCCATCTCCCGCTCGAACCCGTCCGCCCACAGCTGCGCCTGGTCCCCCACCCGGATCAGCTCCGCCGTCACCCGGATTCGACCCCCCTCCCTTACCGTGCTCCCCTCCAGCACGTAGTCGACGTTCAGCTCCCGCCCGATCTGGTCCACTCCCTTGTCGCTCTTCTTGTACCGCATCACCGACGTTCGCGCGATCACGCTCAAGCCCGCCGGGTGCAGCCGCCCCAGTTGATTGATCAGCTCCTGCGTCAGTCCGTCGCTCAGGTACTCCTGCGCCGGGTCCTCGCTCAGGTTCGCCAGCGGCAGCACCGCCAGCCGGATCGCCCGCTCCGGCGCCGGAAACGGCCACCAGCCGCAGCGCCAGGCCAAGACGCCGATGATCGCCGGAAAGAGCGCCGCCGCCACCGCCGCCAGCACCGGCCACCGCCGCCGCACCCGGGCCGGCCGCAGCGCCGCCAGCGCCGCTGCGCTCTGCTCCGGACCCAGGCACCTAGCCAGCGCCTGCCCCAGCTCCTCGGCAGATCCGTATCTCTCTTCCGGCCGCTTCGCCAGGCACCGGTTCACGACCTCCAGCAAACCTGGCGGTGCGTCGATCCCCAGCTCCGTCAGAGAGACTGGCACTTCGTTCACGATCCCGTACATGATCGCCTGGGCGTACTCCCCCTGGAAGGGCGTCCGACCCGTGATCAGCTCGTACAGCACCACTCCCAGCGACCACAAGTCCGCCCGGGCATCCGCCAGTTCACCGCTGACCTGCTCCGGAGCCATGTATGCTGCCGTCCCCAGCGTCGACCCGCTCGCCGTCAGTACCGACGCCCCCGAAAGCTTCGCCAGCCCGAAGTCCAATATCTTCACTTGCCCTTTGTTGGTCAGGAACAGATTCGCCGGCTTGACGTCCCGGTGCACGATTCCCCGCCCGTGCGCCTCCGACAATCCCGCCGCCGCCTGCAGCGCCAGCCCCGCCGCCTCCGCCCACGGCAGCGGCTCTGCCTTCAGCCGCTCCCGCAGCGTCATCCCCTCGTAGCACGCCATGGCCAGGAAGAGTTGCCCGTCCGCCTCCCCCACCTCGTAGACCGTGCAGATGTTGGGGTGGTCCAGCCGCGCCGCCGCCCGCGCCTCGTGCAGGAACCGCTGCTTGGCCTCGGCGTCCCGGGTCAGCTCCGGCGGCAGGAACTTCAGCGCCACCGTCCGCTGCAACGCCGTGTCC
>Ga0209606_1002124_pt1 | contig 22812 bp, 24 predicted proteins | sample AD_UKC057_MetaG_FD_184412 | JGI IMG/M metagenome (GOLD analysis project Ga0209606, IMG submission 184412) | Active sludge microbial communities of municipal wastewater-treating anaerobic digesters from USA - AD_UKC057_MetaG (SPAdes) (version 2) | ecosystem: Engineered > Bioreactor > Anaerobic >...
GACCCGCCGCCTGCGGCTGTCCGGTTCGATGAAGGGCATCCTTTCGACCGAGTCCGGAGACGTCCCCGCTCTGCTGGAAAAAGCGCGCCATTACCCGGGGCTGGTCGGCCGGGATCTGGTGCGGGAAGTTTCCTGCGCCGAACCTTATCGATGGGAAAAGGGCGCTCCTCAAGCCGTCAACCTTCCCGTAGGGAAACGGCCCGGAAAGCTTCGGGTCGTCGTGCTGGACTGCGGCGTCAAATATAATATTCTGCGGATTCTGGAATCTCACGGCTGCGAAGTGCTGGTTCTTCCGGCCGGGGCCGCGGGCCCGCAGATTCTGTCCTGCTCGCCGGACGGCGTGCTGTTGTCCAACGGGCCGGGCGATCCGGCCGCCCTGCCGTATGTGGTGGAGACCGCCCGCGGCGTGCTGGGGAAAACGCCCGTGTTCGGAATCTGCCTGGGGCATCAGATTTTGGGCCAGGCCGCGGGCGGCAGAACCGAAAAACTCAAATTCGGCCACCACGGCATCAACCAGCCCGTGAAAAATCTGGAAACCGGCCGGGTGGAAATCACGTCCCAGAACCACGGTTTTGTGGTGGCGCCGGAATCGGTCGGGGAAACAGCGTCCCCGACCTTTACAAACCTCAACGACGCAACCTCCGAAGGCATGAAGATGGAAGACGCCATGAGCGTGCAATACCACCCCGAGGCGGCGCCGGGGCCTCATGATACGGAATATCTTTTTTCCCGGTTCGTGGCCATGATGAAAAAGGAAAGGTAACCCGTGCCGAAACGAACCGACCTTAAAAAGATCCTGCTCATCGGCTCCGGGCCGATCATCATCAGCCAGGCCTGCGAGTTCGACTATTCCGGCACGCAGGCCGTGAAAGCGCTGCGGGAAGAAGGCTATGAAGTCATTCTCATCAACTCCAACCCGGCCACCATCATGACCGATCCGGAAATGGCCGACCGGACCTATGTGGAGCCGATCACGCCGGAAGCCGTGGAGAAAATCATCGCGCGCGAGCGGCCGGACGCGCTTTTGCCGACGCTGGGCGGACAGACAGGCCTCAATACCGCCGTGGTGCTGGCCGAATCGGGCGTTCTGGACCGGTACGGCGTCGAAATGATCGGCGCGTCTCTGCCGGTCATCCACAAGGCCGAAGACCGGGAAAAGTTCCGCCGAGCAATGGAGCATATCGGCCTGGCCATGCCCAAAAGCGGCTTTGCCCGCAACATGGAAGATGTCCGGCGGATCGCGGAAGAGATCGGTTTTCCGATCATCATCCGGGCCGCCTTCACCCTGGGCGGCACGGGCAGCGGCGTGGCCTACAACCGGGAAGAACTGGAAGAAATCGCCAAAGCGGGCCTGGAGGCCAGCATGATCTCCGAAGTGATGGTCGAGCAGTCCGTGCTGGGCTGGAAGGAATACGAACTGGAAGTGATGCGCGACCGTGCCGATAATGTCGTCATCATCTGTTCGATCGAAAACTTCGACGCAATGGGCGTTCACACCGGCGAATCCATCACGGTCGCTCCCGCGCAGACGCTCACCGACCGCGAATATCAAAAAATGCGCAATGCGGCCATCGCCATCCTGCGGGAAATCGGCGTCGAAACGGGCGGCTCCAACGTCCAGTTTGCCGTTCATCCGAAAACCGGCGAAATGATCGTCGTCGAGATGAATCCGCGCGTGTCGCGCTCTTCGGCGCTCGCCTCCAAGGCCACGGGTTTCCCGATCGCCAAGATCGCCGCGAAACTCGCGGTGGGCTACACGCTCGATGAAATTCCCAACGACATCACCCGCGAAACCATGGCGTCCTTTGAACCTGCCATCGACTATGTGGTCACGAAAATTCCCCGCTGGACGTTTGAGAAATTTCCCGAGACGGAAGATGTTCTCACGACCTCGATGAAGTCGGTGGGCGAAACGATGGCGATCGGCCGGACGTTCAAGGAATCTCTGCAAAAGGCGATTCGCTCGCTGGAAATCGGCCGTTTCGGCCTCGGCCAGGCGCTCCCGGAAGAGGAGCCGGTCAGAACCCAACTGCTGAAAAGCAAACTCATTCAACCCAACTCCCTGCGGCTTTTTTACATCGCCGAAGCGCTGAAAAACGGGATCTCGATCGACGACGTGTACGATTGGACGAAAATCGATCCTTGGTTTTTGCATCAGATCCGGGAGATTCTGGAAGCGGAAAAAGCGCTGGCGGGGGCCGAACCATCGGCGGAGCTTCTCGTCGAGGCCAAGAAAATGGGTTTTTCCGACCGCGCGCTGGGAGCGCTCTGGAACAAAACGGAATCTGAAATTCGCGATTGGCGCAAGCGGGAAAACATTGCCCCCGTCTATAAGCTGGTGGACACCTGCGCGGCGGAGTTTGAAGCCTACACGCCTTATTACTACTCCACCTACGAGCAGGAAAATGAAATTCGTCCGTCCGACAAAAAGAAAATCGCGATCATCGGCGGCGGCCCCAACCGTATCGGCCAGGGCATCGAGTTCGACTACTGCTGCGTGCATGCCTCGTTTGCCCTTTCTGAAGAAGGCATCGAAAGCATCATGATCAACTCCAACCCGGAGACGGTCAGCACCGACTACGATACGTCCGACAAATTGTTCTTTGAACCGGTGACGCTCGAGGACGTTCTGCACATCCTCGAGGCGGAAAAACCCGACGGCGTGATCGTGCAGTTCGGCGGCCAGACGCCGCTCAATCTGGCGAAGGGACTGGAAGAGGCGGGCGTTCCGATCATCGGGACATCGCCTGCCGCCATTGACCGGGCGGAAAACCGGGACCGTTTCCAGGAAATCGTCAGCAAACTGAACCTCAAACAGCCGGACAACGATACGGCGACGGATGTGGAAGGGGCGCTGGCCGCCGCCGGCCGCATCGGCTACCCCGTGCTGGTCCGCCCTTCCTACGTGCTGGGCGGCCGGTCCATGGAAATCGTCTACGATCCCGAAACCCTACGGTCTTTCATGGCCAGAGCGCTTCTGGTTTCGCCGGGGCATCCGGTGCTGATCGACCGGTTTCTGGAAGACGCGGTGGAAGTCGATGTGGACGCGATTTCCGACGGCCGGACCACCGTCGTCGCCGGCATCATGGAGCATATCGAGGAAGCGGGCATTCACTCCGGCGACTCCGCCTGCATTCTGCCGCCCGTCACGATTGCCCCTTCGATGATGGAGCTCATCGATGCGCAAACCAAGCTGCTGGCCGCCGAGCTGGGCGTCGTCGGCCTGATGAACATCCAGTACGCCATCAAGGACAAGGAGCTGTATGTTCTGGAGGTCAACCCCCGAGCATCGCGCACGGTGCCTTTCGTAAGCAAGGCCGTCGGCGTTCCGCTGGCCAAGCTTGCCACCCGGGTCATGCTGGGAAAAACGCTTCAGGAGTTGAATTTTACGAAAACCATCGTGCCGCGGCACGTATCCGTCAAGGAAGCGGTCTTTCCGTTCAATCGCTTTCCCGGCGCGGACATCCTTCTGGGGCCGGAAATGAAATCCACCGGCGAGGTGATGGGCATCGACCGCTCCTTCGGGATGGCCTTTGCCAAGTCGCAGATGGCCGCCGGCTTCCCCATGCCTTCGTCCGGCAGCGTCTTCATCAGCGTTCACGACCGCCACAAGGCGGGGATCGCGGACGTGGCCGCATCTTTTGCAAAGCTGGGCTTCGGCATTCTGGCGACATCGGGAACGGCCGCCTATCTGAACGGCCGGGGAATCGCCGCGGAGACGGTTCGCAAGGTGAGCGAAGGGCGGCCGCATGTGGTGGATTTGATCAAGAACGGCGATATTCAAATGGTGATCAACACCAGCGCCGGACGCAAGTCCACGCAGGATGCGTATTCGATCCGCCGCGGCGCTTTATCGTACAATATCCTATACACCACGACCCTGGCAGGCGCGCGGGCGCTCGCCGAAGCCGCAAAGGCATGGAAGAAAGAAGACTGGGGGGTGCGCCCTCTGCAGGAGTATTATCGAAAATGACAACCGTTGAAGACCCCCTTAAAGATCCCGGCCGGCCCCGCGAGGCATGCGGCCTTTTCGCCATTTACGGAAACGAAGATGCAGCCCGCGCGACATACTTCGGCCTCTTTGCCCTGCAGCACCGCGGGCAGGAATCCGCGGGCATTGTCGCCTCCGACGGATGCAGCGTTTCCGAACACAAGGGAATGGGGCTTGCCTCCGGCGTCTTCAATGAAGATATTCTGCGGAAACTGGAGGGCTCGCTGGCCATCGGCCATGTGCGCTACTCCACCACCGGTTCCTCCACCCTCTCCAACGCCCAGCCTTTTCTGGTGCACGTCGGCGAGGAATACTACGCGCTGGGGCACAACGGCAACATCGTGAACGCCCAGTCCCTGCGGTCGGAACTGGAAGGCCGGGGGTCCATTTTTCAATCCACAATGGACAGCGAAGTCATTATTCATCTGATGGCGCCGCACCTGAAAAGAGGTTTGGAAAAGGCGCTTTGCATTGCGCTTCAGCAGGTGGAGGGCGCCTATTCTCTGGTGATGCTGACCCGAAACCGGATTATCGCCGCCCGGGATCCGCGCGGCTTCCGCCCCCTGGCGCTGGGAAAACTGAACGGCGGCTGGGTGGTGGCTTCGGAAACCTGCGCCTTTGACCTAGTGGGCGCCGAATATGTCCGCGACGTCGAACCCGGAGAAATCCTGATCATCGGCGCCGAGGGGTGTTCGAGTTTCAAACCCTTTGCGCCGGTGAAGCCCTGCCACTGCATTTTCGAGCTGATTTATTTTTCCCGCCCCGACAGTCAGATCTTCGGCCAAAACGTGTATCTCTGCCGCAAGCGGCTGGGCCACGAGCTGGCCCGGGAATACCGGCCGGACGTGGATCTGGTCATGCCGTTTCCGGATTCCGGAAACTACGCCGCTATCGGCTACGCGGAGGAAAGCGGCATTCCCTTCGAAATGGGCATGATCCGCAATCATTACGTGGGGCGCACGTTCATTCAGCCGACGCAGCCCATGCGCGATTTCGGCGTGCGCGTCAAACTCAATCCGGTCAAGCCGCTCCTGGCCGGCAGGAAAGTCCTGATCGTCGAAGATTCCGTCATCCGCGGCACCACGAGCCGCAACCGCGTGAAGAACCTGCGGGACATCGGCGTGAAGGAACTGCACATGGTCATCAGCTGTCCGCCGACGCTTTTCCCCTGTCCCTACGGGATTGACTTTTCCTCCAAAGGGGAATTGATCGCCGCCAAAAAAGAAACCGAAAAGGAGATCGCCGAATTCATCGGCCTGGATTCGCTGCACTACTTGTCTGTGGACGGCATGGTCCGGGCCACCGGCCTGTCAAAAGACTCCTTCTGCCTGGCCTGCTACACCGGCGACTACCCCATTGCCCCGCCGTCAAAAATCGACAAGTACTGTATGGAATTGAAGTGATTTTGCGGCGGTGACGCTAAACCCTGAGAAAACGCTTCTGCCTCTCACCCTTTTCGCGCGTAAATATCCACCCGGCAGAATTCTTTAAATCCAGCCTTTTCATAGACGCTCCGGCCGTCCGGCGATGATTGAAGCGAGGCAAAGCGGGCGCCCGACGCCCGGGCATGATGCAGCGTCGCCAGCACCAACTCCCGGCCGATGCCCCGACGGCGATATTCGGCAAGCGTCGTGATGAAGTAAAGGCCGGCGGCATCGTTCGCGAGAAAAAGCAGGGAGGCAGCCGCCGGTTTGCCGCCGTCAAACGCCAAAAAGGCTTTTTGGGGGGAGTCGGGATCAGAAAAAAAGGCTCCGATGAAACGATCATACGAAGTCCTTTCGCTTTGCGGAAAATCAAATCCGGCAAAGGTCACTTCTTTCCACCGCTCCAGATCTTCCTGATGTTCCACCCGTCGGACCTTTGACGCCGGCTCTCCTAGAGGCAAAATGCTCAGGTCCGCCAGCAGGCACGGCATATTCATTACATGCACGTGGCCTGTTTCTTTGAGCAGCCGGATCGTTTCCGCGGTTTTGGCGCGGGGAAATACCCACCACCAGTAAGGCAGGGATGCGCCTTCATAATATTTTTCAACCTGCCGGACCCATGGCGCGTCTTCCGGCGTGAGGGGCGCTTCGCTCCAGGCCATGTTCAGATCGGCCGAGGCGATCCCGGTTTGCATCGCACGGACGGGTCCAAAAACGTCAAAAGCGTTTTGGAGGCCGCCCCAGTAGCGGCAGACGGCGAAAAAGGTATCTTCAATGACGCGGACAAGAGACATGGGGATCAGGAGGCAATACGGGCCAGTTTCATCCAGCTCACGTTTTCCCAGTCCGAAGCGGAGGCGGCCGTTTTTTCCGCATTGAGGGCCAGGCCGCATTTCAGGGCAAAATACCGGTGCAGCGCCAGGCTGCCGGTCAGCTCCGGGTGAAAAACGGTGACCAGGACGCTTTCATTTTCCGCCGCGGCGATATAATCGTCCATGCGCAGCAGAACCCTGACGTCTTTTCCGGTTTTGCGGATTTTGGGTGCGCGGATAAAGGTGAGGGGAACCGGCTCGGTGGAAACGGCTTCGATGAGCGCTTCGCTGTGAAAACTGTCAAGTTGGCTGCCGAATCCGTTGCGCTCGATTTCCATATCGATCAGACCCAGGCACGGCTTTTCGCCGACGATTTCCGTCGCCAGCAGAATGGCGCCTGCGCAGGTGCCCCATATTTTCATGCCCCGGTCCGCGTGACGCCGGATCACGTCCTTAAGGCCGAAAATATCGAGCAGCCGGGCCAGGCAAGTGCTTTCCCCGCCGGGAAGAATCAGGCCCGCCAGATTTTCAAAATCCTCGGCCTGCTTGACCCTCCTGCCGGAAAGCCCCAGCCGCTCGAGGTGCTCCAGGTGTTCGTGAACGCCGCCCTGAAGATCCAGAACTCCGATGGACTCCGCTTGCGGTCTGATGAAAAGCACAGTCATACCGTGTGGTTACCAACCCCGCTTGGCCAGAATCTGCTCGGGCGGAATCTGACCGATTTCCAGACCCGGCATGGCCTGTCCCAGATCCATCGACGCTTCCAGAACTTTTGCCGGATCGTTGAAATAGGCGGTCGCCTTGACGATGGCGCGCGCCCTGCGGGCCGGATCGGCGGATTTGAAAATACCGGAGCCGACAAACACCCCGTCGCAGCCGAGCTGCATCATCAACGCCGCGTCGGCGGGCGTCGCGATGCCGCCTGCGGCAAAGTTGACCACCGGCAGGCGTCCCAGCTCCCGGACTTTCAGCGCGATCTCATAGGGAATCCCGTTGGCTTTGGCAAATCCGGTCACTTCTTCAACCGGCATCTGCGCCAGCTGGCGGATTTCGCGGTTCATGGTTCTCATGTGGCGGACGGCTTCCACGACATTGCCCGTTCCCGCTTCGCCTTTGGTGCGGATCATGGCCGCGCCTTCTGCGATGCGGCGGCAGGCTTCACCGAGGTTGCGCGCGCCGCAGACGAAGGGAATCGAAAATTTCGTTTTGTCGATATGACATTCTTCATCCGCCGGTGTCAGGACTTCGCTTTCATCAATGTAGTCGATGCGCAGAGCTTCCAGAATCTGCGCCTCCACGAAGTGGCCGATTCTCGCCTTGGCCATGACGGGAATGGTAACGGCCTTTTTGATCCCGGCAATCATGGCCGGGTCGGACATGCGGGCCACGCCGCCGTCCTTGCGGATGTCCGCCGGCACGCGCTCCAGCGCCATCACGGCGACCGCGCCCGCCTCTTCCGCGATTTTGGCCTGCTCTACATTCGTGACGTCCATGATGACGCCGCCCTTGAGCATCTGCGCCAACTGAACATTTAATTCATACCTTTTTGCATCCACTTTTTATACGCCTCCTGACTTTGTAAAATCGTCTCTTCTCGTTTTGCAAAAATATGATGTAATATAATAACGGGATATTAAGAATACAAACGGATTTTCGTCAAGCAGAATCCTTCGCCCTACCAGAACATCCGCATCGCGATGTTTTGGCCGCTCAAGTACTGTTTGATCTCCCGGATGGTATATGTCCGGTAATGCACCATCGAGGCGATGAGCGCCGCATCCGCCCGGCCTTTTGTCAGGACATCCGCCAGATGTTCCGGCTTGCCCGCGCCGCCCGAGGCGATCACCGGAATGCGGACATTTTCCGAAATCAGCGCCGTCAAATCGAGTTCGTAGCCGTCCTGGACTCCGTCAGCGTCGATGGAATTGAGGCAAATTTCCCCCGCGCCTAGGCGCTCGGCCTCTCCGGCCCACCAAAGCGCGTCGATTCCCGTAAAGGTTCTGCCGCCCTCAATGACGATTTCATAGCCGGAAGGGGTCTTCTTTGAGACAGCCGTTTTTTTGACGTCCATTCCCAGAACCACGCACTGGCTGCCGAACGCCCGCGCACCCTGGGATATGACGGCGGGCTCCCGCACCGCCGCGGAGTTGACGCTGACTTTTTCCGCACCGGCCCCGATGACCCGGCGCATGTCGTCGAGGCTGCGGATGCCGCCGCCGACCGAAAAGGGGATGAAAATCGTCTCGGCCACGCGCCGAACGACATCGATCATAATGTCCCGCTTGTCGGACGAGGCCGTGATGTCGTAGAAAACAATTTCGTCCGCCCCCTGTTCGTAGTATTCGCGGGCCGCTTCCACCGGGTCGCCGATATCGATATTTCCTTTAAATTTAATACCTTTGGTGAGTTTCCCGTCGCGGACGTCCAGGCAGGGAATGATTCTTTTGGAGATCATTTTCCCCCCCACGCGCAGAAATTTTTCAGAATTTGCAGGCCCGGCCGGCCGCTTTTTTCCGGGTGGAACTGCACGGCGACCAGATTGTTGACCGCCAGCACCGAGCAGAAGGTCATGCCGTATTCGGTGGTCCCCAGCACAGCCGACGGATCGGCAGGTGACGGATAAAAGGAATGAACAAAATAAAATTCAGCTTCTTCCGGAACACAGGCAAACACCGGATGCGGACGCCGGAAGGCGACGCTGTTCCATCCCATGTGGGGAATTTTCAGCGCCCGGCCGTCCGCGGTCAGGCTCTCCGGAAAACGCCGGGTGGTCCCGCCGACCAGGCCGATGCACTGCGTGTTGTTTTCTTCAGAGGCCTCCAGAATAATCTGCGTGCCCAGGCAAATGCCCAGGATCGGCTTTCCGGATCGAAAACACTGTTTGAGCCACATATCCAGCTTTTTGTCCCTGAGGTACGCCATGGCCTCGCCCGCCGCGCCGACACCCGGAAAAATCGCATGGGACGCTGCATCGAGCATTTTTGTATCATCGGTAATGATAAAATCCCGGCCGATGGAATGGAGCGCCCTCGCCACACTGGTAATATTTCCGGCATTATATTCGATAATTGCGATCATGTTTACTCAAATTCCCTAAAAAATATTCCTGCGCACCCAATTCTACTAGCAAATTTAATACCCAAACGCCAAGAGCAATTTCAGGCATCCAAAGTGATCAACGATTTTAGCTTGGATTTTTTGCCCCGGCCAGCAACGTATCGAGCGGGCTTTGCGGCGCGTGCGACATATCACGAAGCACATGCGTGTAAATCATTGTTGTTTCAACATTCTTATGCCCGAGCAACTCCTGCACTTCACGGATATTTACGCCGTTCATCAGCAGATGCGTCGCAAAACTATGACGTAACGTATGCACCGTGGCAAATTTGGGAATCCCGGCCTTGCGGATTGCCTTTTTGATCATCCCCTGGATGGCCGTATCGCTGATATGATGGCGGCGCACTGCTCCGGAACGCGGATCAACGGATAGATTATTGGCCGGGAAAACATACTGCCATGCCCACTCTTTACCGGCGTTGGGATATTTTCTGGACAGCGCATCGGGAAGATGGACTTCGCCATATCCGCGGGTCAGATCATTTTCGTGCAATTTTTTCACTTCGGCCAGATGATTTTTCAACTGATCTTTGACCGTTGCCGGCAGAATGGTTGTTCTGTCTTTGTCGCCCTTTCCGCTGCGCACGGTTAAGGTGTTAAAATCCATATCGACATCTTTTACCCTCAGGCGGGCCAGCTCCATCAACCTCATCCCCGAACCGTAGAGCAAACCGGCAACAAGTAAATCCCTGCCCGTCAGACAGGATAATAATCGTTTTACCTCTTCTACTGAAAAGACAACGGGCAGTTTCTGACCGCGTTTCGCGCGGACAGTTTCCGCCATATTGCCCATATCTTTGCAAAGTACATGGCGAAAAAGAAAAAGAAGGGCATTGAATGCCTGATTCTGCGTTGATGCGGACACTCTTTCCTGAAGCGCCAGATGGCTGAGAAAATTTTTACAGTCAACCGCTCCAACTTCAGCAACGGTTTCTTTTCCGCCGGCTTGTCTGGCATAATCCAGAAATCTTTTAATCCACTGCAGATAGGTTTTTTCCGTGCTGTAGGAGTAGTGCTTAAGCCGAATCAACCGTTTTGCTTCCGTAAGCAGCTCCTGCGCAAAGCCGGCGGATTGCCCTGCCGGCAAATTGCTCGGTTTGAAGCCGCGATAATGAAAATAATATAAACGAATGGCGTCACCGGCCTGCCTGATTTGCCAGTCGGATACGGCGGAATTTGATTTCAGAGTTTCGATAAATTCGATGACGGCGTTTTCCTGATACTGATCGGGTGGTATCTGCTTTTTATTGGAATAGTTTAGAAATTTACTGGCCCACAAAGCGTAAAAAAAGACGTTCTTTTCCTGCGCCAATTTCTTATCCAAAAGAAAGGCCTGAAACTCCGGAAGAACGTCATTTTTCCTGCAGTCTGACAAATTTTCCATGATATGCCAACTTGGCTTAAGTGGGATATTACCACAAAATACCAAGTGGCAAAAGTTGATTTTATTGGATTTTAAGGCACTTTTTTCTTTGAATTCGTTTTAAAAAGGAGTAATGTTTCCTTCGAAAATCGGCAGAAACCAAGTTGGTATATTAAATGTTCGGAGGAATAAAAATGTCCGACACGATCAATTCTGAAAAAGAACTGGGAAATGCTCTCAAAGAGGAAAAAGATACGATTATTATCGAAGGTGATTTAGTCAAAAAAGTTGTCCGTATAAGGGCAACAGGAAAGGTCGCTTGGGCAATCGCTGCTGGGGCTATTGCTGTTGCCATAATAATAGTGATCGGAACGGGTGGTACTGGTACACCTGGAGCTGCACTTGTTGGAGGTGCTGCTGTGGGAATACTGGGTTTACCTGCGGCCCTTGCCGCTATATCAATTGGAGTTGCGGCAGGTGGCGTAGCAGCCCTTAACAAGTTACGCCAATACAAAGAGGTAGAACGGAGCGCCGGTCGATTGGTTTTGAAAAGGAAATGAACATGGCAATGGATGAATGGATTAAAGAAGCTGTCGATAGTTTTGTTGCAGAGGAAGGCGATTGGCTTTGTTGTTCATTGAAAAAGGTTAAATTCGTTTCCGATAACAGGCAAGCAACTGCTTTATACGGCTTTGAATGGCTTATACAAACTGCATACTCACATTGGCTATTGCACCAGCGTGATGTTACAGACATTAAAATAGGGCTGAAATCCAATAACGGCAAGAAATACGATCTTGACTTCCAAGTATCAAATCAAAGACTAATAATCGAAATTAAAACAATCGCACCTGGTGGGATTTCATATGTCAAGAGTGATGTGAATAAAGTTTTTCCTTCAAACTGTACGCCTTACTTCTTGGTTTTTAGTTATCCACACGATTCTGAGGATATACCACGTCTTGACGGTACTACGGCAATTGGCTCAGGCGTTGCTCCACAAGGTTTTCGATACTATTTATACAAAAAATCCGAACAAGCCGCTCCACCGGATCGCGTGCCTGCGGCATGCTCCCGGTGAGCTTTTCGTTAAACGAAGCAAATGAGAAACAGGGTGGGGCTGAACATTAGCCAACATAGAAAGGTGAAGCAAGATGAACACATTCAATCCTGATACGTACTGCGGAATCTACTGCGGTGCCTGCTCGATAGCTATGTACGGTAGAACTGGTTATGCTGACGGATTTGCGGCCTGCCTTGGAGATGTCCCGAGAGAGGAGCTTGTATGTTGTTACTGATCGGTGCTATAGAGCCAATCTGTGATCGCCGTAATGAGGCCAGTTCATGATCGCCGTAATGGGACCGGTGGATGATCGGCGCAATGGAGCCAGTATAGGATCGCCGTAATGGAGCCACCCATTTGGGGTGAGGTTTTCTACCGAGGGGTTTAAAAAAGGTCTCGGACCATGTGATGAACGTCAGTATACTCGTGGCAATACAACGCTGGGAGGAGCTGACATGAGCAACAGGAGGTTCGAGATGTACCAATATCGTCAAGTGATACACAGGATGCGCATGGGAGAAAGTGACCGGACCATTGCCCGGGCAAGGCTGATGGGCCGTATAAAATGTGGACAGGTTCGGGCCATTGCTGGGGAGCAGGGGTGGCTTGACCGAGGGCTGCCCCTTCCTGACGACGAGGTTCTGGGGGCGGCATTTGAGCAAAAGAAAGAGCATGATAACAATCCCACGCATCAGTCTTTGAGTGGCGCCTATGAAGAACAGATTCGCAAGTGGGTTGAGGGAAACGTCTGCATGACCACGATTCACCAGACCCTGGCGGATCAATTCGGATTTACCGGAAGCTATTCTTCTGTACGCCGGCTGGTGCAGAGGCTGAAACTCCATCAACCCGAGGCGACCTGCATTCTGGATTTTGCCCCCGGCGAGGCGGTGCAGGTGGACTTCGGCAAGGGGCCGGACATCACCGACGCCTTCACCGGTCAGACTTTCAAGACCTGGATTTTTGTCATGACCCTGTGCTTCAGCCGTCATCTTTACGCCGAGATTGTCACGGATCAGAAGGTTGGCACTTGGCTTTCCTGCCACCGGCGGGCCTTCGAGTTCTTCAATGGCGTGCCTGCCAAGGTGATTATTGATAATCCCAAGTGCGCCATCACCAAGTCCTGTTTCCGGGATCCGGAAGTGCAACGATCTTACGGTGAGTTGGCGGAGGGATACGGATTTCTGATCTCTCCCTGCCCGCCGCGGGATCCTCAGAAGAAGGGGCGCGTGGAATCCGGTGTGAAGTATGTCAAGAATCGCTTTGTTCCCCTGCGTCAGTTTCGCTCGCTGGCTGACGCCAACGGGCAGTTGCGTCAATGGATTCTGGAAACGGCGGGGAATCGCATTCACGGCACCACTCGACAGAAACCGTTGAGTCTTTTTGCCGAAGCGGAAAGGCATCTGCTGAAACCTCTACCCGATGTTCCCGTGGAGATCGCCGTCTGGTGCCAGGTCAAGCTGCACGCCAACTGCCATGTTCAGTTTGAGAAAGCGTATTACTCGGCGCCGTTTACGCTGATCCATCAGACCATGTGGATCAAGGCCACGGACAGCGCCGTAAAGATTTATCATGATCTGAAACTGGTAGCCGTCCATCCCCGGCTCAGGAAACCCGGCGCCCGTTCCACCGTCGATGAGCACCTGCCGCCGGAGGCGATCGCTTACAAGCTTCAAGATCCCCGATGGTGCCTGCGCCAGGCGGAGGCCATCGGACCCGCCTGCCATCAAATGATCCGGACGCTCTTTGCCGACCGGGTTCTGGACAATCTCCGCGCCGCCCAAGGGGTTGTCGGTCTGGGAAAGAAGTACGGGCCTGTGCGTCTGGAATCTGCCTGCAAGCGGGCGCTGCACTTCGAAAATCCCCGTTACAAGACGGTCAAGACCATTCTGGAAAAAGGCCTGGATCAAACGTCGGTCCCAGGTGACACTGTTCCTCTTTCCTCCGTCTACACCGGCAGTGGTCGTTTCCTCCGCCAACCCGGTGTGATGCGGTACCATTGAGAAAGGAGGAAACGATGATGAACCCCATGCCCGAATTGATTCCCATGCTCAAGCAATTGCGGCTGTCCGGTATCCTGGATTCCATCGAATCCCGCAACCGTCAAGCCATCGAGAATCAGTTTTCCTACATGGATTTCCTAGCCACCATCGTCCACGACGAGATCGCCCGCCGGTCTCAGAAACGACTGGCCTCGGCCCTCCGCCGGGCCAACTTCCGCAACCAGAAGACCCTGGAGGAGTTTGACTTCACCTTCAATCCCAACATCAACCGCGCCCTGATCATGGAGCTGGCCTCCTGCCGGTTTATGGCCGAAAAGGTCTCCGTGTTGATCGTCGGCCCCTGCGGCACCGGAAAAAGCCATCTTGCCCAGGCCCTCGGACACAGCGCCATCCGTGCCGGTCATGACGTCCTTTTCACCACCGCCTCCCGGATGCTTGCCCAGATCAACGCCGCCCGGGCCACCAACAGTTACGAAAGACAGTTGGCCAAACTCGTCGGCATCGATCTGCTGATCATCGACGACTTCGGCCTCAAACCACTAACCGGCATCCAGGATGAGGACTTCCACGAGGTGATCTCCGAACGCTATGAACGCAAAAGCACCATCGTCACCTCCAACCTGGACATCACGGAATGGCCCGACGCCTTCCCCAATCGCATCCTGGGCGCGGCCACCATCGACCGCCTCCGCCACGGCGCCTATAAAATTGTTCTGGATGGAAAAAGCTACCGCGCACATCCCAGATCGGAAACACAAAATACAAGCTGTCAAAAAACAGAAAAACAAACCAAGAAAGGAGGTCAAATCGCCTGATTGAAAGGGGGGTCCAATGACCTTTTTCAACCCTTTTCACTGGCTCCATTACGGCGAAAATCGGTGGCTCCATTATGCCGATCATTGACATATGTGGTGGATGTAAATCCGACAACGTGTATGCCGGGTGCAGCATATGTAAACTTCGTGGGTGCGCACGGGAGAAAAATGTAGAGCATTGTATCGACTGCGCTGATTATCCGTGTGCTGGGTATAGCAAATGGCAATCGCTGGCGAAGTTTCTACCCCATACTCGCGAATCGGCGTCCAGTCTCGAGACAATTAGACGGAACGGCATTGACCATTGGCTGGATGAACAGAAAAAGCGCTGGTTGTGCCCTGATTGCGGCACGCCGTTCTCGTGGTATGCATCGGTATGCAACAAGTGCGGCCGTAGCTTTGAATTCAAGGCTTACGCTATATCACGCTGGAAAAAACTCCTGTGCTGCTTCATACTTCCTATGGCGTACAGGAAAGGAAAGGCAAAACAAAAGCGTTTAACAAGTCAATGAACCGGATCGCGGCCCTTGCGGGCCACTCCCGGTTATCTTTGTGTTGGGTATGAATATCATTGACAAAACCATATCGATCATGATATCGTAGCACAAAATAGATCGATGGAGGTGTTGGCATGCAATCAGTAACCGTATCACCAAAATATCAAGTTGTTATACCAAAAACCGTCAGGGAGGCATTAAATCTTCATCCCGGCCAAAAAATGCAAATTGTTGAATATGCCGGTCGTATTGAACTTATACCGGAACGCGACATCAAAGAACTTCGTGGATTTCTCAAGGGCATCAACACTGAATTCAAACGAGAGGAAGATAGGGTATGAATATTGTAGATTCTTCCGGCTGGCTTGCATACTTCGCCGATGAGCCTAATGCCAAGCATTTCCTTCCTCCACTGAGTGATTCGGATTTACTTGTTGTTCCAGTGATAACAATATACGAAGTCTTCAAGGTCATTCTGCGGGAGTCCAGCGAAAATGAAGCATTGCAGGCGGTCGTTGCTATGCAAAAAGGAAAGGTTGTGGATCTAAGCACACAACTGGCAATAGCGGCTTCAAGGCTAAGCTTAGAGCATCAACTTCCAATGGCGGACAGCATCATTTTAGCAACAGCGCAAGAATTCAAAGCCATTATATGGACTCAGGATTCAGATTTTAAAAATATAAGCAAGGTTAAGTACTTTCCAAAAAAATAAAACCCAACAAATACATACAGCCGATCGCTGCGCTCCGGCTGATTTTTTCGTTGCCCTTAAAATAATTTGACATTTGCCCAATGGTGGCGTACTGCATGTCGTACGTTATGGAGGTACGAAAAATGACAACATTTACAGCATCAGAAGCAAGAAAACGTCTATACAACCTTGTGGACGAAGTTAAAGATTCACATGTTCCGGTTCAGATTGTCGGTAAAAGAAATTCCGCCGTGCTGGTATCCGAGGAAGACTGGCGAGCTATAGAAGAAACATTATACTTGGCGTCAATTCCAGGTATGCGGGAGTCCATCAAAAAAGGTTTAAAAACTCCGGTCGAAAAATGCAAGGAGGAACCCGGCTGGTGAGTTGGAAATTAGTCTTCACTAAACAGGCACAAAAAGATGCAAAGCATATTTCACAATCCGGTCTAAAACCCCAGGCAAGCCGCCTATTGGACATACTCAAGGAAGATCCATTTCAAAATCCACCACACTATGAAAAGCTCATCGGTGATCTTTCGGGAGCGTACTCGAGAAGAATAAACATACAGCATCGCTTAATTTATCAAGTGTTGAAAGATATCCACACTGTAAAAATTATTAGAATGTGGGCGCATTACGAATAAGTTGCAAGACTACAATAAAAACAGCCAACAAATCAGTAGAGCCGATCGTTGCGCTCCGGCTCACTTCGTCGTTGGCGGTATAAATATGACTGACGAGTATGGCTTCGTGTCTTGCAGATTTCGATAACAACTGAAGACCTCAAGGTGGATCTCTAGCCTTGAAAGAGCCTTCTCCGAATTTCTGAATATACAAGTTAGGAGATCGATGGTATGCTTAAAGAAAAGAAGTAATTAGCAAGAGAGGATGTTGCCATGAATACCAAAGAGGAACTTATAAGCGAGATCGAGAAAACTCCAGAGCCGTTTCTCTCTGAGGTGCTGGATTTTGTTCATTTCCTGAAAGCAAAAGCCCGCCGAGAAAAGTTGGATACCGCTGTGATGAGCGAATCGTCTTTAGCAAAAGACTGGCTGAAGCAGGAGGAGGATGGCGCATGGCAAAGTTTGTAAAGGGGGATGTTGTTGTCATTCCCTTCCCCTTTTCTGATCTGAGCCAATCCAAAAGACGCCCGGCTCTTGTTCTGGCTGCGCTTCAAGGAGACGATCTCATTCTCTGCCAGATAACAAGCAAAAGCATCAAGGACAATTATGCTATTCCTGTCGATGAAAACGATTTCGAGTCTGGCAGTCTAAACCAGGAGAGCAACATAAGGCCCAACAGACTTTTCACCGCAGATAATCACATCATTCTTTACCGCATAGGCAACATAAAGATAATCAAACTTAACCAAGTAATCGATAAGGTCGTCGAAATCATAAAGGAATAGATTTGAAGCCGCTAACGAAGCGCTTCACGGGATCGGTGTGTTGCCCACGCCTCCCCGTGAGCTTTTGCGTTACCCGAAGAAAATAGGGGAAAATATCACAACCGGGCTTGACTAAAGCATTCATTGGTAGTACAATTGACAATACAATAGGAGGTACAACCAATGCCAAATGCACCAAAAATTATACCCATTTCCGATCTTAGACAAAATGCCAGCGATGTCGTGAAGAGTATTTCATCTTCAAGAGAACCGGTATTTATTACACAGCGCGGAAGAGCGGCTGCTGTAATGGTAAGCATGGAAGTCTATAAAAATGCCCAGCATGAAATGGATATTTTACACCTGCTCGCCAGAGGCGAGAAAGAAATAGCTGCGGGAACTGGTTATGAGCTCGACGAAGTACTGAGAGAGGCCGACCTTTATCTTGAGACTGCAAAACTTTGAGAATAGTATTCACGCCCACAGGCCGCCGCCAATTTCTTGATGCCATTGCGAACATACAGCGGGACAGCCCTTCTGCTGCATTATCTTTTCGTCAAAAAGCAGGGAAAGCTTTATCCCGGCTCAAGAAGTTTCCTGAGTCGGGAAGGCCGCTTCCAGAGTTCCCTGAACTTCCTTTTCGTGAAGTTATTGTAAAGCCCTATCGTTTTTTCTATAAGGTTAAGGATAATGATGTATGGGTGGTGGCGGTATGGCATGGTGCGCAGCTGCCTGATGAACCAGAAAATTAATAGGTAACCCGTCGTTAAAGCCGATCGCCGCGTCTGTGGCGCTGCTCCGGCCGATTTTTTCATCAGAGCGCACGAACCAATGGTCGTCCAGAGGAAAAGTCCGTGATAGATACGGTCGAGATCAACAAGGATTACAGGCCCGGTGCAATCGGTCGCGTCATTGAGCTGCATGGCGAATACTATCATGCCCATTGGAGCTTTGGCGCATTCTTTGAAGCCAAGGTGGCAAGTGAACTCGCGGAGTTCTTCAGAGGCTATGACGCCGAACGCGATGGCTTCTGGACGGCCGCGATCGGCGGGCGCGTCGAGGGCTCCATCGCCATTGATGGGGTGCATGCGGCGGACGAGGGGGCTCATCTCCGCTGGTTCATCATGTCCGACGAACTCCGTGGAAGGGGAGTGGGCGCTCGACTCCTGCATGCTGCCTTGGACTTCTGCCGCAGCCACAGATATCCACGAGTTTATCTCTGGACCTTTGAGGGCCTGCATGCGGCACGGCATCTGTACGAACGGGCGGGTTTTGCTCTTTTTGAACAGCACCGCGGCACGCAGTGGGGGACGGATGTCGCCGAGCAGCGGTTTGAGCTGTCGCTCGCTCATCGAACCTAAAAGGAGGTATACGCATGGACATGTGGAAATTCTTTGACATCACGCATCGGGAACACATCCTCTGCAATCCGATGAGTCTTGAGAAACTTGAACAGTTGATCGATCTTCTGCCTCTGAAACCCGGAGCGCGCGTTCTGGATATCGCCACCGGAAAGGGCGAGTTTCTCATCCGGCTTGCGGAGCGGCACCGGCAAATGACCGGGACAGGCGTAGATTTCTCCCCCTACTGCATTTCTGATGTCCGCAAAAAGCATCTGGAACGTGTTCCGGATGCCCAACTCCATTTCCTGGAGATGGACGGAGCCAAGTATGTCCCGGAGACCCCGGAGAGCTTTGATCTGGTTGCCTGCATCGGTGCAAGCTGGATTTATGGCGGGCATCGAGGAACGTTGAACGCGCTTACGAAGATGGCTGCCCCGGAAAGTTGGATCGTTGCGGGAGAGCCGTACTGGCGGCATGAACCGGAAAAAGAGTATTTGGAAGCGATCGGAGCGGCACGCGGCGATTTCGGAACACATGATCAAAACGCGGAGGCCGGGCGAGAGTTCGGATTGGAAGCGGTCTACACCCTTGTAAGCAGCCAGGATGACTGGGATCGATATGAAGGATTGCAGTGGTATGCCGCGGAAACCTGGGCGAGCGATCATCGGGATGATCCGGATGTGGAGACCGTGTTGAAGCGAATGCGGGCAAGCAAGACTGCGTACCTGAAGTGGGGACGAGAAACCATGGGGTGGGCGATATATGTGTTCCGGAAAGGGGGGTACGGCGCCGTTCCGGTTGGCGACGTGTAACGCGGAGCGTCTAAGCCGTTTTATCTGCGGCGCATCCCCTGATAGCTGTTTCTTCTCTCCAGCTCTTGATGGATGGCGTTGAGCACATCCAGCTTGTTTTTCGCCCAGGCGGGCGCCAGAAGGATATCCCGGTAGCCGTCAGCTGTGAGACGCTGGATGATCATTTCCGGCGGCAGAAGTTCCAAAACATCCGCGACGAGGGACGCGTATTTTTCCTTGGAAATCATGGGGAGGCCTCCCTGTTTGTACATTTCACCCATTTTTGTACCGTCGAGCGCGAGAAGAGAATGTATTTTGATGCCTTGGACTCCCAGGGCCGCCACGGTGCGGGCCGTTTCCCGCACGTCTTCGTCGCTTTCTCCGGGCAGGCCGATAATGATGTGGACGCAGAGGTTCAATCCTTTGCTTCCAAGCGCTTCGACGGCTTCAGAAAACTGCCCGAAAGTGTGCCCCCGGTTGATGAACTCCAGCGTACGGTCGGAAGCAGACTGAAGGCCCAGCTCCACCCAGACGTGATGCTGTTTCGCGTAACCCGCCAGGAGATCGATAACCTCCGGGGGCAGGCAGTCAGGCCTCGTGCCGATGGACAGGCCGATAACCTCTTCCTGGGCCAGCGCCTCATCATAAAGCGCCTTGAGCGTTTTTACCGGAGCATAGGTATTGGTAAAGGTCTGGAAATAAGCGACAAATTTTGACGCGGCCGGCTTGTAATATTTTTTGCCGGCAGCAATCTGGTCGGCCACGGAGGGAAGAATCCCGCTTTGGCGCAGTTTCGATCCCCGCCCGTCGCAGTAGATGCAGCCGCCGGTCGCCACGCGCCCGTCGCGGTTTGGACAGGTAAAACCCGCATCGATCTGCAGCTTGTGGACCGTGCACCCGAACCGGTTGCGCCAGTAGCTTTTCAAATCGTAATAGCGTTTGCTGTTTTTCCAAAAATCCGGTTTATCCAACGCCGCCTCTGTTTTATAGGGTGTTGTCGCCTCGCATCACGCGAGCACCATGAAAGGATTCCCGACAGGAAACAACGGTCTGCCGGTTACTCCAGCGTAAGTTTCCACAATCTCCTTGACGTCTCAAATAATATATAATCTCTTTCGGTCAGAAAATAGAAAGTCTTATGGTCGGCCTGAAATACTTTTCTGACCGCGCCGGTGTCGTAACTCATGCGGAACAATTCGATACCGCGTGGATATCCGGCGCTGAAATAGACCATAACCGCGTAACGGGGGCGCTCCATGTTGAGGTAAATCCACTTGCGGCCCTCATGGAAAATGGTCAATCCCTTTTCCCGATTGAAGTTGTAGGAGGCGGGGTTGTAGAAAAGATCCCTGCTTAAAACGGATATCAGTTTTTTGCTTTGCCAGTCATACTGGAAAAGACCCTTCCTGAAAACTCCCTTCTCAACCGGCAGATCCCCTGACACCAACAGCATCTTTGCTGTGGGAAAAGCCAGAGATTGAACGTATCCGGGGGATTCTCCCGTCAACTCGAAAGAGGCGGCAATCGTCATGTCCTTCCTGTAAATGAATCCGTGCCGTGTATCCGGGTCGCGGATAAACAAACCTGCCTTCGTGTCCGATTGCGGCACGCCTATCACGGCAAGCGGAAAGCCGCCTCGTCCCAGCCCCTTTTTTTCCGGAAAGGTTGTGCTGCTCTGGGCATACGGAATGCTGACCAGCTTCTCCATGATTTCCGGGTGGTCCGCGGGATTCAGCTCCACAAGCCGGGCCGCTTTTGCGCCTTCAGGATTCCAGCGAATGTCGGGTTCAAGAAAAGAAAAAGCTAAAGAGGCGGGGGCGCAAAAAACAAGGATCAGGAAAGCGCCCATCCACGCCGAGAAAGCGGTGCGCAGACGCCAACCGCTTCTTTTGTTCATTTTTCTGCCCGTCATTCTTCCGCCTTCTTTCATTTCATGATTTGGCCTTGATCGTTTTCCGGATAGGGATCCTTTGGCGGCAGCAGGATCAGAAAAAAATCAATATCCGCCTTCGATGCGGACGGAAAAATCCATCCACTCGATTTTCGGGCAGCCGTCTTCGGCATCGGAAAGGCTGAACTTTTCGATTTTCAGAGATCCCCTGCCGAAGGACTCCACCTTTTTCACTTCCGCTTCGCCGGTTTCCGAACGGTAGAGGATGCTTTTGCCCACGTCCGGAGAAAAAATAAACCTGCGGGGATTTTCCGGACCGGCATCAGCCTTATAGGGACGATGGACGCAGGCGGACGGATTCGCAAGGAGGTGCCAGCCCTCGATTTCCCGGGGATTGGGCGCAAAATGAAACGGCGGCGTCAGACGGGCCAGATCTTCGTCCCGCCCGTATTCCCGCACCGATATTTGCCATCCGTCCTTCATAGGCTCCAGCGCAAACACAAAGCGCGACCCGAACGGCCGGCTGTACGTCTTTCCCGCGGCGGCCCGTCCGGTAAAATTTTCATGGAACCGCGGATACAGGAATCTTTTTTTCAGCTGTTCGATGGGGACTTTTTTTACCTGATTCATTTCTCCATCGATGCTGCCGACAACGTCATGATTCTCCATGCGCAGCCAATATTCACCGCAATGAGATACCGCCCAGCCGTTGCCGGCTTTAGCCCCCGGCCCGTTTATCGCCAGAATCCACCGGGTGCCCACCGGAAACATTTCCATGGCCGGCCTACAATGCATGCCGTCGCCCATCTGAAGGGTCATTCCCGAATCCAGAATGCCGCCCTTGAGCGTCTCCAGAACCAGAACGTCCATGGAAGGAGATTTACCCGGATGGTGACGGACAATTTTCCCGACGATCACCAGAGGCGCTTCCCTTGCCACAGAAAGAAAAGGACCCTTCCAAGCGCAGGAACAGGCAGCCGCATTAAACGGTGTCAGCAAGCCAAACACCAGAAACAGCAACAGCGCCCCGGCCATTTTCTTTTTAGGGCCGTCCATATCCTTCCAGATACACATACGGTTGGTTCTCCATATCCAGGGCTATGCAGGAAATCAGCGGATGGTTGAAGGACAGGGCTTTATCCAGAGCTTCCTTGTACTTTCCGGCCAGAACGGGCCAGAGATCTTTTTCCCGTCTTGCTTTTGCCGCTTCATAACCGGCCCGAAGCCGGTGGGCCTTGAACAAATACAGAAAGGCCGCAATGGGCGTATCGGGATGTTTCCGCAGCCAGTTGTCGGCAAAATCGGCTTCGTTCAAAGGGTTTTCGCTCATCCCCTCCCACTCGACAAAAAGCGGCACAGCCCGGGCAAAAGCCTCCGCATCCGCTCGGGTTTGTTCGCCCATCATCACCACGATCTGCTCGCGCAGATTCTGTCGCCTGTAATCAAGCACAGTTTGCGGCACCGACGGCCCCTCCTTCAGGAGAAAGGACTTTGCGGGTATGGCCTTCAGATATTTTTGAAAACATTCAGTCCGGTTGACCATACTGCTCCCGCCGATTTCCTTCAGACCGGGCATGCCGAAAAAAACAATGGATGATAAAATCGGATCAGGCGGCTGCGCC
>Ga0209606_1002126_pt1 | contig 22795 bp, 13 predicted proteins | sample AD_UKC057_MetaG_FD_184412 | JGI IMG/M metagenome (GOLD analysis project Ga0209606, IMG submission 184412) | Active sludge microbial communities of municipal wastewater-treating anaerobic digesters from USA - AD_UKC057_MetaG (SPAdes) (version 2) | ecosystem: Engineered > Bioreactor > Anaerobic >...
TCTTGTATCAAGACAAGAAAGAACACTTAACTGGCTTTTCACCACAATTCTACTCCAAGTTCATCGTTTCAAACCTATTCCGCCCCTTCAGGGCTTGTAAAAAATCGTTCGCCCCATACAAGGGGCTGCGCCCCTTGCTAATTATTTCGCCCCTTCGGGGCTAAAACCACCGGACAAGTTCCGCCGGTAGGCGGACAAGTTCTTGAATCCTGCTTGAATTTTTTTATCCTTTATCCTTTAACCTTCTTTAGAGCTTGAGGATGAAATCGTTCAGGCTTTCGTCGGTTGAAAGGTTCAGCCTTTTCCGAAGGCGGTACCTCCGCTCCTCAACACCACGAACGGTAATGTTGAGCAGGGGGGCAATCTCCTTCGACGAGAGGTTCATCCGGATGTAGGCGCAAAGCCGTAAATCGCTTGTGGTCAGGCTCGGGTAGGCATCCTTCAGGCTTTTGAAAAAGTTCTCGTGAGCCTGGTCAAACAGCTTTTGAAAGGTTTCCCAGTCGTGCTCATTCTCGATGTTCTGGTTGATGAGCCTGGTTATACGGTCATAGTACTTGTTGGGAATGCGGTATCCCAGCTCATTCTTCATGTTTTCGAGCTCAGCGGCAAACTCCTGCAGAAGGGCATTTTTTCTGATGAGGGACATGGTGTTCATGGCCAGCTGCGAGTTCTTGTTTTCGATGTCGGCCCGTAAGCGCTCATTCTGTATTCGCATGATTACCCGCTCGTTTTCCTCGCGTTCCTTTTGAATTTTCTCCTGCTCCTGTCGTTGCTGCTGCTCAAAATGCTGCTTTATCCTTTTCTTGTAACGGTTGCGTGAAATGCCTGAAATGGCCAGAATGATGCAGATGTAGAGTATTCCGGCTTTCCACGAAAGGAAAAACGGGGGTTGAATGGAGAATTTCACCATGGCTGCTGGCGTCAGAATTCCCTTGGAGTTCAACGTTCTAACCTTAAAGGTGTAATCGCCGGGGGGCAGGCGCTTGTAGCTCACCGAGGTTGATGTTTGCCAGGTGCTCCATTCGCCATCCATACCCTCAAGCGTGTACTGGAAGTAGCGTTTGGTTCCTATCACCTCGTTTGAGGCAAATGTAACCCTGATATTGTTGAATTTTGCGGGAGAAATCAGCATTCCCCTGGTCATCCTGGGCTTGATGCTGGCGCTGTCCTTTTCATTCCTCCAGAATCGCACGTCGTTGATGTTGGGGGGAAGGTTGACCTCAGGCAGCCTGTTGAGCTGAAGTATGTTGAGTATGGCAAAACCATTATCGAGGCAAACCAGCTGAAGGCTGTCGTTTAGCTGGATGATCTTCTCGTTCTCCTCAACAAGCTCCATGTTAAACATGTCGGGAATAACCCGGTAAAGCAGGTTGGCCTTGCCAAAGCGTATTTCGAAAAGCCCCCATTCGTCGTCCTTAATCAGCCAGTACTTGTCGTCGGGGAGGCTGGCAACGGCGTGAGCCTTCTCGAAACCCTGAAGCTGGGCGTTGAGCTCGCCGAAGGGCTCGAACCGCTCATTCAGGTCGTTCCACCTCAAAAATCCCGAACCCGTTGGAATTACAATTCTATTTTCGATTTTGTAGATGCGGTTGGTTTGAAAATTCAGGCCATGCTCCTGGCCAATGTTCTCGATGCTGATGATGCTGTCAACATTGCTGTTGGTTTGCAGCCGGTTTACCCCCACAATGGAATGCCCCACCCAGATATTCTGCTGAAAGTCAACCTGAAGAAATCGGCTGGGCGATGAGAATCCCTGAAGGATTTTGTTCTGTTCCCACCTCCCATTGTTATTTCGGTAGGTTACCAGGTTGTTGTAGGTGCTTTGGATGAGCAAATCCTTTTCCTTGCTGAATTTTTCGAGGTTGTACCCGCCGCTTACAAAGCCTATCTTCTCCAGCTTGTCGTTTTCAAGCAGGTAGGTGCCGTCGTTTAGCCCGCAGTAAAGCTTCCCGTCAATCAGCTTAATAAACCAAACCTGGCCCTGCGAACCGGTAACCAGCGTTTTGCCGGTGAGCATGTTTTCGCTGGAGAAGGAGTAGCGGAATATTCCCTGATTGGTTCCCAGGTAGAGGTATGAGCCAACCAGAACGCCGGAGTAGCACGAGAATTTATCGGTGTCGTCAATGTGGATGCTCACGGGTGAGTTGAAAGCCACATAGCTTATACCCTTATCCTTACCAACCCAGATGTTGCCCATTTTATCCTTCTCGAGCGAAAGAATGGTGCTGTTCTGCAGATGCTTGGAGTCCAGCTGGTAAACCAGCTGCCCGTTGTGATCCAGAACCAGCACGCCCTTTAGAATGGTGCCAATGCAATAGTAATGTTGGGTTTCAACAGCGGTGTTCAGGTTGTAGGTTTTGAGTTCGGCATCCACGGCAGTGTGCCAGGGTTCAAAGGAGAACCCGTTGAACCTGTAAATGCCCATGGAGTTGGTGCAAAATAGGATGTCGTTTTGATGGGTAAGGGCAGCCTTAATTTCGGTATCTGCAAATATCTCGCTGCCTTCCAACAGCTTAAGACCATTTTCGGTAATGCGGTATAACCCGCCACCAATTCGCTGTGTGAAAAGCTCATCGTTTGCCTTAATAAGCAGAAGTATCGGAAAATCAAGAGGAACGGAGGAAACCTCCCGTCCATCGTAAACGTAAAGTGAGCCGAAACTCTGAAAATATATTTTCCCGTGGTGCTTGGCTATCCGCCAGTACTCCTGATTTTTAAGGTTGTTGCTTACCGTGGTTGACAGGCAATGGTAAATGGTTGGCTTTCCGTTGACAATATCGAAGTAGCCGAATTCATCGAGCAAGCCGACGTAAACCCTGCTGCTATCGTAGAGCACGGCACGAATAATGGATTTCCCGGGAACTGGCTTAAGCAGCCATTCGGCACCATCGTAACAGAGTAAACCGTGGTTATTGCCCGTAAAAACGGCAGATATACCTCCTAGGCTTACCGACCAGTTTTGGTTGGCAGCCCTATACTCCTTTTTATCGTAGTTGGTTATGTGTAGGGCCGATTGCCCCTGTAGCCGATTTAAGCTGAATGCAAATACTACAAAAAGAATAATATGAAGATGGATTGCCGGAAATTTTACCTCGAAGCGCATACGTTTGAAATTGGATCGTAACAAAGTTAGAACTTATTACCTAAAAGCAAAGCATACGCTGAAAATTCAGAGGGTAATTTTTAAGGGCTAACTTATCCGTAGAGTTCAATTTTATGCTGCTGACAGTATTGAAAGGGGCTGAATTTTCCCCAAAACTCCCTGCCGCCTTTGTGGGGTTGGATAATTTGTTATATTTTTACAGGTTGAACAAAAATGAAGATTATAGATGAGTACTAAGGAGCAAACGCTGGAGAACGACGAGAAATTTATGGATGAAGCCATTGAGCTGGCAATCAAGGGGGTGATGTCCGATGAGGGTGGGCCGTTTGGGGCAATAGTGGTTAAGGATGGCAGGATTGTTGGCAAAGGCAACAACCATGTAACCTCCACCAACGATCCTACCGCCCATGCCGAGGTTATGGCGATAAGGGATGCCTGCCGGACACTTAACACCTTTCAGCTGAACGGGTGCGTGCTTTACACCTCGTGCGAGCCTTGTCCGATGTGTCTTGGAGCGATTTACTGGGCTCGTCTCGATAAGGTGTTCTACTCGGCCAACCGCCATATTGCCTCGTACCATGGTTTCGACGATAGCTTCATTTACAACGAGGTTAACCTTTCGTTCGATAAACGACGCATTCCCTTTATCAACATTAGCCCCGAAAAGGGGTTGGTTCCCTTCAGGGAGTGGGAAAAGAAGGATGATAAGATTAAGTACTAACCCGTTAGCCCATTTTGTTCCGGCAGCAGGTTGGGGTTGTATAAATGCACCATTATGAGTGGCAGGCAATGTTAGGGCTGTCGAAAAAAGGTAACACAGGTGTTTCCCTGGTGCTCTCGAGTGGTGGAGCCAGAGGGTTAGCACACATTGGGGTTATTGAGGAGTTACTTACCCGGGACTTTTGTATCAACTCGGTGGTTGGCTCATCAATGGGTGCCTTGGTGGCTGGTTTGTACGCCTCGGGAGGGCTTGAGAATTTTAAGAACTGGGCTGTTGGACTCAGTAAACTTGAGATGCTCTCGCTTGTTGATTTCACCCTAACCTCCAGGGGTATCATAAAGGGTGAAAAGGTTTTCAACCAGATGCAAAAGCTGGGGTTAATTCCCGACATCAACATAGAGGACCTGCCTATCCCTTTTGCTGCCGTAGCGGTTGACATCATTAATGGCAAGGAGGTGGTGTTCCGTAGCGGTAGTTTACTTAAGGCTATTCGCGCTTCAATTGCAATTCCTAGTGTTTTCACTCCGGTAGCACATGAAGATGGGCTGCTGATTGATGGAGGCGTTCTTTCGCCTCTTCCCCTCCAGCATGCAACTCGGAGTAAGCACGACTTGCTGGTTGCCGTTGATGTGAACTCGTTTACTCCGTATGGCAAGCCTATAGCTAGGATCAGAAGGAGAATGGAGCAGGTTGACAAGCCTAAGCTGTTAAAGAAGTGGGACGCATTCAACCGTCAGCATAAGCAACCCATGTCCGGGAGGGCTATGCAAAAAGGGGTTGGCTACCTGCAGCTACTTACCCGCTCGTCGCTGCTAATGCAGGCCAAGTTAACACAATATGCCGTGGGTGAATCCACACCCGACATACTGGTGCCCATTTCGAAGGATGTTTCCACAGCTTATGAGTTTTACAGGGCCAACGAGCTCATAGGGTTCGGACGGCAAAGGTGCGCCGAGGTGCTCGATGGGAAGGGGTTATAGTAAGCGTTGCCTAACCACCTCGTAGAGCACTACCCCGGTAGCCACCGAAACGTTTAGCGATTCAATTTTCCCGAATATGGGTATTCTCACCAGCTCATCGGCAAGCTTGATAATATCGGGGCTAATGCCGGTATCCTCTGAACCCGCTACTATGGCAACTGCCCCCGTAAGGTTAGCCTCAAAGGGAGATTTTTGGGCTTTTTCGGTAGCAGCGATAACTCTAAAACCATGTTGTTTCAGCAGGTTAATGGTTATTTTTAGGCTGCCTACCCGGCATACCGGGATATGATTCAGCGCACCAGCCGAGGTTTTTAGGGCATCGCTACCCATGCTTGCAGCACCCTTTGCTGGCACTACAATTGCATCCACTCCTGCACATTCGGCAGTTCGGGCAATTGCGCCAAAATTCCGAACATCGGTTACCCCGTCGAGCATAAGAATAAATGGTTTTATCTCCCTTTCAAGCAGCTTGGGAAGGATATGCTCAAGGTTCTGAAACTCTACGGGCGACGAGAAGGCCACAACCCCCTGGTGATTTTTATCCTTAAACTTGTCGAACGCTTCAAGCGGGACGTACTGGACAGGAACATTCCTTTGCTTTAGCAGCACCATCAGCTCCGACACCAGGCTGCCGCTCAACCCCTGCTTTACAACTACCCTGCTTATTTTCATTCCCGATTCCAGAGCTTCCATCACCGGACGAATACCGTAGATTGGGCTGTCTTTTTGATTATCCATAGCTGCCAGTGTTAAAGTGCATTTCGTTTCAACTTCAGCTCCTCCAGCTTTAGGGAGAGCTCCTCCCAGCGCTGCATGTAATCAAGAAGCTGCCTTTTTTTATTTTCGTAGCCTGCAAAAAAGTCGGAATCCGACAGGTTTATGCTGTGTGAGTCCGGTTCGGCCAGTTTGCGGTTAATATCATCAATCTCATTCTCCATGGCCGATATTTTGCTTTCAACCTGCTTCAGGCTATTTTCCATGTTTCGTATTTCGCGATCAAGTTCCCTGCGCTCCGACCATAGCCTTTTAAGATCCGATCCATTGCCGGAGCTGGTAGTTTGAGCATCAACCCGAGCTTTGTGCTCCAGTTGTTTCAGGCTTTCCAACTTCTTACGTTGGAGGAAATCGTAGATTCCCCCAATGTGCTCACGCACAGCACCATCGGAAAACTCATAAACCTTGCCTACAAGTCCATCCAGAAAATCTCTGTCGTGTGAAACCAGTATTGCCGTTCCATCATACTGCATCAGGGCCGATTTGAGCACCTCCTTCGAGTGCATGTCAAGGTGGTTGGTTGGCTCGTCGAGGACAAGCAGGTTGTAGGGTTGGAGCATCAACTTAGCCAGGGCCAGGCGATTACGCTCACCACCGGAAAGGACGCTGACTTTTTTATCTACATCATCACCCCTGAAAAGGAAAGCGCCAAGAATATCGCGCATCCTGGTTCGGATGTCCCCAACCGCAACCCTGTCAATGGTTTCGAGAACGGTGAGGGAGCCGTCGAGCAGCTCATCCTGATTCTGGGCAAAGTAGCCAATGGCTACATTATGGCCTATTCTAAGTGAGCCCTCATGGCTAAGCTCGCCAGTTATTATTCGGCTCATGGTAGTTTTTCCCTCCCCATTTCTACCAACAAAAGCCACCTTTTGCCCGCGCTCGATAGTGAAGTTCACCCCGCCAAAAATTTTTTTGGAACCAAAGCTTTTTGCCACATCTTTTGCCTCACAAACCACATCGCCCGAGCGGGGAGCAGAGGGGAAGCGGATGTTTACCGAAGCAGTATTATCCTCATCAACCTCAATAATCTCCATCCTTTCGAGCATTTTGATGCGCGACTGAACCTGAACGGACTTGGTGGCCTTGTAGCGAAAACGCTCAATAAAATCATTGGTATCTTCAATTACCTTTTGTTGATTCCGGTAAGCGGCCATTTGCTGCTCACGCCTTAGCCTGTGAAGCTCTACATATTGGGAGTAGGGAACTTTATAGTCGTACAGCTTGCCAAGTGAAAGCTCAACGGTTCGTTGCGTTACATTGTCAAGGAAAGCCCTGTCGTGCGAAATGAGCAGCAGCGATCCCTGGTAGTCCTTAAGGTAGTCCTCCAGCCATTGAATAGACTCAATATCAAGATGGTTGGTGGGTTCATCAAGCAGGAGAACCTGTGGTTTGCGAAGTAGAATTTTGGCAAGCTCGACCCGCATTCTCCATCCACCGCTAAACTCGCCGGTTGTCCTGTCGAAATCGCTACGCCTAAATCCTAACCCAAGTAACGTTTGCTCGGCTTTAGCATTGGCCGTTCCGCCATCCAGCAGGTTAAACCTGTCGGTTAGTTCAGACAAGCGGTTTATCAGCTGCAGGTAGCCGGCAGACTCGTAATCGTTTCTTCCCGAGAGTTCCTCACCTATTTTGTCGATGCTCCTACTCAGCTCGAGGGTTTCGGAAAATGCCATAAGGGTTTCGTCCATAACGCTTCTGCCCGATGGCAATGCCATTTGCTGGGGGAGGTATCCAATGCTAACGCTGCCTGGCATCGAAACGCGTCCTGAGGTTGGCTGCATTTCGCCTGCAATAATCTTTAGTAGGGTAGTTTTTCCTGCGCCGTTTCGGCCAACCAACCCAACCCGTTCGCCCTCGTTAAGCTGAAAGCTGATTTCCTTGAAAAGTTCAAAACCTCCGAAGCTGAGGGTTAGCTGGTTTACTGATATCATCTGAGACTACTCGAAAAGTTATTGGCTGCAAAGATACTAATTTCGCTTCACCCTGCCATCAATGGCATTATTGTGCCATCCAGACCGTGAAGCTGTGGATGTGCAGTTGTGATGATGTTGATGGAGGAGGAGTGATTGCGTTAACCACAACCATTGTGGGTTAGTCGGCCAGTAGGTCACGTATCACCACCGAAGCAATAAAGCACCCAAAAACAGCAGGCATGTAAGAGATTGTGCCAACAGTAGTTTTCTTATTTGGTTCACCCACACATGGTCTTGTGGCGTTTTCGGGCGTTTCCTCAGGGGAGTAAACCACCTTAAATCCCTTACGGATACCCAACCTGTGGAGCCGTTTGCGAAGAATTCGGGCAAGCGGGCAGCTGTGGGTTTCCGAAATATCGGCAATGGAAACCATGGTTGGATCAAGTTTTCCACCGCTACCCATTGAGCTTACAAGGCGGTGTCCATACTCCAGGGCGTCGCGAATCAGGAATATTTTAGGTGAGAGGGTGTCAATGGCATCCACCACGTAGCTGTAGGGCTGATTGATGATGTCCTTCATCTCATCGTCGCGCAGGTACTTAGGCACCACCGTGAGCTTAATATCAGGGTTTATATCCAGCAGGCGTTTTCCCATGTATTCTGCTTTGGGCAGGCCAACCGTGCTGTTCAGGGCAACCAGCTGCCTGTTGATGTTGGTAGGGTGGATGGTATCGCCATCGGCTATTGTAAGCTGCCCAACTCCGGCGCGACAAATCATTTCGGCAGCATAGGCGCCAACACCGCCAAGCCCAACCACCAGCACATGCGCCCGGCTTAGCTTCTGCAGCTTAGCAGCTCCAAGCAGGAGTTCGGTTCGCTCAATCCATTCCATTGCTGTAAGTTGGTAGAGTGCTCATAAAGTTGCTACATTTCCTCGGGTGTGAGGCAAGGGGTGTTTTAGCCGGGTAATTTTACATGGCAATTAGCCATTAAACCCGAAAAACGTATTCAGGTTATTCTCAATTTGCAGGGTAAGCTCATCAACTGAGGTGTCGAGGATATCTGCAGCGGCGGAGTATATCTCCCCAATAGGCATTTCGGAGGTATCGGTTTCTAAAAACAGCCTGTTTTTGGGGATAACGGTAAGCGATTCGGCCAGCTCGGGCGATGGGTCAACCAGAATTGACCCAAAAGAGAGGTAGTAGTTCCTGTCAACCAGCTGCCTGGCAAGATCTGCCTTGCCCCTGAATCCATGAATGGCCTTTGTGAGCTGTTTGAGGTCGGGTGCAGAAAGGGTTTCAACCAGCTCGCTCCATGCCCTAACACAGTGAATGACTACAGGCTTTGAAATGCTAGCTGCTGCTATTGCTTGCTCCCGAAGGTATTTTGCCTGCAGGGTTAAACTTCCACCGCGGAGCCGATCAAGCCCAACCTCGCCGATACCTATCACGTTGGGGTGTCGTATAAGCTCATGGAACTTGGCCAGTAAATCCTCCATGTTGTTGCTATCGGTTTGCCATGGATGAACACCAACCGTAACCATGCTTAGCGATTCAATATTATCAACTTCTTCTACGTTGAGCGAAACAATCCGTACTTCGCCTTCCTTTTGGCTTGTGAGGTGGGTATGAAAGTTTATGAGCGGCATTCTGCTTACAGGATAAATGTTGTTTACGGTTGAAGTGTATGCGGGTTGAAACTTAAATATCTATCTTGACTCGTAAATTTCAACAATTTTCAGTATGGTCTCGGTGGCCTTCACCATGCTTTCAACCGGGACATACTCGTGTTTTCCATGAAAGTTTTCACCGCCTGCAAACAGGTTTGGGCAAGGGAGTCCCATGTAGGAAAGCCTGGCACCATCGGTTCCACCGCGTATGGGTCGAACCTTAGGCTTAATACCAACTTTTTCCATTGCCTCAATGGCGGTCTGCACCACGTGGTAAACAGGTTCCACCTTTTCGCGCATGTTGTAGTACTGGTCGTTAATCTCAAGGGTAACCGTTTGGTCGCCGTACTTACTGTTAAGGTACCGGGTAACACGCTCCATGTATGCCTTGCGTCTTTCAAACTTCCTCATGTCATGATCGCGGATGATGTACTGAAATGAAGCTTTCTCAACGGTTCCCTCAATTTTGGTGATATGGTAGAAACCATCGTAGCCCTCGGTGTGCTCGGGGCTCTCGTGGGGCGGTAACATGCTGTTGAACTCCTGGGCAATAAGAATGGCGTTAAGCATTTTATCCTTAGCATAGCCCGGATGTATATTCCGGCCCTGAATGGTAATCTTGGCACTGGCAGCGTTGAAGTTCTCAAACTCCAGCTCTCCAACAGCACCACCATCAAGCGTATAGGCATAGTCGGCGCCGAAACGTTTCACATCGAAGTGGTCAACCCCCCGACCAACCTCCTCGTCAACCGTGAAGCCAATACGAATTTTACCATGTCGTAAAGTTGGATTGCCGGTGATGTACTCAACGGCCGTCATGATTTCAGCTATTCCGGCCTTATCGTCGGCTCCAAGCAGGGTTGTACCATCGGTAACTATAAGTGTTTGCCCAGTATACTCCTTGAGCTCGGGGAACTCCCTGGCCGATAGAATAACCCCCTTTTCTGCATTCAGGGTAATGTCGGAGCCATCGTAGCTCTCAACAAAGCGTGGCTTGACATTTTTCCCGGGCATATCGGGCGAGGTATCAACATGTGCCAGAAAGCCTATAACAGGAACTTTCTTTGTTGAATTGGCAGGAATGGTGCCCATAACGTAGCCAAACTCGTCGATTGTCGCATCGGATACGCCCAGCTCCTTTAACTCCTTCACCAGCAAATTTGATAGAACCAGCTGCTTTTCAGTGCTTGGAAACCGATCGGATACCGTATCGTCGCTTTGCGTATCAATAGCTACGTACCTTAAAAAACGGTCTATCAGGGACTGCTTATTTATCATGGCTTGAGTATGTTAAAAAGCAAATTTGTTTTTTAGAAAAATAATGACGTCTTAGAAAAAATAGCCTTTAAATTTAGGTTCTTTGGGACAACTATGCATAAAAAAATGAAAATAATTTACTCGTTTATGCTAGTAGGTTGATAAATAGAAGGTTATAGCCATGCTGGAAGTTGATAGTAGTTAAAAAACAAAGCGGCTCATGTTAAGCCATGGCCGCTCTGTAGTTTTGTATCTTGTTGTTCCGGCTACTTCGATTTATCGGGTGCTGGTGGAATTGGTGGCAGCTCCTTAAAGTCCTTCAACTTATCAAGTGCAACCTCAATGGCCTTATTCAGCTGGGTATCAACGCCCATGTACTCCTGGTAGGGGTCGTTGTCAACCACAATATCGGGGTCAACACCATGTCCCTCGATAATCCACTCGCTAGCATCGCTGCTAAAGCTTGCAAATTCCGGTTTACGCAGGTCGGCGCCGTCAACAAATGGAAGTGAGCCGGAAATACCAACAACTCCACCCCAGGTTCGAACCCCAATAACCGGGCCGAGTTTCAGCTTTTTAAATCCGTATGGGAATAAATCGCCATCGGAAGCTGAGTAGCGGTCGATGAGCAGCACCTTAGGCCCAACATGTGTTTCGGATGGGATGGGCGAGGCGTAGCTTATACCCCGCCGCATGGTTTGCCGGTAGGCAACACGGCTAAGACGTTCAAGAATCATGGGCGAAACATTACCTCCGCCGTTACCCCTGTCGTCAATAATCAGCGCTTTCTTGGTTAGCTGGGGGTAGAAGTACTTTACAAACTCGTTAAGCCCCTCAACGCCCATGTCGGGAATGTGGATGTAGCCAACCTGGCCATTGGTGGCCTCGGATACCTTGCGAATATTGTTCTGAACCCAGCTGTAGTAGTACAGGTTGGCCTCGTTTGCCACGGGAACAACCAACACCTTCCGGCTTCCGTTCAACTCGGGTTTGCTGTTCACCGTCAGCTCAACCGTTTTATCGGCCTTGTCAATCAGTTTTGCGTAGATGTCGGGGGTATTCTTCAGGTCGGCTCCGTCAACTGCCAGAATGTAGTCGCCTGTTTTAACATTAACGCCGATATCGGCCAGGGGCGAACGAAGGGACTTGTCCCAGCTGGCACCCTCAAGAATTCTATCTATTTTGAAGTACCCGCTGGCATCCTTGCTCACTTTGGCGCCAAGCAACCCGGTATTGGTGCGCTCGGGCTCAGGTTTTACCCCGCTATTTACATAGGCATGGCCAATGCTCAGCTCCCCAATCATCTCGCCAATGATGTAGGTTAAGTCGTTGCGATGGTTTACATATGGAACCAGCACGGCATACTTATCGTGTATGGCTTTCCAATCCAGCCCGTGCATGTTTTCAACGTAGAAGAAATCGCGCATCTGACGCCAGCTCTCGTCGAAAATCTGCTTCCACTCCTGACGGTAGTCAACCCACACCTTCATGCTGTTGAGGCTTATGGTTTTCTCCATATTCACCTTCGAAGAGGGTAAATCGATAACGCTGTACTTTCCGGCCTTGGATACCAGCATCTTTTTTCCATTGGCCGATATGGCAAACTGAAGCGATTCGCCCAGGTCGGTTTCGGTTTTCTTCTTTAAGTCATATACCCTCGCCACCTGCGAACCCCTGCCCGAACCGTAGTAGCTGTAGTAAACCTTCCCGTCAATACATGCGGCAACTCTGTAGTTTGCAGCATCAATAGGGAGTGATACGGTTCGGTCAACTATCCCGTCTATATCAATTTGAACAGGTTTTACCGTGGGTTGCGCTTCGGTAGCCTTTTTATCGTCGGCATTTTTTTTCTTTGCATCGGTAACCGGTTTTGGCTCAATCTTCACCTCGTTGTTTTCGGGAGCAAAGGGTGAGGGTGTGTTCTTTGAGAGCATGACCATGAAAATTTTGCTCATGTCGGTGTAGGCGTGGTTCCATTCCGTGGAGCTATATATTGGGTTGAAGTCCCTGTCCGAAACAAAAAGGAGGTAAAGCCCATCGTTGGAGAAGACAGGATTGGTTGAGGTGTACCAGTTGCCCGTAACGTTGTAGGTTGAAGCCGTTTCGGTGTTATAGAGGAACACCACGCTGAAGCGATTTTCATCCTCGGTGGAGTAGGCTACCCATTTGCTGTCGGGCGACCACGAGTAGCTGTATATTGAGCCATATTTCCCCTTAGCAAGTTGGCTAACTGCCTTGGTTTCAACATCAACGCACTGCAACCTTGAGAGCCTGTCGGTGAAAAGAATTTTTTTGCTATCGGGCGACCACTCAATGTTGAATATGTAGTTATTGGTGTTGGTTGTAAGCTGCACCGGAGCCGAGGCTCCATCCTGTGCCTGGAGATAGATTTCGTACTCACCGCTTTTATCGGAGATGTAGGCAATATACTTTCCGTCGGGCGACCAAGCTGCATTGCGGTCGTGGGCGTCGGAGCTTTGAGTAAGGTTGCGGGTTATTCCGCTCTCGGCGGGAAGTGTGAACACATCACCTCTGGCCGAGAATACCACGCGCTCGCCGTTTGGCGACAAATCCATGCTGCGAATGCTCTTGCCGGCATCCACCAGCTCGCTGCGGCTGTAAAGCTGATCGTCGGCAATAGTCACGTCAATCTTATTGGCTGCCAGGGAACTGGCATCAAGGGAGTAAAGGTATCCCCCCTTTTCAAAAACGATGGTGTTGCCTGAGAATGACGGAAATTTGATATCGTAGTCGGTAAAGTTGGTTACCTTTTTGGTCTCTTGGGTTTTGAGGTCGTAGCAGAACAGGTTCATGGTTCTGTCCCTGTCGGAGAGGAAGAAAATTTTACCGCCAATCCACATGGGGAAAATCTCCTGGGTGTTGGTGTTGGTGATGTTGGTGATTTGCTTGGTATCGAAATCAAAAATTCGGATATCGTCGGCCATTCCACCTTTGTAGTACTTCCATGTTCGGAATTCGCGAAAAACCCAGTTAAAGGCAAGTTGTTTTCCGTCGGGCGAGTAGGAGCAGAATCCCCCTCCGGTGAGGGGTAACTCACTGGACAAACCGCCATCAATGGGAACCATGAATAGCGAACCGACAAAATCGTTGTAGGATTGTTTTCGGGAACGGTACACAATGTTTTTACCGTCGGGTGTCCATGTCATTACGATGTTGTTGGGGCCCATACGGTCTGAAATGTCATCACGCGAAAGGGTTGCCGTATAAGTAAGCCTTTTAGGTGTTCCACCTTCGGCAGGAATGGTAAATACCTCGGTGTTACCATCGTACTGCCCGGTGAAAGCAATTGTTTTTCCATCGGGCGAGAAACGTGCAAACATCTCGTAGCCAATGTGGCTGGTTAGCTTGCGAGCCACACCGCCATTGAGTGGCACAGTATATAAATCACCCGCATAGGTGAACACCACCTGATTTCCGTGGACTGCCGGAAAACGCATTAACCTGGCCTCCTGGGCACCTGCTAATCCAACGGACAGCAAACCCAAAAGAAGCATCATGGTGCAAACTTTTTTCATCTTGAAATTATTTTAGTTGAAGTTATGGTTGTGTTCCTGTAATTACTCATGTTCGATAGGGGAATGATTGTTTGGTTTAATCAGCTCATCTCAAAGCCTTGATAGTATGACTAACTAACGTCGGGCAGTGCGAAACCTTTAAATTTAGAAATGTAAATCTCTCAGCAGGAATTACTTTACAAGTACCTAAAATTTTTGCAGATTTCAAAACCCTAAAGCAAAATGTTTTCATGCACTGCTTGTCCCTGTGAAAATGACGTAAAACCTGCTACTTTTGTTGCATCATAAATACTAGGTGATGAGGCATATCGGTTATTTTCTTTTAGCAGCAACCGCAGCGTTGGCATTGCCGAGCAGTAGTAATGCCGTTGGTTTGAAAAATTGCCATTCAGGCAATGGGTCTGCAGAAAAAAAAATACAGGAGACATGGGCTGATTCGGTTTTGTCATCGCTTACGCTGAGGGAGCGAATAGGCCAGCTATTTATGGTGGCTGCATACTCCAACCGCGACGACATGCATGTTAGGGAAATTGCCGATTTGGTTAGGAAGGATGGAGTTGGCGGGTTGATTTTTTTTCAGGGAGGGCCGGTAAGGCAGGCCAATCTTACCAACTACTACCAGTCATTAGCCGAGGTGCCGCTACTTGTGGGCATGGATGCTGAATGGGGGCTTGGCATGCGGCTCGATAGCACCTTCTCCTATCCCCGCCAGATGATGCTTGGGGCTGCTCAGGATTCCGCTTTGGTTTACGAAATGGCTGCCGATATTGCCCGGCAGCTGAAACGAATGGGTGTTCACATCAACTTTGCACCGGTTGTTGATATCAACAGCAATCCACAAAATCCGGTTATCAATACCCGTTCGTTTGGAGAAAACGTTAACCTGGTTAGCCGCTATGGCAAAGCCTACGTGTCCGGATTACAGGATAATGGGGTTATGGCATGTGCCAAGCATTTCCCTGGGCATGGAGATACCTTTGAAGATTCACACTTTTCCCTGCCAAAGGTTCCTCACAGCAAGCAGCAGCTCGACTCAGTTGAACTTTACCCATTCAAACAGCTTATCAGCTACGGAGTACAAAGCATTATGGTTGGGCACCTAAGGGTACCCGCTATGGAGAATGACACCTTACTGGCCTCCAGCCTATCACCTGCCATTATTTCCGGTAACCTTATTTCCGAAATGGGATTTAAGGGGCTGATCTTCACCGACGCCCTGAACATGAAGGGGGTAGCCGATTACTTTAGCCCTGAGGATATTAACCTGAAAGCCCTGCTGGCCGGTAACGATGTGCTGCTTTTTCCATCCGAGGTGAGCCGGTCAATTGATAAAATTGAGAAGATGGTGCGTAGAGGACAGATACCCGAGGAAGTCATCAACATCAAATGCCGAAAAGTTCTTATGGCAAAGTACGCTGCGGGACTTAGCAGCTACAAACCCATTGAGGTACTAAATCTTTACAGCGATCTCAACAGGGTGTCCTCGGAGGTTATACGTAGGAAAATCATAAGCCTTGCGCTAACAGTGGTTCATAATAACAATAGCTTTATCCCTGTAAAAAGGCTCGATACGCTCAGGATTGCCTACCTGGAGATAGGGTGTAACCGGGGTGATGCATTTAGGGAACAGCTGGAGCTTTACACCGCAATTCATACCTTTAGTATCGATCCTTCTTCGCCTGCCGAAGAGTTCGATTCGCTGCTGAACATACTCGAGCCATACAACCTGGTAATAGCCGGCTACCATGCTACTGATAGCCGATTTTCTATGAACTACGGAGTAACTAACCAGGCTGCTAATTTTCTCTTCGATTTGGCCTTCAGCAGGGCAGTTGTCCTCGACATATTTGGAAGCCCATATGCCATTTCAAAATTCTATAATCCCGAATCATTTCGTGCCATTATTGTTTCGTATGACAACTCGTTTGATGCTCAGAATCTTTCAGCCCAGTTGATTTTTGGAGGCCGGTTTGCTACTGGGAGGCTGCCTGTTACCGCAAGTGCCTGGTATCCTGCCGGATATGGAGTAACAACTATCAACCCCATTCGCTTAGGTTACGCCTTGCCTGAGGAGGTAGGCATAAACTCACTGCTGCTTAAGGAGGTTGACTCCTTGGCCAATTCAGCTATCGAGCTTGCTGTTGCCCCGGGAATGCAAATTCTGGCAGCTAAGGATGGCGTGGTGTTCTACCATAAAAGTTTTGGAAAGCCCACCTATCTTTCCAGCGATTCGGTTGATGTTCGTATGCTCTACGATGTGGCATCGGTAACCAAGGTGGTGGCAACAGTTCCATCGGTCATGAGGCTCTACGACGAGCAGGCACTTGAACTTGATAATAACCTCGGAGCCTACCTCGATTTAAAGGAATTCCCCGACAAGTCAGCAATAAGGCTATCCGACCTGCTCAGGCATCAGTCGGGACTTAAATCATGGATACCTTTCAACCTGAAAACCCTTACCACAATGATTCCCAATATACCACTATGGCAGGAGAAGCTTAGCACCGATTATCCGTTTCAGCTTGGGAGCAAGCAATTTTTCAGCCGCTACACAGTGCCAAATCCGGTTTTTTACTGCGATAAGGAATCGAGGGATTTTCCAAACCGCTGTGCCGAAGGACTATACTCTGCCTACTTCATGGCCGATACCATTTTTAGCGCCATTAACCGCTCAGAACTCTCCCAACCCGGCAAGTACGTTTATAGCGACTTAGGGTTTATGTACCTGCAGCGGGTGGTTGAGGGCATAACCCAGACGGGTATTGACCGATACTGCGAGGATAAATTCTACAGCCGGTTGGGAATGAGCTACACGCTCTTCAAGCCTTTAACCCGTTTTGACCGGGACAGAATTGTTCCAACGGAGGTGGATTTGATTTTCCGACGTCAGCTGGTATGGGGCGATGTGCACGATCCGGCAGCAGCCATGCTGGGCGGGGTATCGGGACATGCCGGCATCTTCTCCACTGCCAATGACCTGGCTAAGCTAATGCAGATGTTCCTGCAGGACGGAACTTATGGGGGTGAACGCTTTTTCCGTCCGGGCACTGTGGAGCAATTCACCACAGCCCCAATTGAGGGCAACAGCAGCGATAATAGACGCTCTCTTGGATTTGACAAACCCGCATCAGAGGGTCCATCACCAGCCGGAAGTTTGGCCTCTTCACAAAGTTTTGGACACACCGGATTTACCGGAACAACCGTCTGGGCTGATCCGGAGAATGGGTTGGTTTATATTTTCCTTTCGAACAGGGTTTACCCCGATGCTTCGAATACCAAGTTGGCCGAAATGAATATCCGCACCAGAATTCACGATGTTTTTTACAGGGCTATTGGGGTAGCAAAATGAGGGGTAGCCAACTCACAATCTGAAAAATGAAAGATTGCGAAGCATGGTGTACGCTCAAAGTAGCCCCTTAAATTATCTGTTCTTTATGGAATAATAAATGACTAAAAAGAAAAGACGCCTGTTTAAGCGTCTTTTCTCCATTTCAAGTACTAGCTGTTGCTATTTTTGTGCCTCTTCGGATGTCATAACAACCTCAACCACATTGTTTTGGTTGAATAGCTTCTGTGCAAAGTCCTTTAGACTCTCCACGCTGGTTGATTTCACCACGTTGAGGTATTCCGTATTAAAATCAACGCCATCCTCATACTTCATCCTAATGGCATCGGACCAGTAGCTGTTTTCTCTTTGGTTTTGCTCGTACTCCTTCATCAGGAATTCCTTTGTTTTATTAAGGTCGTCGGAAGTAGGGCCATTCTGCTTAATCTTTTCAATTTCGGCATACACAATTCCAATGAGCTTATCGCGAAGCTTGGGATCGGTGTCAAACTGGATGCCGGCAGTAAATGACTGGGTTGGAAAGTTATCAATGCTGATATTTACGCCTACGCCGTAGGTGCCGCCTTCCTTTTCACGAATTTCTTCAAGGTAGCGTGTGCGAAGAATAGAGGTAAGGTATTCGGCCATCACATGGTTTTTGAGGTTATACTCGGCATTACCAGTAAATCCTACAAACACTGATGATTTAGCAGTTTGCATGGGTTTGGTGAAGTAGTTTTGCACCTTTCCCTTGGGCGGTCTAACACCGTTGTCCCTGGGAATATCCTTTCGCTTAACTACAGGTAGTGCACCAAGATACTTGGCTGTGAGCGCTTTAGCTTCATCCACGTTGATGTTGCCGGTAAAAATAAAGGTGAAATCGGAAGCATCGGCAAACCGGTCGCGGTAGAAGCTGTAGCACTTGTTGAAATCAACCTTACTCAGAAAATCAGTATTTATCGGCATAACCCTAGGGTTATGGTTAGCCATGGCAGTGTTAACACTATCACGGAAAGCCATTCTGGGATCGGCAGCGGCATTTGCAAAAAATGCCTTTAGCCTGTCTAAATACGTGTTGAAGTTCTCCTGGTCCTGACGGGGAGCCGTCATGTAAAGGTAAACCAGCTGGAGCATGGTTTCAAAATCCTTTGGAGATGCGCTTCCCTGAAATCCTTCGAAATCCTCTCCAAATACCGGGTTAACGCGAACCATTTTACCTGCAAGCAGTTTTTCGAGGTCAACGCTCGAAAACTCACCCACGCCAGCATTTACAACCATATCGGTAGCCAGGGTAGCAGATGGTAGCGTTGCTAAATCGGCCAGCGACAAGCCTCCCTTGCTGAAGGCATCCAGCTTAACCTCGTCTTCTTTGAAGTCGGTAGGTTTAAGAATTACTTTAACTCCGTTGGAGAGCGTAAGCTCCGTGGTGCCAAAGATGTTTTTGTCGTTTACCTTCTTTATTTGACCTGGAGTAGGAATGCTTTCAACCAGAGGTTTCATCACCACGTTATCAACGTATGCCTGCAAAGTTTCGGATTTTACCTCTTTAACAGCAGCCAGAATGGCCTCCTCGCTTGGCAGCTGAATATCATCCTTTTTCGGTGCCATAAGGGTTAACGCAACATTCTTATCGGTAACCATACTGGCAATGTAGGCGTTGATCTCTTCAAGGGTAATGGTAGGAACAAGCCCGTTTGCAAGCATGAATTCAAATTCAATGCCCGGCATGGGCTCCCCTTCCAGAAAGTTGTTAATAGCCTCCCAAACATACTTCTGATTCTTCTGCTTATCCTTTTCCTTCAGCTCGTTTTCTAACCCGCGCATGTAGTCCGATTTAGCCCTGTCGAACTCGGTAGCCGTGAAACCAAACTGCTTAACCCGTTCAGCCTCGCGTATTAATCCCTTAATGCCATCAATCATGGCGTCGTTACGTAGAGCAGCATAGAACATCAGGGCGCTTTTGGTCCGAACCATGTTCCCCATATCGGAAGCGGCAAAAACAAAGGGAGGGTTAGGTTTCTGGGTAATTTCATTCAGCCGGGCAGAAATCATGGAAGTTGCCAGCTTTTGGATCATTTGCTCCCGAACGTAGCCAAGATTTTTTTCGTTTTTGGGAACTGCCTGATGCTTGTAGTAAACGGTGAGGATGGTGTTGCGGGCTTCGGGGTCGGACGCAATGCCGATTAACGGCTCGTCGTTATCGGGTAACTCGAAGAAAGGTCTAACGTCCGGATTCTCCCGTTTGGGTATGTCGGCAAACAGCGTTTTGATTTTCTGCTCAACCTGGTCAACATCAACATCGCCAACAATGACGATGGATTGTAAATCGGGACGGTACCATTTGTGGTAGTAGTTTTTAATTTCCTCATGCTTAAAGTTATTGATGACGTTGATATCGCCAATAACATCGCGCTCGGCGTATTTCGATCCCTTGTAAATCACCGGCATCACCTGTTTATACATCCTTCGTTCGGCATTACGTCCAGTGCGCCACTCCTCGCGGATAACTCCACGTTCAGCTTCAATTTCATCGGGTTCAAGCGAGATGAATCCTGACCAGTCGTGCAGCACCAGAAGGGCGCTGTCAATTATTCCCTCGCGGTTGGTGGGAACATCGGACAGGTAGTAAACGGTTTCGTCAAGCGAGGTAAAGGCGTTGATGTTGAAGCCAAACTTAACGCCAACCGTTTCAAAGTAGTTGATTATACCCTTACCCGGAAAATGCTTGGTGCCGTTGAAAGCCATGTGCTCCAGAAAATGTGCCAGACCGTTCTGGTTATCCTCCTCAAGTATTGCACCTACATTCTGGGCAATAAAAAATTCTGCGCGCTGTTGGGGTTCGGTGTTCTTCCTAATGTAGTAGGTTAGGCCGTTCTCCAGCTGGCCAAACCGAACATTCCTGTCAAGAGGAATGGGGGTGTTCCAATTCACCTGATCCTGAGCCCCAGCGCTAAAACCTAGTAGAATACCCAGGGCGCATAGATAAAATCGTGTTTTTTTCATTACCGGATGTTTAAGTTAATTTTTTGTTATTAGTAAAAATTTATATCAAAGGTAGCCAAATTTTATGTTACATAAACTAAACGTTCACTTTTTAACATATTTTGAAACTTTATAGCTGGATTAAGCCCTGGCTCAATAAGTATTTTTCTAAAGTGTTCATTTTGCCCGGTTTCTCTGGCCTGGTTTATATATGCAAAATCCCAACAATCAGGATTATCCTTATGCTTTCCAATGGACTTTTATCTTGTATTTGCCAACCTGTTCAAATGCCTGTTTCCTATGCCAACAATTAAAATTTCTGCAGCTGAATATCAAGGCAACATTTGTTTGAATAACTTTCCGGGCTGTTCGGAAAGGATGGCAACATGGTTAAATAATTGAATTATTGTTCTTTATTTTTTTATTCATAGTAAGTTCTGAGGTTTAGCTAGCTGCTAATTATTCTTTGGATATTTAATTTAACCTACTCTGCATGAAAAAGTTTCTAACCCGTACCATCGTGATGCTTTCGCTGGTAAGCCTGTTTACGGATATAGCCAGCGAAATGCTTTACCCAATAATGCCGGTTTTTCTCAAGTCCATTGGGTTTTCGGTTTTGCTGATTGGTATTCTTGAAGGGTTGGCTGAGGCCACAGCTGGAATAAGCAAGGGCTACTTCGGGCATCTTTCCGACAGGTTGGGGACGCGAGTACCCTTTATAAGGTGGGGCTACACCCTTAGCGCCATCTCCAAGCCCCTGATGGCCGTTTTCACCTGGCCGATTTGGATATTTGGTGCTCGAACACTCGACAGGCTTGGAAAGGGCATACGAACCAGCGCCCGCGACGCCCTGCTCAGCGACGAGTCCACCAGGGAAACAAAGGGGAAGGTATTTGGGTTTCATCGGGGCATGGATACTCTTGGAGCAGCTATTGGGCCTATTGCTGCGCTTATATACCTGCACTTCTACCCCCAAAACTACAGCACGCTTTTCCTGATAGCCTTTGCTCCAGGTCTGGTGGCAGTTTCGCTTACCCTCTTACTAAAGGATAAGAAGAAACCAGAAACAAGTAACCAACAGGTTAATCCTGTTCAGGGTAAGGGATTTTTTTCTTTTGTAAAGTACTGGGGGCATTCTCCCAAAGCTTTTCGCTACCTGGTGGTAGGCCTGCTGTTTTTTACCCTTTTCAACAGCTCCGATGCCTTTCTGCTCCTCATGGTTAAGGAGAAAGGGTTCTCTGATGCCAACATGATTTCGCTCTACATATTCTACAACCTGCTCTATGCGCTGCTTGCCTACCCCATGGGTTGGCTGGCCGATAAGTTTGGCATGAAGCGGATAATGATCTTTGGCGTATCGGTGTTCGGCCTGGTTTACCTGCTCTTTGGATTTGCAGACAAGCTACACATGTTCCTGCTGCTCTTTGGATTATATGCATTCTATGCAGCCGCAACCGAAGGCGTTTCAAAGGCTTGGATAACTAACATTGTGCCTGGCGAAAGCACGGCAACCGCTATAGGATTCTACACCGGATTCCAGAGCGTGGCAACTCTTTTAGCCAGCAGTATGGCCGGGTTAATCTGGACTAAGTTTGGAGCATCAACTGTTTTCGTTATTTCGGGCTTAGCGGCATTCATAACCGCCATCTACCTGATGCTGGCAACCAGAATGAATAAGTTAGCGTAGCCGGTCAAGCGAGCGTATAAGGGCTTCGTCCTTAGCAATTGCCCGGTAGGCAAGGTAGGTGAAAATGGCGCAAACCAAGGGGAAAATGAATATCAAGCCATACGATGGGGGTGCCATTAGCCTTTGCTCCACAGCTTTAGCAATATAAAATAGCAAGCCCTGCAAGCCAATCAGAAGCACGATGTTGAAAATGCACAACCTTGCCTGCAGTTTTCTTTTTTTAAAGAGGAATATGGTTACCAGGGTAGCGGTAAAAGCCAGTATGACCAAAGCAAGGACTGCCCAAAGTTTAGGTAGGTTCTCCACTACTGAACCATCCTGACCTAAACCCGATGCGCTAAGCGAAATTTTAACCTCCTGTGGCCCAACAGCGTAATGGGCGTATGGCATGAAAAAGAAAAATGCCAGTAAAATTGCAGATATTAGGAGGTAAAGCGATTGTATTCTCTGTATCATGGCTGAATATGCTTAAAAGTAGTTTTAGACAAATGTATGAAAAAATTACCTCCTCAGAACGAAGGAAAGGATAAAGGATTTCAAATTCCAGAACTTGTCCGCCTACCGGCGGAACTTGTCCGACTACTGGCGGAACTTGTCCGCCTACCGGCGGATTCCACCCTTCGACAGGTGTTACAGTGAGTAGTTCGGCTGGCTCACTATAACATTTGTCGAACTGTTCAGGGTTCAGACTTGTCCGCCTACCGGCGGATTCCAGAACCTGTCCGCCTACCGGCGGATTCCAGATTCAGAACATGTCTGGTGGTTTAAGCCCCGAAGGGGCGAAATAATTAGCAAGGGGCGCAGCCCCTTGTATGGAGCGAACGATTTTTACAAGCCCTGAAGGG
>Ga0209606_1002131_pt1 | contig 22743 bp, 22 predicted proteins | sample AD_UKC057_MetaG_FD_184412 | JGI IMG/M metagenome (GOLD analysis project Ga0209606, IMG submission 184412) | Active sludge microbial communities of municipal wastewater-treating anaerobic digesters from USA - AD_UKC057_MetaG (SPAdes) (version 2) | ecosystem: Engineered > Bioreactor > Anaerobic >...
ATTATATATCAAAACTTATGAAAAAAAACATCAGCCGTAAGAAGTTCCTTTCTGTGACCGTTGCAGGTCTGACCGGAATAAAACTACAGTCATTTGCTGATCAGGATCAGAAAGCTGATCTGGTGGTCAAAAGACCTGCAGGAAAAACTGGCATATTTGTAAGTACGGTTGGTTTCGGCGCATCACGAACCAATGAAGAGTCACTGATAAAATATGCTGTCAGCAAAGGGATCAATTTGATAGATACAGGCCGTTCCTATAGTAACGGCAATAATGAAAAACTTGTCGGAAAGGCCATTTCAGGTATCAGAAATGATGTGGTGATCCAGTCGAAGATCAGACTCGATAAAAATGACGTACCTTCGGAAGGTAAGGGCAGAAGGGGTGCTGAGGAGATCAGAAATATTCTTAAATCAAGAACTGAGGAAAGCCTTAAAGCTCTTAATACCAATTATATTGATGTCCTGTTATATCATGATGCGTGGGATGAAAACCTCCTGTTCCACGAGGAGGTCATGAAGTTCTTTGATGATATGAAGAGTTCCGGAGTGATCAGGGCTCATGGATTTTCGACTCACAATGATCTCATTCACCTTCATGAAAGGAATAACAGGGAAGGCTTCTATGATGTAATGATGATCCCGTTCAACCATAAAGGTTCCTTTGTCCATTCTGTGACGGGTAAATACTCGGAGTGGGATCAGACCAGGCTCATCACCGCCCTTACCGAAGCCGGAAATAAAGGGATTGGTATTATTGCCATGAAAACCTGTTCGGGTGGCAAATATTCTCCTTCAAGTGATTCCGAACCTGGCTTCAGAGAAGCCGTCAGATGGGTCACAGGTCACCCTTATATCAGCTCAGCCGCGGTTGCAATGGCCAGTTTCGAACAGGTGGATGAATATGTTTAGGAATAAGTATTTATAAGGATAACTGTATTCAAATTAAACAGTCAAAAATGAAAACAAACCGCCGTCATTTCATTTCAGCTGCAGCAGCTGCAACTATTGGAGCAGCTGCACCATCAATAATTTCATGCAAAAAAGAATCAGGAACAGGTCTGTCAGCAGATGAGATAAGGTCGAGGTATGAAAAGCTTGACGGAATAATCAAACAACCTGTACTGAAAAAGGATCTGTTTAAAGAACCGGTTATCATTGATACTGTGGAACTGCTTCATTATGACAGGAGCTGGCTGTGCAGGGTCCGTTCAAAGGATGGAGCTGAAGGTATGTCGGTGGGGCACAGTACAATGTCAATACTCTACCCCGTCTTTCTCAGGAATCTCCAACCCTTCTTTATCGGTCAGGATGCAAGGGAACTTGACCTCATACTCGAAAGGGTATTTATTTATAATTTCAATTTCAGGTATAACGGCATAACACTGGGATTACCTCTGGCCACAATTGAGTTTGCCATTCTTGATATGCTGGGGAGGAAATCCGGGAAACCGACAGCGGAATTAATCGGTGAGGTCCATAACCCGGAGGTCGGAGTTTATACTGCAACTGAATTCCGGGAAAAACCTCTTGAAGAGCATTTTGAACTGATAAAAAAAGCTGTTGCCGAATATGATACAAACGCACTCAAGGTAAAAATAGGGTATCAGTATGCCGGAACAAAAGATATTCACTATGCCGGAGTCCCGGGAAAGACTGAAAAGCTGATTCCGATGCTTCGTGAATTTTATGGTGACGATATGGCACTTTATGCCGATTCAAACGGATACTATGATGTTCATGATGCAATAAAAGTTGGCAGGCTTCTTGAGGAAAATAAGTACAGATATTTTGAAGAACCGGTAATGTTTGATCATTTTGAAGATATCAAAGCCGTCGCGGATGCTCTTATTTTACCAGTTGCAAACGGGGAACAGGACCAGAGCTTTGTGAATTTCAGGTGGCTGATAGCCAACGACGGACTTGATATTGTTCAGCCCGACAATTATTATTTCGGGGGAATGATAAGATCAATGAAAGTAGCCCTGATGGCTCATGCTTTCGGGAAGGAATTCATTCCCCATATGTCGGGAGGAGGACTGGGTTTTCTTTACAATACAATACTTGTAAGTGCTGCTCCAAATGCCGGTGAACATCATGAATTCAAGGGACTTGATACAAATGTTATTTATGAATGCCCGACTTCTCCTTTATTAGTTATTGATGGAAAGATAAAAGCTCCCACCGGTCCGGGTATGGGAGTGAATTTTGACCGGGATTTTATTAAGAAACACGAAATTGTTAAAATTTAATCTGCGGGAATAATGAAAAATGATAAAAGAGTTCTGAAAATTTTACTGACAGGGGTGTTATTTTTTACCGGAATCATTGTTTATTCCCAGGAGACAGAATGTAAAGTTAAAATGGAAAGCATATCCGGTAATTATACGGGAAATTGCAGGAAAGGATTGGCACATGGCAGGGGATCGGCGGAAGGTATTGACCGTTATTCCGGTGAATTCAGAAAAGGTCTGCCTCATGGATCAGGTACTTATACCTGGGCAAACGGAGATTATTTCACCGGATACTGGAAGAATGGATTGAAAGAGGGTGAAGGAAAGCTTGTAAGCGGAAATTCAATAGTTGAAGGAATCTGGAAAGGTGACAATTATCTGGGGAAGAAGCTGATAACACCTTATACAATAAACAGGAAAATGTCTGTGACACGATATTCCTTCAACAAGACCAGCAGTCCAAATAATGAAATAATAGTAAAGCTTATAAGGGGGGGAGTAGATAATTCGGGTGTTGAAAACTTCATGATAGCTTACAGCAGTGGCACCCAATACAAGGCAGGAAATCATACCGGGATTCAAAATCCGATTTTCCCTATTGATATAAAAGTCACCTTTACAGCATGGAACATGTTCCGGACTGCAAAGTCAGAGGTTATTTTTGATTTTACGATAAATCAGCCTGGTCATTGGGATGTGCTGATCTCCTACTGATAATCTGCGGGGTTCACAACAGCTGCTAAGGTTGACTCCACTGTTTAGCGGGTTCGGGCCCCATCTCAAAGACAAGGGTACTTCCGTTCCTGATCTCCGAATGATCGAACCAGGGATCAGTTAATGGTTTACCATTTAACAATACGGATTGTATGTATTTGTTATCCCGGGAATTATTTCTTGTTTCGATAGTGAACTTATCAGCATTATAGAAGTTTCTGTCGAGGCTGATAGTTATTTTATCGAATACCGGGCTACCTAATGCATAAGTATTCATGCCGGGAGTCACCGGATAAAATCCCATGGAACTGAAAACAAACCATGCTGACATCTGTCCCATATCTTCATTACCACATAATCCGTCGGGTCCTGAATGATACAGGCTGTCCATAATTTGTCTGGCCAGCTCCTGTGTTTTCCATGGTGCACCCGCATAATCATACAGGTAAATTGTATGATGGCTGGGTTCATTGCCATGAGCATACTGGCCGATCATTCCGGTAACATCAGAAACGGTACTCTGAACCTCAGAGCTCATTGTGAAAAGGGTATCAAGTTTGGAGATGAATCTGTCATTTCCTCCTTCAATATCAATTAAACCTTTAATATCATGTGGAACAAACCAGGAATATTGCCATGCGTTTGCTTCAGTGTAATGTCTTTCCCTTCCCTGTCCTATGAATGTCGGTATAAATGGTTCAAGCCATGCACCGGTACTGTCTTTAGGACGCGCGAGTCCGGTTGAAGGATCAAAGAGATTTCTGTAGCAGGCAGACCGGTCAATGAACTTTTCGTAATCTTCCGTTTTCCCAACCGCTTTTGCAAGCTGAGCAACACACCAGTCGTTATAGGCATACTCAAGCGTCCGTGAGACTGATTCTCTTTCTTTATCGTAGGGTATATAGCCGAATTTGTTATAATAATCAATTCCCACCCGGCCCCTTGAACGATGTCCGACAGGTTTTTCCATGGCATTTTTTCTTACAGCCTCGTAAGCTTTTTCAGCATCGAACTTGTTTATCCCTTTCATCCATGCATCCACAATGGCAACAACCGGATGATCGCCTATCATATCATTGGTATAGCAGTTCCCGAACTGCTGCGGAGTCGGCAGCCATCCTCCCTGTTCATATTGTGCGATCATTGTCCTGATCGAGTTTAAACTTAATCCGGGTTTTATTAAAGTAAGTAGCGGCATTTCGGCACGGAAAGTATCCCACAATGAAAAATCACTGAGATAAGTGAAATCCTCTCCCTGATGAACCTGATCATCCAGCCCGGTGTATTTTCCGTCAGCATCCGCAAAAATGGCCGGGAATAACAATGAATGGTATAGGGCAGTATAGAAGGTGATCATTTTATCCTTCCTGTAAGGATCACTGATGCCTGCATTATATTCGACTTTAATCCTCCCGAGTTCATCGTTCCAGATCTTCTTTGCCTGATCCCTGATCTTTTCAAACTGCCATCCGGATGATTCTTCCTTCAAATTCAACCTAGCCTGATCAATGCTGGTATAAGAGATCCCTACCTTGATCTCTACAGATTCATTTTCTGCTGTATTGTAATTTACAAATGCACCAATCCCGTATCCTGACTCTTCCGATGATCCCTGGTTAATATTATTTCCTTTCCATGTTCCGGATGATTTGAAGGGTTTGCTGAATTGAGCACAAAAATATACGGTATGTTTTTTTACAAATCCGATCGACATCCTGTATCCTTCTATCTCTCTGTCATTCACTATCTTTACCATAGCGCCCGTACACGAATCCCTTATCCCGTGCTTCATATCTATCAGGATATGCGATGAACCAGATTCGGGGAATGTATATTTATGATATCCGGTACGGTTTGTGACAGTTAATTCAGCTTTGATATCATAATCTTTTAGTGTAACGGTATAATAACCCGGAGTAGCTATTTCTTCGCTGTGGGAGAAACGTGAGCGGTAGCCTTCATCAGGATTTGATTTTTTGCCGGGAATAATTTTCAGATCTCCGGTTGCCGGCATTATCAGAATATCGCCCCAGTCTCCTGCACCCATCCCGCTCCTGTGTAAATGACTGAACCCCATTATTGAACTGTCACTGTAGTGATATCCGGAACACCAGTCCCATCCGCGGATATCTGTTTCAGGACTTAACTGTACCATTCCTGCCGGAAGTACTGCTCCCGGGAAAGTATGACCATGATAATCAGTCCCGATCATGGGATTTACAAAATCAACCGGCTTTGAATCTCTGCAACCATATCCCGATAAAACGGCTGCAAGGATCACAATTAATAATGGTCGATGGCCATGGATTTTAATATTCATGTTTGTTATATAAGTTTCAGTTAAGATGACTTCAGGATTCTCTATTTTTTACCCTGGCAATAAAAAGCGAAATAACAAGAAGTGCAAGAGAAATAAACAATGCAACATACAGGCTCTGCTGAACAGTAGATCCGACACTGAGATTACCGATCAGTTTCGGGACGAATGTACCTCCAAGCAAACCGGTTGCGAAAACAATTCCGAAAATACTTCCGTAAAGACCCGGTTCAAATTTGGAAAAAGTCACACCGATAATTGTAGGGAAGATGGGAGCGAAGGCAATACCTGCAAGAATAACACCAATGATCCCAACTGCAGGCCCTTTTGCAATGATCATAAATATTATCGAAATTATTGCCAGAATAGTTGAAAACGTAATCACTTTTGTTCCGATAGCTGTCAGATTCTTTATTGAGGATGTAAGAAACCTTCCTGCCATCATAGCTACTCCGAAAAAACTTAGTACCACACCTGCCCTTGCTGATGCGTCAGTATTTGAACTGATGCTGAAAAGTTCCTCCATGAGTTTTTTAATCCAGGTAGTCACTGAGGACTCCAGGGATGTATAGCAAAACATTGCCAGAGCGGCAATGATTACAGCCGGATTGAGAAGTAGTTTAACAGCTCTTGAAAATTTAAACCCGGTAGTCGCTACCGGAAAACTTGTAATTAGCGCAAGTACCATGAATAAGACACATAAAACGGCTATTATAATAAGTGCGGTATGGTAACTCAATCCAAGTGTCTTTATTATAAATACAATAAGTAATGGTATTAAGATGTAACCTATGCCAAAAAAACCGTTCCCGAAATTACTTGCCCTTGCAGGATCCTTTCCACCGAAAAGTACTACAGGGATCAGAGTATTTCCCACTGTATTGACAGACATAGCTCCTATACCGAGTATAATGCAAGCTATCAGAGCAGTTGAAAAACCTGATGCAAATGCAAGGATAAACATACTTATACTGACTGAGGCAAAACCAATAACTGCAACAGGTTTATGACCGATTTTGTCGACTATGGGACCCGTAATCAGCTGTACAATACAACTTGTAAGGAATAAAGCTGTGACAAGGGTTCCGAACTGCCCTGAATTAATTCCGAGGGCTTCCATTAATTCAGTTGAGATTGATCCAAGTATTATGAGACAGATGGCTAAAGTAAATACAGCCACCAACGCAACGATTGCCGGCATTTTTTTCATTATCTTTTATATTAATGGCACCCGGGCAGGTGCCGGTAAATTATTTAAGAGGTTTTACCTGTATGTTTTTAAAGTAAACAATACTCTTTGGATCATGCCCCTGCAGGCAGAATGTGCCGTTGGCGATTTTCCGTCCGGGATGTCCTTTATAATTCACTTCCGCAGGTTCTGTATAATCAACAACAGTTTTATCATTCAGTTTCACGATAATATGTTTATCCTGGACTATGATATGCATTGTAAACCATTCATTGTCTCTGGTCGGAACTTCTTTCAGATCCATTACATCATATAATCCGGCTGTTCTTTTCCAGTCGGTGTGGGAATTATTTACCTGAACCTCATAACCTTTGTCCGGCCATCCTGTTGCCTGATATTCGGTATGAAAATATACACCTGAATTTGCACCCGGCTCAGTCATTATATCGGCCTTGAATTCGAAATTCTTAAAATTGTGATCTTCTACAGGGCCAACATAAAATAAATGACTGCGGTTACCATGTACCACAATCCTTCCGTCCTTTACTGAAAATGTTCCTTCGTTGTCGCTGAATTTCCAGTTATTAAGTGTTTTGCCATCGAAAAGGGAGTACCAGCCGCGTTTGGGTTTTTGATCAGAACCGGGATCTGAGGATCTTTGTGCTCCAAAACTATTTAAACAGAAGAAAAGCAGAACAAGAGCAATTGGGTTTTTCATATGTGTTGGATTTTAGTTATCTGTGCATTGCACAAATATATTTATTCGACATTATAAAAGCAAATTAACCTGATTTAATACCTTACTGCTTACATAGAACAAAATCAATCAGTTAATAATAAAAATGGGAAGATACTGCTTTATTTTATTCAGTGATCCGGTGTATTTAATGTAATGTTATTAAATTTAAATTAGGAAAAAACCTTATCTTGAGTCTGATTAGAATTTTGATAATATGGACAGGAATGAAATAGAAGTTTTAAAGAAAGAGTCAGAATATCATTTGGTTAACGAATTATTGCCATTCTGGGTAACTCGAATGACCGACAATATAAATGGAGGTTATATTACTCATTTTGATAAAAATGGTAAGGATTCAGGGGAAGATGAGAAATCCCTGATTGCCCAGACACGTTCCGTTTATACACTCTCTTCAGCTCACCGGGCAGGTTATGGTGAAGGAAAACTGGCCGGAATGGCCAGACACGGAGTGGATTTCCTTCTCGACAGGATGTGGGATAAGGAATATGGTGGTTTTTACTGGATGATGGACCGTAAAGGGAATGTGAAGATTGATAAGAAGATAATCTACGGCCACAGTTTTGCTATTTATTCTCTGAGTGAATATACACTTGCCACGGGTGATCCCCGCGGAATTGAATATGCTGAAAAGGTATTTGACCTTCTCCAGAAATATTGCGTCGATTCAATGTATGGAGGTTACTGGGAAATGTTCCATCGTGACTGGACACTCTGTGGTCCGGGAAGCCAGGGAGGCGACAGAAAAACTCTTGATGTCCATATGCACCTGATGGAGGCATTTACAACTCTTTATGAGTGTACGGGAAAAGATGTACACCGACGCAAATTGCTTGAAGATATTGATCTTCTCCTGAACCGTCTGATCCATCCGGTTTATAAGACCGGCATCCCGCAGTTTTTTAAGGACTGGACCGTTGCACCACAGATAAAGTTCGATATTATATGGGGGTGGGACAGGTTCTCGGAGGATGGACAGAAAGGCAATGCCACTGATAATACATGTTACGGCCATAATATAGAATTTGCCTGGCTTCTGATCCATGCCCTTAAGATACTAAAGATCGATCCCCTGCAATATTCAGACCTTTTCAGGACTATTTTTGATCACACAATAAACAACGGGATTGACTATGAATTCGGAGGTGTTTTTGTTGAAGGACCCCATTCAGGCGGTGTTTACGACAGGGAAAAGGAATTCTGGCAGCAGGCTGAAGCTCTGATAGGTCTGCTGGATGCATTCAAAATGTTCGGTGATGAAAGATACTGGATGGCTTATAAGAATGTTCATCGTTTTGTTCATGATAAGATGGTAAACAAGGGGGTTGGCGAATGGTGGCCCCTGATGACCAGGCGTGGAGAACCAATATGGACACATATGTCTCATTCATGGAAAGTAAATTATCATACTGTCAGGTCGATGGTTCAGAGTATAAAACGGTTAAATGAGTTGCTGTCTGATACCGTTTGATAATTTTCCTTATTTCTGGTTGTTTTTCCGGATTACTAATAATTATACTGACTGAAATGAAAAGAAACTCAAAAATCACACGAAGGAACTTTATCGGGACTACCACGGCCGCAACTGCCGGGTTTTTCATAGTTCCTTCAAACACAATCTCAGGGCTTGGCCATAAAGCACCAAGCGACAAGCTGAATATTGCAGGTGTCGGGATCGGTGGTATGGGGAAAGGCAATCTTCAGAGGATGGCCGGGGAAAACATCGTTGCATTATGTGATGTCGAATGGGGTAAGAACAAAAGGACCAATGTAGCGGAAGTTTTTGCCCTTTATCCTTCTGCAAAGAAGTACTATGACTGGCGTAAGATGTATGATGAAATGGGTAAATCGATAGATGCGGTCATGTGTGCAACAGCCGATCATACTCATGCAATCATTTCGGCACATGCCATTACACTGGGCAAACATGTTTATTGTCAGAAACCACTGACCCACAGTGTTTATGAATCACGGCTCCTGACAAAGCTTGCTGCAAAATACAAAGTTGCCACCCAGATGGGGAACCAGGGCTCTTCAGCGGAGGGTGTTAAGCTTATCTGTGAATGGATATGGAATGGAGAAATAGGTGAAGTAAGAAAAATTGAAGCATATACAAACCGTCCGATCTGGCCACAGGGTCTGACTGCTCCAACCGAGGTTCAGACTGTCCCTGATACTCTTAACTGGGATTGTTTCATCGGTCCTGCCAAATTCCGCCCGTACAATGAAGCATATACCCCATGGGTCTGGAGAGGATGGTGGGACTTTGGCACCGGAGCGCTCGGCGATATGGCATGCCATGTCATGCATCCGATTTTTACCTCAATGAAGCTTCAATATCCTACAAAGGTTATTGGTAGTTCTACCCCATTTACGCCTGATAGTCCTCCGAATGCAGAAATAGTACATCTTACCTACCCGGCGAGGAAGAAACCGGCTGACATAAAAATTGATCTTCCCGAAGTTGATGTGACCTGGTTCGACGGAGGATTAAAGCCTGAATTTCCGGAGAACTGGCCGATTGACAGAGTTCAGAATTCGGGTGTTCTGTTCCACGGGACAAAGGATATTCTGGTATGCGGTGAATATGGTACTGATCCTATCCTGCTTTCCGGGAGGGTTCCGAACATTCCGAAAAAACTACGTCGTATTGAAGGTACCCATGAGGGTGACTGGATACGGGCATGTAAAGAGAGTCCTGAAAGCAGGGTTCTTACAGCTTCCGATTTCAGTGAGGCAGGTCCGTTCAATGAAATGGTGGTAATGGGTGTTCTTGCAACCAGGCTTCAGTCTCTCAATAAAGTTCTGCACTGGGACGGTCTGAACATGACCTTTACGAATGTGACGGAAAATGACAAGTTGCGGGTCAGCAGGGATGAATCAATTTCAGCAAAGGCATTTGCAGATGAACTGATCAAACATACGTACAGGGAAGGATGGTCCCTGCCAGGGATGCCTGTATGATCTCAATTATGGAACCGAGGGAATAATGGTTTATCCTCTACATATCAGATAAACTCGATTATCTCGTCAGGAGATTTTCTGATCTTTTTCTGAGTCTTTTTGAACCCCGGTTTCGGATAGCCCAGAGGTGTTATTCCGAATACAACCTGGCTATCTTTAAGATCAAGGGCTTTTTTTAGCAATGCCGGATCGTATGCTTCGATCCAGCAGGTGGCTACCCCTTCGTTCTCGGCAGCCAGTATCATATGAGTTAATGCAATGGCCACATCAGTCTCGATGGAATTATATCCGTCAAAGGAACGTTTCCAGGTCCGGTCCTTCAGCCCTACAACAATCAGTATATGAGGAGCATCCCTGAACCAGTCGCGGGGATAGCAGGTACTGACCTTATTGAGCATTTCAGGAGATGAGACAACAAGGAATTTCCATGGCTGCAGGTTACACGCTGACGGAGCCAGACGCCCGGCATCAAGGATTTTTTCTAAAATCTGTTTTGGAACAGGCCGGCCCGGATCATAATTCCTGATACTTTCACGGTTGCGGATCAGATCGTAAAATTCCATGTCCTTAAAATTTTATTTGATGATCAATTATTACTTATTGCTGCCATCACCCGGATTGAAAGTTTGAATTGTCCAGTAGTTCTTATTGTAAAATTGCCTGAGGTTCTTTATTGCATATAATTTTGATCCGTCCTTTTTCACAAAAAGAAACCTGGCAGAGGTCTCATACAGCTTTTTAGCCCCGTTTTCTGTAAGATAAACCGGTGCAAGATTATAAGTCCTGATCTTATTCAGGTTAGTGACATTATATTGCTCTATTACAGGTTTGTACTGTGGATCATAGTCATAAAGGGGTGTAGTGAAATAAATATAGTTACTGTCGGGACATTCATCCAGAGCGTTTATTCCAACGTACCCCAAATTAAGTTGTCCATATACAAGTGGATCATTAGTATGGTAAAGGTAATCATATTCAGGAATTGTGTAAATTGTTCCTGAAGCTGCATACAGTCTGACTCCGTTCTTTGAGATCCAGAAGTTCCCGAGATTTGTGAACCAGGATGAGATCGTATCACTGGCCCTGCCTTTTGTAAGGTCGAAAATCAGGATCCCGCTTGTAGATAGTCCGGTCTGTGTCCCGATCATATAAGGTTTGGCAGGGATTTTCCGGATTATTGTCTTTTCATATATCCCCCAGTCATTGCCTGATATTATTTCACCGGTAATAAGATTCAGGTTTCGGAGACTTTCCCACTGGTCGACTGTGGGAGTGATATAACACCAGTTATTGTCACCCAGGACAATATCGTATGGTATGCAGTTTATATCAAGTTCTTTCAATATCTGAAGATTATCCAGGTCTATATAGGCGACAGAAGAAATGTTGAATCCGATCACGGCTTTATGGCCGTCTTCTGAAATGCTAATACAGGCCGGACTTTTCGGAAGTGGAAGGGTATCTGATTCGCTTGTATTGGTATTGTACAAAATAAGTTTATCAGGCGATTTTGTAACAATAGCCATGGTGCCTGTATTCTGATTATATTCTGCATCTGTTACGATCCCGTTTATGTTAATGATCCCTTCAGGGATTTTTACAATGGCATCAATATGTACAGGAATTGCTATATTTCCTGAGGTTGCATTACTACTTATCTGAAAGTTCCCGGAAGTCTCCTTTTCCAGGTCTATATTGTTCAGGTTGACCGACACAGTTACATCTGCCGTGTAATCTCTCATAAGAGATCCTGACACAGGAGTAATTGTCAGCCATTCCGGCACTCCGTTTATTGCCCATTTAAGTATCCCGTCAGAGGTATTCTTAACTGTGAAGGTTCTACTGTCTGTTGTTTTAAAATCAAAAGAAGAAGGACTATATTGAAGGCTGGGAAAACCAACATTTTCGTATTCGACACTGAAGGAAATCATACCCAGATCCTCAACATTTATAATGATTGTTGCATAGTGAGTCGTGAAAGCGGCGATAAGATCATTTTTTACTATGTTAAAATCCAGAAGAAAACTCCCGTTTTTTACCAACCCACGCATAGAGTTGAATGACAGCCACTTCGGGTGCATGAAAATCGTGTAATCACAATTAACATTGACCGGAAGCGTTACCGGAACTGATACACTCTCCTGTTTGTTATTTAGTTGCAAAGTATCAGTCAGTTGATACAGATCAATATTATTTTTTGACAGGAAATCATCGCTACATGAAATCCATGTTATCAAAAGAGAAAATATCCCGGTGAAGTATAAGATCTTCTTCATATAAATCTCATTTATTCCAGAGGTAAAACCTGATTCCTATTGATAATTCCAGCCTTGACAGATTCTCATAGTCTTCTTTATCCAGATCGATAGTCTGACTGTTGCTGCCATCGGTTATTTTCACTTTACGCAACATTGAATAAAAAGCTGATAATTCTGCCCCTAATGAAAGATTATCAGTAATATAATATTCGAGGTTTATTGAGGCATCTGTTCCAAAATTCTTTCCGGTGAGAAGTAAATAATCGCTGAGATATTCAGCTTCATTCCGGTAGGTCGTCAATCCGAAGGAATATGTGGTGGTCATCCTGTAAGTTTCAGCCGCATTCAGATAGGTTTGATAATAAACCTGCGGAGCATAGTAGTTGACAAAGATCCTTTCCCCATAATTTATGTACAGAAGATGAACTCCGTCCTGGGGATCAATATAGCCTTCTGTATTCCCATCAGTGTAAAAAAATTTGTATTTGAATCCTGTGCCAATATCGGGAGTGATCATGAAGGTAAGGTCAGCATTTGCAGTCCAGCCTGTTTTGAGGTCTCTGTAATAGGATTTAGCTTTGACGGCATCAAAACCCTGGCCGGTAAGGGCTTCCTCAGCCTTCTCCGAACTGGCAAGCATATATCCTGCACCACCATTTATCCCGAGCCTAATTCTTTCAAAGGCATTCGTACTTGTATACTTCGGTTTATCCGGAGTGACAACTCCTGCCGAAACAGTGTAGTTTATGACTTTACTTAAGGGAAGCGAACCTGCTGTTCTGACATTTCCGGTCAATATGTCGAAATAGATTGTATTTCGTGAGATCCTGGTGATTTTACAGTTAACTGTATCGTTTGTAATTGTAATGATCTTGTCCTGTGAATAAGCCGTGAAGGCTAAACAGAAGAAAAACAGTGTTAATGCCGGAATTGTAAAAAATCTGTCCTTTTGAAGTTTTATCTGTCTGATCATTTTCTTTCTGAATGAAATGTTTTCAATAATAAATATAAGCGTTCCAAAAGTCTTAAACACTCTCCCGGCTTGTGGGAAACGAGGCTAAATTAACACATTTTTCAGCTGCCTTTTCAGCAGCTTTAACAATTATTATATCTCCTGCTGTAACAAAATGATATCTGAAACGTTTATACCTGTATTATTTCAAAGAGATGAAGATAAAGAGCAGGAAATCATTATATTTTTTCATACCCCTGGGTCTGATAATAAAAGTAGCTATTACTATAATACTTTTAAACCTTCCCGGAGGGTGTCGTGAGGAGAAGGATAAAGGGTTGCCAGTTGCTGACTGCCAACTGCCAACTGCCAACTACCAACTGTCAACTAAATGCTAATAAGAGAAATAACATCTTATAGCGACAAAGTATACAGCGCCTTACTAAAGCTCCTGCCACAGCTCGATCCTGAAATAAAACTTCCGTCAAAAGATTTCTTTAAAAATATCCTGGCAAATAATAATACACATTTCTTTGCAGGTGAACTGGAGGATGGTGAGATAGCCGGTATTCTTACACTTACTGTTTACTTTATACCGACGGGGACAAAATTCTGGATAGAGGATGTAGTAATAGATGAATCGCATAGAGGCAAAGGTTATGGAAAGGAGATCATGCTCCATGCCATGAAGTTTGCTCAATCTCTGGGTGCAAAATCGATAGATCTTACTTCCAGACCTTTCAGGATAGCTGCAAATCAGTTATATATCGATCTGGGATTTGAAAAACGCGAAACAAATGTTTACAGATATCATGTGATCCCTGATGAAGATCCTGAAGGTTAATTAATACAGGCCGGAAACAATCCATTCTTCCATCTGACTTATTAATGGCAGGATTCTGATCCGGACCGTAATGACTTAATTAATCATCCCGGCAATCCAGACAAGATAATCTTTCGTGATCTCTGATGAAGTTGTCTTTATACTCGTTTGTATTGCCGACCTGACTTTCCTTTTTTCACCAGCAGAGGTCAGAGGATCGGAAGCTTTTGCCGCAATATCAAAAAGAGCCTGTTTTGCTTCGCTTTTTTCCATCGGATTTCCTGCCGTCATCATTTCAGCAAGGGGACTGATCATTACTGCTCCCAGGTGAGAGGCTGCCAGACGCGAAATATACCTTAGCTCCCAGTTATTATTGCTGAATCCCGTGATCACATAATCAGGATCAGCATCAAGATCTTTTATCGAAATATTCCTGAATTTTGCAAACTGTCCTTCCTTCTCTGCATGATTGCCCTGTAAACCGATGTAACCTGTGAAAGGCATCCCGGTCATTGTTTTAACAGTGTCTATATCGGCCATTGTGGTGATCTGATCATCGACGGAAACCGTTACAATATTCCTGTCGCATTTTATTTCCATCCTGTACCATTTTCCTGTGGTTTCATCCGGTCTGTTTGAGACAGCCACATGACCGTACATTGATCCGGTGCAGTGGAGATCATCGCGCCAGGGTGTCCATGGTGCAAGCAGCTGAACCTCAAACCCGGTTCCTGGTTTAGAAGGATCACGCCTTATAAAAATCCCGCTGTTGCCGACATCAGATAAGAGGAATTCGAGCTTCAGGATAAAGTTACTGTAACTTTTTTCAGTATAAATATCAGTACCGGAACCGGAACTTCTGGTCACCAGTTCGCCGTCAATTACTTCAAATCCTCCGGGTTTCAGCAGATTCCACCCGCTAAGATCTTTCCCGTTGAACAGAAGTGTATAATCCTCCTTAACGGATGTTGAACAGGACAGCATTAACAGGGCTGAAATTATCAAAGTATAAGGAATGGGTTTCATTATATATTGAATTACAATAGATTAAAAATTATAATGGCAGGGTCCATGGTTTTCTGTAAGTTCTTGAAAGGAGATAATTTGCAGCATAATCTCCTTTAACGGTCTCATTGACGCTGTCCCATTCCAGCTTTCTTTTCAGTCTGAAAGAAATTACAGCCAGGTGCATCGGGATTGTCATCTCACGGACATAAACAAGGTTGCTTTCAGGTTGCTGCCTCGATTTCACAGAATCGATGAAATTCTGCTGGTGCCCGGGAGATCGTGGAATGGTCACAGGTATTTCCGGAATATCATTCACTATTTCATTTCCGATCTTTATAAGACGGTTATTATAATCACAAGTAAGGGAACCTTCTGTTCCTTCAAAATGTGCGCCGATATGCATCTTATCTGAATCCGGGACTTCCGGGGGAATGGTTGTCCAGTAAACATCGAGATCCCTGAATTTAAAATCAACATCGATCCAACGGGGTGTATCTGAAATGCCGTCGTAAGGTCGTTCCCCCCTGCTTTCGATGCTGTATAATCCTTTGGGATGGATCGACATAAACATAATATCAGCTATATGGCACCAGAAATCGGCGAAAACGCCTCCGGAATAATCAAAAAAGTGACGGTAAGTTCCATGGCAGCGTACGGGAGTATATTCCGCGTAAGGAGCCGGACCCAGCCACATTTCCCAGTCAAGAGTTTCAGGGGGTGTTTCATTTGGGGGAAATCCAAGCCCCGGAGAACCTCCGGTTTTCCAGAGCCTCACGGTATGGATCTTCCCCAGTTTGCCGGATTGAATTATTTCTGCTACACGGTGGAAGTTATCACCTGCGTGGATCTGTGTTCCCAGCTGGAAAATGCGATTGTTCTTCTGAAGATGATTGAGCATTGCCCTGCCTTCAGCAAGAGAATAGGTCAGGGGTTTTTCCCCATAAACATCTTTACCTGCCTGGAAGGCCAGAATTGCAATGAGTGCATGCCAGTGGTCAGGTGTGGCGCATGTGACAGCATCAATATCCTTCCGCTCAAGTATTTTCCGGAAATCGGAATAAAGATCCGGCCGGGCTTCGGGATTAACTGCCCTGAGCTGGTTGGCTGCGGCCTCAAGCCTAATTTTATCCACATCGCATAAAGCAGCAATTTCAACTTCAGGAAGAGCATTGAACCAGTTCATGTGGCTTCTTCCCTGGTTTCCAAGACCAATAACCGCTACTCTTACCCTGTCGCTGGGCGCAACATTGCGAAAAGTTGATGACAGTAGAGGAAGCCCGATTAAACCCATGGCACTTCCGGTAATAAATCTGCGCCGGGTAATTTGAGTTACTTTCTTCATTATTGTATTTATTGTTTAAGGATTTCTGAAGATACAGATTATTTTTTTACAGGAATTGGGGTGCTGACTTATTTCACTTAAACAATAGTGGTGCAAACTCTTTCAGATGCCTCCTCCATGTATGCCACTCATGGAAAGTACCCTGGGAAATATATGTTATTGGTTTGATACCCAGGCCTTCGAGCTTTTGTTTTGTGTCATTCACCATTTTAACGAATTGTGTTTCGCCCGATCCAGCGCCAAACCACATCAGCTTTACTTTATTATTGAATGATGCAGGATCTGCAAAAGCACCTTTGAAGGCTGTTTTGGGATCATCCATTATTCCTCCCATTATTGCCCCGCTGAAAAAGCCATAATATGAGAACAGCTCAATGTGATTAAGCCCTATCAGCATCGTTTGCATGCCTCCCATTGAAAGGCCTGCCATAGCCCTGCTTTCGCGTTTCGGGATTGTCCTGTAAAATGAATCCGTCTCAGGAATTATTTCTTTTAGATAGACCTGTTCAAGTGTTTCTGCCATCCTGGATCTGTCCCGGGGTACGTTTCCGGCAGGAGATGATGAGGCATCCTTTGCGACAGCATATCCGTTATCCATAACTACTATCATCGGGACAGCCTTTTTTTCGAAAATGAGGTTATCCATTATAAAGCTCATATGTCCCTGTTTTGACCATCCTCTTTCATTTTCCCCGGCACCATGGAGCAGGTAAAGGACAGGATAACGCCTGTCGGGATATTTATCATATTCAGGAGGAGTATAGACAAATGCACGTCTCCATTTTCCGGTAATATCAGAAAAATACCAGTGTTCACGCACATCGCCATGCGGAACATTCTTCGGCAGAAAAAAATCCTCTCCGGCAGTTGGTATTTCTATTCCGCCGGTCGGTCTGCCATAACCGTGATAGGTATCACTTCCGGGATCATTTACCCTCACACCGTCGACTATGAACCAGTAATAATGGAAACCCGGACCGGCTTCCGGAATAATTATATTCCAGTTACCTGAAGTGTCCTTTATCATATCCAGAGCTTTGGGGCAAAGTCCATCCCCTCCCTGTACCTGGACTTTCATTGCATCCGGGGCCTTCAGCCGTAAATAAACACTGTTCCAGGAAGATACCTTCGGGAATTCAGAACCCTGGATGTTTGAACCGGCTGGAATGAAACCGGTATCCGGCTGTCCGGCTAAAATCTGACTCAAAGACACGAACAGAACTATACCGGTCAGGATTTGTATGAATGAAGATTTCATAAAAATGTATTTGATGACTTGATTATGCACTTTTAAAAGCTTGCCACTTCAGTCTCAAAGATAAGAAAGGTAATTAAAATTTAATTGTTTGAAGTAAGAATGAAGAACAATCGAATTAAGAATGAAGAAAAATATTCTTCAGCTTTCTCCCTTTGAGGCAAAGCCGTTAATTAAGGAATATTTTAATCATAAAAACTACTGTAAATATCTGGTATATAACTAAATAAGTTTCCCCTCCTTAAAAAAAGGAGGGGAAACTAATATTTCAAAAACTTCTGCTAATGACAACAATTTGTAAATTAGACAATATTATACTTGCGCTTTTGTCATTACAGCAGGTGTGCAAAAAATTGTAGTGAGACTTAAGTTGACGGCTATCCCCTTAAGGATCGGATCAGAAAAAGCTGAACACCAAGCTGATTTTTCAGCTTTCTCTCTTCATGGCGGGTGTAAAAAACTGAAAAACTAATTTGTTTTATGATCCGTCAAAGTAAAGTCATCCAAAACATGATTATTATATCCTCAATAACAATCATTTGGTCAAAACAGCCGGTTTTATGATCCCCCTTGAAAATACTTTATATATTATTGATAAACAATGGGATAAAATATGTTTTCTTTCAGGTTGCATCCTTTTACAGCATATCCTGTCAATTTCAGCATTCTTTTGACGAACAGCATCATTGTGGTTATCAGTCAGGTGTATGTGTCAGCCATTGGCATGATATTTTTGATTAAGGAGGAGTATATACATCGCATTTGCCCATCAAATGGGCATCAAATGCTTGCAATGCAGTTTCAGATGCCTTATTTTTGATATCAGCAATACCAATAGTCATGAAAACAGTTTATCAGATTAAATCGGAAGCAACCGGTAAGATATTTATCCGGCGCAGGAAAATTGCAAAGTCGTTACGTTGGTGGCTTCGTGAGAACGGCTGGGAATTTACCTACAGTTTTACATGCAGCTGACTGCTGAAGATTTTTATAAACCAAAAAGATGAAAGCATTTATAAAGAACCGGGCTTGTTTAGTTTTCCTTTTGTTCATTTCAATAACAGCTTCTGCTTATACGGGGGATGATCTGAAACCGGTAAAAATAAAAAGAGAGATAAAGCAGCAGTGCCGGAAACAGAAGGGGGCATGCAGCTCATACAGGGTAAAGGATTTTACGAAACCAGATAAATTTAAAACAAGCCGGAAAAGAACCAGCCGGTCATACAGATAGATGATCATGAAAAAAGCCGGAATTATATTTTTACTGTTTTTTGTAATATCATGCGCCACAATCGAGCGATCAGGATTATTGCCTGAAGATGAGTTATTTGTTACAAGAAGATATGTCGGTGATTTTCTCGATTCAAGGCATACAAAGCCCGGGGGATTCGGATCGCCTCATCTGATCTGGATCAAGACCACTCAGGATAGTGTATATGGTAAGATATCGGCATATTCCCGGAAATGTGATTTTTCAAAGGGTGACAGGCTTTATCTGAGAAGGCTGTACCAGGCAACCGGTGTTTTTGGAACCTGGATGTATCAGATTGAAAATGAAAAGGATGTCTGGTACAAGGTAAGTGAATTTCAGCATGATAATCAGGTGCTTGTCCAGGTCTGGTTCTGACAGCCGGTCTGAAGACAGATTATTAAGAAGGTCTCGCTAAATAATATGAATATGGAAGTTGCAAAAAATCTTAATATCGAACGTCAGGTGTATTCTTTTGCACCGTCACGGCCATCAGGTGAAGAAAAGGATCTGAATCCTTCTCCGTTGAGCCTTGTCGCCGATGGTGATGTTAATTTTTATCATTATCTGAATCAGATAGGACTGAATAACGATCCCAATCTGATCATCCTTTCAGCGAGGAACCATTATTATTACGGTGAGAATGATCTCAGGGATGTGAGGACCATAATTAACATGAAGAAGCTGAATCTCATTAAACATCTGGATAAGTTTCTTGTCAGTCTTATCCGGATTCTGCCCCCGGAAACCAATTTCCTGGGTTGTTTTTCAGACAGTAATCATGCCGCAAAGAATGGATCGAAGGTTCAGAAATTTGAGCGCCTGGTAAAGAGATTCAATAATTTTCTGGATTCAAAAACTGACCGTAATTTAAATGAAAATAAAGTTAAAGAACTTCTTATTTCTCATGGTTTCAGGATTTTTAACATGAGCAAGATAGACGGAGTAACGTATTTTCACTCAAAACTTGTACAAGGCGCTCAATAAACGCTTCAGATCTCAAGGATACCCGGCTTAAATCAAAATCCCTTTCATTTCTTTTCTTTTGGCAGGAAGGCTGAAATTATATCAAGAGGGACAGGGAAAATAATTGTTGAGCTTTGTTCCGATGCCACTTCTGTCAGTGTCTGGAGGAAGCGAAGCTGAAGAGCCGCAGGGTTTGAACTAATTATTGTAGCAGCATCAGCCAGACGCTGGCTTGCCTGAAACTCTCCTTCGGCATGAATTACTTTCGCACGGCGTTCCCTTTCGGCTTCTGCCTGTTTTGCCATTGCACGCTGCATCTCCTGCGGGAGATCTATATGTTTCACTTCAACATTCGATACTTTGATGCCCCAGGGCTCTGTCTGATGATCAATTATTTTTGCCAGTTCACGATTAATTTTATCCCGTTGTGAAAGTAACTCATCAAGTTCTGATTGTCCAAGAATACTTCTTAAAGTGGTTTGTGATAACTGAGAAGTTGCAAACAAATAATTCTCCACTTCCACTATTGCCTTGTCGGGTTGTATTACCCGGAAATAGACTACGGCGTTAACCTTGATTGAGACGTTATCCTTTGTTATCACGTCCTGAGTCGGTACATCCAATACTACAGTTCTCAGACTTACTTTTACCATTTTGTCAATCACAGGTATAAGTAAAATTAATCCGGGTCCCTTTACTCCAATGAATCTTCCAAGGCGAAAAACCACACCGCGTTCATATTCACGTAATATCCTTATGGCACTAGCCAGAATGAACAGCAGGAAAATAACTCCCGCCACAAGTAATGTTAAAGTTAACTGCTCCATAATAGATCCTTTCTGTTTTTATGTTGTTTTACGAACCAATAATTTCAGATTTAAAACTTTTATCACCTCTACTTTTGTCCCTTTGCTTACAGGTCCGTCCTGACACTCCGCATTCCATATCTCCCCATGCACCATTATCTGTCCTTCGGGCGAAAGATCTGTGATCGCTTCACCTCTTTCACCGGTCATTCCTTCAATTCCTGTTACCGGTTTCCGGGTTTGTGCCTTTATGGCAAAACCGATAGCAAAAATGAAGAAGGCAGCAGTGAGTATTACAAATACCAGGATTACATGCCAGGAAATTCTGAACACTTCAAGAGTTGATTCCATATTAATTAGCATTATTGAACCAAGGGTCAGCGATATTATTCCACCTATAGTCAGCAGCCCATGGCTTATTATTTTTATTTCAGCAATGAACAGAATGATCGCGAAGATTATCAGGGCCAGACCGGCATAATTCACCGGGAGTGTGTGCAGAGAATAGAATGCGATGATCAGGCTGATCCCGCCTATGACGCCCGGAAAGATTGTTCCGGGACTGTAAAGTTCAAACATGATCCCGTATATTCCGATCATAAGGAATATGTAAGCAATATTCGGATCACTTATTAGGTTCAGGATCTTTTGCCTGAGACTCATTCCGATTTCAGTTACCGCTGCATCTTTGGTTTGTAAGACCTTCATTCCGGAACTCAGTGAAATTTCTTTTCCGTCTATTTTATCCAGAAGATCTTCGACCGATACAGCAGTAAGATCTATCACATTTGCCTTAAGGGCTTCGGTCTCCGTTATACTGAGGCTTTTCCGTACCGCATCTTCAGCCCATTGTACATTACGTTCACGTTTTTCACTGATTGTCCTTATGAAAGCTGCAGCATCATTTGTAGCTTTTTCATTCATTATTGAATCCTGTTCTCCCTGCATTGTAACCGGATGAGCAGCACCAATGTTTGTTCCCGGGGCCATCGCTGCTATATGCCCTGCCAGAGTTATAAATACTCCTGCTGATGCAGCCTGGGATCCTCCCGGAAAAACAAATACGGCAACAGGAACTGGAGAATCGAGTATATCAGATACAATTACCCTGGTTGATTTCAATAAACCTCCGGGAGTATTGAGTTTTATTATAAGACACTCTGCATTTTCTGAGGCTGCCATCCTGATACCCGAATTTATATATTCAGCTGTTGACGGATTAATGGTCGCATCAAGTGAAATAGCAATTACTTTTTTCCCGGCACTTGTTTCATCAGCTGATATTGCTGAAGCTATACCCGTTAACAGGAGAAAGAAAACAGTTATATTGAGGCTGAAGATTCTCATAATAATATTTAAAAGCAACTGACTGAAAGCAAGTGTTATCGGGCAAATAAACAGAAAATGTCGCTTTAGTCCTTTTTATATCGGTTATCGGACATATCAAATTTAATTTATTTGATTTATATTTCATATTTTTTAAGCCTCATAATTCATATATGTTGTGAATCCTGCTTTTTTGAAACTTATTTACTTAACCACAAAGTGTACCACCTTAGAGAACTCAGGAACATCAACTATAATAACTCCTGCCCTTCTTGCCACCCCTTACCCCCAGGGGGGCGCTCAGACTCAAAAGTCCCCCTTGGGGGATTTAGGGGTGAGTTATATAGTAGGGCACAAAGGAAAACACAAAGAGCACAAAGGGGTAGAATATGAATATTCATTAATTTAATTGTTTAAATATTTTAATTATGGCTTATTTCGGTTCTCAAAACAGGTTTAATGAATTTAAGACTGATTTCCTGAAAGATACGGGAGTAAAAAATGTTGAGGATAATCTGGAACTGTATACTCAGTATGTTATTGCAAGATTCACGGATCACAATAACCGCTTGCTAAGTAATCTG
>Ga0209606_1002139_pt1 | contig 22670 bp, 17 predicted proteins | sample AD_UKC057_MetaG_FD_184412 | JGI IMG/M metagenome (GOLD analysis project Ga0209606, IMG submission 184412) | Active sludge microbial communities of municipal wastewater-treating anaerobic digesters from USA - AD_UKC057_MetaG (SPAdes) (version 2) | ecosystem: Engineered > Bioreactor > Anaerobic >...
AACTAGTGTTTCGTTTTCCAGCGCCCTGTCCCCATCGGGCTGATCAATCGATGGTTCTATCTCAGCTCATATCTTTGCAAATCGCTCCTATTTAACCATTTCCGGCAGATATCAAGAGTCCTCCCCCATACTCGTATGTTGAGCGATTCCCGTGCATTGGCCGTGCATCTCGTAGAACCAGGACAGTGCTCATCATAGTAGCCGATACAGAGGTTGGCACCACAAACTTCTTCGCAGAGGACGCTTATGTCGGAAGCAGTTCCTGCCTCGACCTTATATCCTGTCTGAGCTTCCACGTATTTTTCGAATGTCTCTCCTCGTCATCGCTGCAGGAGAATGTGTAATTGCCGGCTTCTTCGGGCATCATTCACCTTCATTTCCTAAAAGGGGTCTATAGTGAAACGACTTGGATTTCTTCCGTTTACCGGTTTTCTTCGATGGTTTCCGTACCTCTTGTTTCACGGGTTCTTCCGCCAGCTGGATATCCGGTTTCCACACCTGCCAGATCAGAGTCGGGCCGTAGCCGCGCCCCGCATATCCGACACACTCGAATCTGTTTCCCAGGCGATCGACGAAAGGATCCGGGAGGGGATCAGGACTCTCGACAGCATTACTGTTCGTCAATGCCCAGAGGCTCCTGTAATCACGGTTATCCCACGATCCGTGGTGGTATTCCTCTCCACGCCCGTGATTTGTTCCATCCGTGACAATCAGGCCACCGTTACGGAGTTTGCTCAGTATTTCCAGCAGATGGTCGCGGGCGAGCCAGAGGTTTCCGCTGCCGCCTTCACCGAGGCTGTCTCCTCGGTAGAAGAACACCCCGATGGAGTCGATGTATTTTCTGAATGTCGTGAAACCGAAGCCTCGTCTCCTCACAATCCTGATGTGCCTTCTGGAATGCCTGTGCCTGTAGGTCTCGGTCATGGTCGCCGGTTCTAGCTCGGGATACTCTACAGACTCGAGCGACCTGTAGCGGCGGACATATCTCTCAACGACTTTTTGAAGCGTTGCACGCGCTGGGCCGGCCAATTCGGAAGCAATAGGAGTGAAGGCGGCCTTCATCCTCGGGAAGATGTCCACCATTGGCGCGGCAAGGTCGAGTCTGTCAGGATCTTCCGGCTCCCTGGGCCTGAGATGCTCCTCTCTGCCGAAAATGATATCCACGAACACGAACTCGCTAACGAACGGGGTGAACAAGGCCAGAGGCGTATCCAGATCGAGATTGCTGCACGGATAGAAGAGCCTGCTCCCGTCTATCTGTTCGAGAGCGCTCCTCCTGATGAAGATGTCACCGCTGTAATCGTCGATTCCGGAGTAGGTGATGATCCCGTCCGGCGTCTCTTCAACCCGGCTGTTATCAAGCAGGGGTCTTAGCTGGAGAGGCCTGCCGGTGAACTTCCCTTTTACTTGAAGCTCGGAAGAAGTGGGGAGTGACCGGGAAGTCGTCATGCGCCGAAGACCTTCTCGTTGTTCCGGTCCAGAAACTCCCGCGACGGCTTCTCGGCGGGGTTGCCGGGAAGTGGGTCCGGCGGGCGCCCATGCAGGATGTGGTATTCCTTTTCTTTCGGATGCCGGCGCATCATGTTCCGGTAGGTCATGACTCCAATCCGTCAGTGCCTCGAGCCATGCTCAGGGCACATTTGCATGAGTATCGACAGGTTTCCAGCGTGAGTCAACCTCTCTTTACAGCATCGGTGTTGCGTATATCCGTGGGACATGCTCATAAGGGAAGCAATCGGCTTGCCAGAAATGCAGGATCGACCGAGTTCGATCCCAGCCTTGCGCTTGCAGGTCTTTCTATTGGAAAGAAGCAGCAGCACCCATGAAGTCGTGACTGGCATATCAGACAGGGTATCTCGGTTTGACACCGCCTGTCGATAGCTTCCATAGAGCGGGCCAGCACTTGTTCGTATCAGGAGTATTCAGTCAGATGTACGGTAGGATGCCGACCGGCAGCATTCCCTTCCGGCTGGCTGTTTCCATGAACAGGTCCATGCGGTCCCTCGCGGGGAGTCCGGCGATCCTATCCACGCGCTCCTCCTTCGCAGATTCCGCGTATCGCCCGGTGAATCCATCCGGCAGCGGTTTTCGTGTCCCTGAGAATCTTCGGGCGGAGGGCCGGATCCAGCCATTTCCCTATCCGATCCAGCACGTCCGGGGTGACGTGATCCGGTCCGAGGGCTCTCAGCGCCTGAACGACCAGGAAGCTTTCCCGCATCCTGAAACCGGACTCCTTCAGCGATGAGTGCCTGAACTCGATCGTGTTCTCGTTGATTACGAACTCCCGCGACGGCCCGTCGGACAGGTAGGTGAGGCGGCCGGGGACCTGGGTCGAGAGCCCGAGGATGTTCAGCGCAGCCGATCCGGAGATCTGGATGCGCCAGCCATGCCTCCGGGCGATGGCTCTCGCGGCGAGATCGTAGTCGGGCGCCAGCGTCGTCTCGAGGAGATCACTGTACCTGGGGTAATCGTACAAGCCTCTGGCGATCCTTCGAATCCGTCCCTCGTTAAGCAGTCTGTGGAGCGCGACATCGACAGACTGCCGGGTGCCCAGATCGGCGAAGTCGGTCTGCGTGAACACCCAACCCCTGCCCTTGCCGTAGATTCTTGCAATTATCTTGTCTTTTATAGTTTGCGCCATTACCTACCCCGCTTTGTTGTAAGAAATATATGGCACTATTTCTTACAGACAAGCGTTTCGGAATCTACCTGTTCATTCTTTGTAATGACTGCATCTGATGCCTTTTGGATCGGTGTTACTCGATCCGGGATTCCTTTATACGGCACGGAAGCTCACGCCGGCGCCGGATCCGTCCGGCGTTTCCGTCTCGGCATCGATATGGGAGTCACTATCGGGAAGAGATTTTGCCGTGCCGTCCTCCGCCTGGTTGTCGGGTGCGTCTCCGAGCTGACCGGTCCAGTAGAGGTAGATGATGATCGGAGCATGGAGGAGTAATGAGGCGTAGCATCGAGCTACGGGTTGGCTCGCTCGATAGTGGCCCCCTGAGCCCCTGCGGGGGCTTTAGTGTGGAGGCGACCGGCGAAGCGGTTGCTTTCCTCACATTCTTGTACGATACTTCCGAAAAACGGAAGTATCGAGCAGAAAGACGGCCATGCACGAACTGACGCGGAAGCTCCTCAAGGCCGGCCCGGCGGGCAGAATCGTCAGGCAGTTCGAGATCGAAGTAATGCTCGGAGGCTCGAGGGCGCGGCGATACGGGGTGGTAAACAGGCTCCTGGCGAACGGCGGGCTGATCCGGCTACGACGGGGCGTCTATCTCATCCCCGACCCGAAGGGTGGGACAACCGGTTCGCCGGCTCTCGCGGCAAACGCGATCCAGCCCGGGAGCTACCTTTCCTTCGAGTCCGCCCTGGCCTTCCACGGCTTGATCCCCGAAGGAGTCCGCGTAAGCCTCAGCGCCTGCCAGGGCCGCAGCCGCGAGTTCTCGAACCCGCTCGGGCTCTTCACGTACACCAGCATCCCCACTGTCCCGGGCCGCTTCCTCGAAGGCGTGGAATCGACCGACACCGGCATGGGATCGGCGCTAATCGCGACTCCCCTCAGGGCGATCGCCGACCTCGCTTATGCGCGCAGGCTGTCGGTGCCCGCCAGGGCGTTTCTCGTCGGTTCGATGCGCATCGACGAGGAGGATATCGACCGGATCGAGCCTTCGGCCATCGTCTCCCTTGAAGGGTGCTTCCGCTCCGCGAGAGTGCGGGCTTTCCTCCGGTCTCTGCGTGATGAGAGGAGTAGCGGATGACGTCGCCTCTGATCAATCGGATCATGTCGTCTGAGGCGCCCACGGCCGAAGCGGAGGACATGGCTGTCCGCGAGGCCATGCAGGAGCTTGTCCTGTACGGTCTGTCCGAATCCGGCTTCTTCGCCCGCGCGGCCTTCCACGGCGGCACATGCCTCAGGATCGTGCACGGGCTGGACAGGTTCTCCGAGGATCTCGACTTCTCCCTCGATCGACCGGAACCGGACTTCGAGTGGAAGCAGCACTCAGCGATGGTCGGCAGGGTGCTCGAACAGCACGGTCTGACCGCTTCGATCGTCCAGGGGGACGGAGCATCCGCGCTCAGGCGGTTCGACGTCCGGACTGCCGGTCCGCCTCCGGAGTCACTCAGGTTCAGGCACAGGAAGGGCAGAATCCTGCGGGTCCGTGTGGAGGTTGACACCAATCCGCCTTCCGGCGCGCTCACCACGCAATCCTTCCTGGACTTCCCCATCCCCCATCCGTTGATCTGCTACGACCTGCCCAGCGGGATGGCCGGCAAGTGCCATGCGATCCTCTGCAGGGATCATCTCAAGGGGAGGGATTTCTTCGACTTCGCCTGGTATGTCGGGAGGCGGATCGTACCCAATCTGACGCTGCTCCGGTCGCTGCTCGATCAGGCGGGGCCCTGGCGGGGGCGGGGGGTCGAGCCGGATGCCCGCTGGCTGGTGGAAGCCCTTTCGGCGAGGATGGCGGGCGTCGACTGGGACTCGGCGCGAAAGGATGTGACGCCTTTCCTCGGGGAGGCGCAGCGGAAGGCTTTGTCCCTCTGGAGCGGCGACTACTTCGCCGACAGGATCGCGAAGCTGGAGCGGGGGATGCGGTAAGGCCCCGGACGGGCCGCTGTCAGCGGTCGAGCCCGTCGTACTTCGGCGCGATGCCCTTCGCCTTCTCCACCGGGTACTTGATCCGGTTCAGCACGAGCTTGTCCCGTGCGGCCACGACGGGGTCGATGCCCAGCCGGTCGGCCAGGATCACGAGGTAGATCAGCACGTCGCCGATCTCTTCGGCGGTATGAGCCTTCTGCGCAGGCGTGAGGTTGCGGCTCTGCTCCTCCGTGAGCCACTGGAAGATCTCGACCAGCTCGGAGGCCTCGACGGACAGGGCCATGGAGAGGTTCTTCGGAGAGTGATACTGCGACCAGTCGCGCTCGCGCACGAACTCGCGGACCTCTTCCAGCAGGGAGTCCAGCCCGACGGGGACGCCCGCTCCGCCGGACGGGTCACTCATCGGCGTCCGTCCCCCCGTCGGTGAGCTGGGCCAGGTCGAACCCCTCGAGTTCGGGGATGCTGGAGCCGGCTATGCCCTGCAGGTCGCCGTACATGCCGGAGGTGGCCTCGAGCACCTTCTCCAGCTCCTTCTCGCGCTTCGCCCACAGCTTGGTCATGGTGCGCTTCTCCGCCTGCAGCTCGTTCTGCATCGACCGGAACGCCTCGACGATGGCCTCGACCCTGGCCCTGAACTGCGGTCCCGTCAGATAGGCGTAGATCATCTCAGTCTTGGTCTTCTGTCCGGAAGTGACCTGGCGCGAGCGGGCGATCTCGACCAGCAGGGGGCGCAGCGCACGGGCCAGAGGGACGGCGAGGGCGAAGGTGCAGATCCAGATGCCGTCCTGGAACATCAGCTCCTCCCCCGCCCGGGGCATTGCCTGCGTGGCGAGGATGGCTATCTCGGCGGAGCACGCCCGCTGGTCGGCCTTGAGCTTGGGCAGCCAGTCGCCGGACCAGTTCTTCGTGCGCTTCGACTCCCACAGTATGGACCCGGCTATCTGACCGGTCTCGCTGCGCACCCGCTGGATGCAGTCGGCCCCGCGCACGCCCTTCTCCACGGGCTCGACCAGGTCGAAGGGGAACTCGGCCGTGAGGGCCTCCTCCAGGGCCAGCTCCTGGACCTCGCCCTGGGCCTGCTGGGAACCCTGCTCGGCGCGCTTCTTCATTTCGTCGATCTGCGTCCTGAGGCTGCCTATGAGCTGGTCCCGCTCGCGGATGCTCATCGAAAGCGCCTCCTCGGCGTCCTTCCTGGCTTTCTCCCGGGCGGCCTCTATGCCTTCCTGGATGCCCTTCTGGATTCTGAGGTCGAGTTCGCGCTGTCTCTCCTCCAGAGAGGTCTTGAGCTTGAGCGCCTCGGCCTGGTCGCGCTGGGCCTCGGCGAGCTTGCGTTCCTTGGTCTCGAGCTGCTCCTTCGCAGCGGCCAGTTCGGCATCCTTGGCCGAAAGCGCCTCTTCGCGCGCCTTCCGGGCCTTCTCCTCGGTCTCTGCGGCCACGCGCCTGCGCTGCTCCTCCAGCAGGGCCTCGTAGCGCCTGCGCTCCGACTCGCGGACAGGGGCCACGGCCGAGTCGGTCAGGGTGAACTCGGCGCCGCACTTCGGGCACTTGATGAAAGGCTCGGGCATTCTCCCCTCCTCGGGGCCGCGGGTTTCGGATCCCCCTATCCGCAGCCGTCGGTCTGATATCTAGGCGATGGGGTGCCCGGTCAACGGGCTGCGGCGTGTTCGCCGGCGTGATCGTGGCGGGGAGCACGGGCGGCCTGTCCGCCCTACGGCCGTTCCGGCGTGATGGTATGTCTGCCCGATCGGGTTCTGCCTCGGTATGTTCCGCCGGACACGAATACTGGAGGGAATATGAACCTGGACGGCATCCGGAGTCTGTTCCGACGCCTGCCGGAGAATGCTTCGAGGCTGATCTCGGCTGCCGTCATTGGAGTTGTCTCGGGTCTTTCGGCCGTCGCGTTCATGCTCTGTATCCAGTTTGTGTTCGACAACGGCATCGTCCGCCTGTCCCGGATGCCTCTCCCCGTGTTCATCCCGGCCAGTTTCGCAATCGTGACCGTTTCCTGTCTGATCGTGGGGCTGCTGCTCTGGAAGCTGAGCCCTGATTCGTCCGGCAGCGGCATCCCCCAGCTCAAGACGGCCTTCTGGAAGGACCTCGGCTTCATCGAGTTCCGCCATGCAGTCGTGAAGTTCGTCGCGGGGACGCTCTCGATAGGCGGTGGAAGCAGTATGGGCAGGATGGGTCCGAGCGTCTACATCGGCGGAGCCGTCGCCTCCAGCACCGCCGGGCTCCTCGGAACGCCTCGGCAGGGCAGGAGACGCGCCCTCCTGATGGGGGCTGCGGCCGCTCTCGCCGCTGCCTTCAACACCCCCATCGCAGCGATCGCCTTCGTCATGGAGGAGATGCTCAACGACCTCAAAAGCAGGTATCTGGGAAGCATCGTCCTCTCCGCCGTGCTCGGGGCCTTCGTGGTCCACGCCGTCATCGGGAGACGGCCGATGTACGAAATGCCCCCGTTCGGAGCGGCCTCATGGCATGCCTACGCGCTGGTGCCGGTCGTAGCGGCCGTCGGAGCTTCGATTGCAGGGATTTTTCAGCGCTCGGTGCTCGCCTGGAGGGGACGCATCAGGAACAGGTCGAGGATACCGGCATATCTGCAACCCCTGATCGGGGGGCTGACCACATGGGCCATCGGGATCGCGGTCTTCGTGATCTCCGGCAAGCTCGGAGTGTTCGGCCTGGGCTATTCAGACCTGTCGGACGTCTTCACGGGACGATTCGGGGCCTGGCAGGCGGCGGGCCTCCTCCTTCTCGCCAAGCTCGCAGCCACTTCAGCCTGCCACTCGTGGGGCGGCTGCGGAGGAATCTTCTCGCCGATCCTTATGATGGGCGGCATGGCGGGGCTTTTCCTCTCGGGCATGGCCTCTTTGTGGATGCCGGTGTCCGACGCCGACAGGATTCTGCTGTGCGCCTGCGGGATGAGCGCCTGCTTCGGCTCGGCGGTAAAGGCCCCGCTCACCGCGATCCTGATCGTGTTCGAGATGACGCACCAGTTCACCATCGTCCCCGCGCTGATGCTGACGACGCTGGTGAGTCAGGCGGTTTCCCGGCGGTTCACCGCGCTGAACATGTACGACGATCTCCTGAAGCAGGACGGCCACGACATCGATCATCCCGTCAGGGTACACGGCGTAACCTCCTGGGAGCTCGTCCCCGTGACGGCCATCGCCTCCATGAAACCAGCGGTTTTGGACGGACTGTCGCCGGATGCCGTCCGGAACACCCTCGCCGGGCATCCCTACCGGAGATTCCCGCTGGTTCTGAACGGCTCGCCGGCGGGTTTCGTCACGCGGCAGTCTCTCGAGGGTTTCATTTCAAAAGGCGTGCAGCCGGAGATCCTGCCGGCCTGCACCTGCCCGGAGACGGCCACCGTCCACGATGCCGCCGGGATGCTGCTGGACGCTCCGGAGGGGATTCTCGCGATAGCAGGCGCTGACGGAACCATCAGGGGCATACTGACCATGCACGATCTGGTGCGAGCGCAGGTCTGCGCGGAGGAGTAGCGGGACTCAGCCGGGCGCGATACCGCTGCGGCGCCTGATCTGGACGATCATCTTGTCCAGCTCCTGAAGGAAGCGCGAGCGGTCGGCCTTCGCGAAGGGGGCGGGGCCGCGGGTGATCGTCCCCTCCTCCCTCAGGTCGTGGAGCAGGTCGCGGACGGCCAGAATGTCGCCGATGTTGTCCTCGGTGAAGGGGCGGCCGGTGTTGCCCAGTACTTTCGCGCCCTTGTGCAGACATCTCCAGGCCAGCGGGATGTCGCCCGTGATTACGATGTCGCCGTCGCCGGCGTGTTCCGCTATCCAGTCATCCGAAACGTCCGGGCCGCTCTCGACGACGACGAGCCTCACCCACGACGCGTCCGGCGTGCGCATCCAGGAGTTCGACACCAGGATGACCTCGAGGCCGTAGCGCTTCGCGACGTTGTAGATCTCATGCTTCACCGGGCAGGCATCCGCGTCTACGTAGATGTCCAGCAACCGGACCTTCCCCGCTCGTTTTCCGGGAGTGAACGAGCCGCTCCGGGCGGCACGGGCTCCTTCGGGCATACGCGGTGAACTCACTCGTAACGGTGCGTCACTCGCTGGTCAGCCCTTGGGCAATCGGGCGGAGTATCGATCCGGGCCGGGTTGCGGTCAACGACAGGTTTCCGGGTGTGCTGCGGGGATGCGAACCCCCCTCCGGCGGGGTGGGTCGATCCTGCTTCCAACAGAGGTGTTTGTGTCCCGATGACGGACGGTTGCAGGCCATCCTTTCGGAAGCGGTCAGGCATGGTGCAGAATGGGGCCCCCGGGCTTCCCTGTTTTCGGGGCTGCGGCTATCTTCTCCATGCGGAACGCTTCACGACACCACACGCTCCCGACCGCAAGACCACAGAGATGGAGGAGGCGAGCAATGATCCCTTCCTTCACCGTGCTCTTCGCAGCACTTGCGATGACTGTCTCCTCCGGGCCGATGCAGGTGCCCGTCTCCGACCCTGTCGCCCTCCCGGCAGGCATCCAGGGCGGCATCGCCGTCCTCCCTTTCGGATACACCGGAATCGACGAGGGATGCCCCGATCTGCCGTCCTACCCCGAGTGGGTGTCCATCCCTGCGGGCTTCCGCGCTACCGGGATCGAGACCGTCTCGGCGGAGTGGGCCGACGTGCCCGGAGCCTGGCGGATCAGACCCCTGCCGGCGCCTGCCGTACTCTCGTCCACGCAGTCCGCCTCGGCGATACCGGATCCCGCAGTTTACGGAACCAACGCCTTCTGGCCGACTGAACCCGTGAGGCTTGCGGGAACCGGGTTCCGCGACGGGGAGCCCTGCGCCGAGCTGATCGTGACGCCGCTCCGCTATAACCCGGTGACGGGCATGATGCAGAAGCTCGTCTCGTACGAGATCTCCGTCGAAACAGCTCCGACGGCGACTGCCCGCCCCCGGCCGCCCATCGGCGACCGCTCGCCGCAGCGGCGCATGCTGATAGTCACAGACGAGGCGATCCGCCCGGCGTTCGACAGCCTGGCGTCGTGGAGGACCTCCGGAGGCATCCTCACCGAGGTGGTCACGACGGAGGAGATCTATTCCACCCAGCCCGGCTCGGACGGACAGGAGAAGATCCGCAACCTCATCATCGACCGCTGGACCGACCGGGGGCTCGACTTCGTGCTGCTCGGCGGAGACACCGGGGTCGTGCCGTGCCGCTACGCCTTCGCCATGAGCTACCAGACGGGCGGCGGCCGTGACGACAGCCTCCCGTGCGACCTCTACTTCTCGGACCTCGACGGCACCTGGAACCTCGACGGCGACGACAGATGGGGTGAACTGGCCGACAGCGTCGACCTCTACGCCGACGTGTCTGTGGGCAGGGCTCCGGTGGACACCCCCGACGAGGCCTGGAACTTCGTTAACAGGACGATCTCGTACGAGAATGCGGCGCATGCCGACCACCTCGACGACGCTCTCCTCATCGCATCGGTGATGTGGGAGAATCCCTACACCGACGGAGGCGTTCTCGGCGACTGGCTCACCGACAACTGCATCCCCGGCTTCTACGACGTGACGAAGCAGTACGAGTCACAGGGCACTTACGGCGAAATGGAGGCGGTGGAGGCCTACAACCTCGGCACCCATTACTCCTGCATCATCAGCCACGGCTGGTGGTCCGGCGTCGGGCCGCTATCGAGAGAAAGCGTCGATCTCATCGACTCCAACGGCCGCATGGCGGGGATGATCGCATCTTCAGGCTGCTGGACGAACGCCTTCGACTTCGACGCCGTCTCCGAGCACTTTCTGAACAACCCGAACGGCGGCAGCGTCTGCTACATCGGCAACTCGAGCTACGGCTGGGGCTCTCCGGGCAACCCTCTCTACGGCTACTCGGACCTGATGAACAAGGAGCTGTTCAGAATCCTCTTCGAGGAGCCGACCCTTTCTCTGGGCGAGACAGTGGCAAGGGCGAAGGACGGCTTCGTGCCCTTCGGCCGCCAGGAGAACGTCTATCGCTGCATCATTTACATAGTCAACCTGCTCGGCGATCCCTCGCTCGTTACGCACCGCATGGCGCCGGTCGCGCCCGTGATCTCCGCGCCGGACATCGTCACCTCCAACACGCGGTTCATCCCCGTGACGATCGAGACCGGGCCGATCGATCCCGGGGTCGCAACCGTGTGCATCCACGGGCCGGGATTCTCGAACTACACCGTCGCGACCCCCGATGCGTCCGGCCACCTGATCGCCGAACTGGCCGCACCGCCTACGGGCGACATGAGGGTGACCGTTTCCGGCACGGCGATAAGGCGGACCAGCATCGTGCTTCCCTTTCAGACCGGGCCGAGCCTCGTCATCGAGGACGTCGCGATAGATGACACACCGGGATTCGGGCATCTCTCGCCGGGCAACAGCGCCGACGTGCAGATCACCCTCCGCAACCAGGGCACGGTCGCCCTGACCTCGGTCGAGCTTGACGCGACGCTGACGGAAGGCCCGGCGACCATCACCGGATCGACGATATCGTATGGGTCGCTCGCCCCCGGCGCGTCCGGCGACGGATCGGGAGCGCTCGCCATCGAGGTCGATGAAGGAGCCTCCACCGGCGACATAGTCCGACTCGCGATCACCCTCACCTCACAGCAGGGCTCCTGGAGTTTCGATCTGCCTCTGCTCGTCTATGCCCCGGGGCTATGCATCTCCATGTGCACGATTGACGACTCGGCAGGCGGCGACGGCAACGGGTATGCCGAGGCGGGCGAGAGCTTCGATCTCCTCGTCGATCTGGCCAACATCGGCCTCCTCGAAGCCACCGATGTCGAGGCCGCCGTCCCCGCCGGGCCGTCGTGGCTCTCATGGACCACATCCACGGGAACCGTCGCCTCGATACCGGCCGGCGGCACCGGCACCGTGACGTTCAGCGGCAGCCTCTCCGCATCGGCTCCGGCCATCGCGGTGCAGAACTTCCTGGTCGAGATGACGGCCTCGCCGGACTGGGCCGGCCAGGATACACTGACCCTGATAGTGGGCAACTTCGGCATGTCCGAGGATGTCGAATCCGGATCGCCGGGGTGGACGCACTCGGGCGCGGGCGATCTCTGGCACGTCACGGCCTCGGCAGGCCATTCGGGTACACACTCCTGGCACTGCGGCGACCCGTCGGGCGGAGGATACGGGCCGTCGATGGATGCGGTGCTGCGAACCCCGCCGGTCTATCTTGCTCCCAACGCCGAACTGACCTTCTGGTCGCGCTTCGATCTCGCCCTCTACGGAGCGGACGGGCTCTACGTCATCATCAGCAATCCATCCGGAACCGATCGCGACACGATAGACTTCATCGGATCGGGCGGCCTGCTGGGTTCCGGCAGCGGCAGGGGCAGGAACGACATGCAGTGGCTGCCCCGTACCTACGACCTGTCCGGGCTGCGCGAGCCCGGTTCGGAAGTCCGGATCGAGTTCTCGTTCCACTCCGACGACTCTGACGAGGGCCCGGGATTCTGGCTCGACGACTTCACGCTGAACGGCTGCTACACCGGAAGCCTCGGCTTCGGGGGCGGCGCCATCCCCCGCGCGCTCTCGGCGGGCGCGCCGTGTCCCAACCCCGGGAGAGGGAGCGTCGAGATGTTCCTGGCCGTCCCGAGGTCGCCATGGACCGCCTCCGTCTTCGACACCGCGGGCAGGCTGGTCCTGCGGGAGGCTCACGAGCAGCCCTTCTGCGGCACTTACTCGCTGGACATGTCGGGCATGTCCGCGGGAGTGTACTTCATCCGCATCGAGTCGTGCGGGGCCTCCGTGGTCAGACGGGCCGTGCTTCTCGACTGACCTGTCAACCCGTTGGCGCGGGCCGGACTCATCCGCGATAATCGGGCCATCCATCTTGATGCACATGACGCCCGGTCGTGCGCCGGGCGTTGGATGCTTTCCAGGGGAGGGATACAGGGAATGCTCTCGCTTCTGCTCGCCTCGATAATCGCTCTCGGCCCCGGAGACGGCTGCAGGCTCACGGACAACCTCTTCGGCTGGTACGAACCGGAGGAGACGCTGGACGAACCGGATGCGGCTCTCTACCCGGAGGAGGATCTGGCGGTCGTAGAGACGGCCATGGCCCGACTTCGCGTCTTCGAACCCATTACACAGATGCCGGGGCACCTGTTCTTCGAGGAGTCGATCTCGCTCCAGAAGCGCCAGGGGCTGGAGCAGACCGCCGCCGCCCTCTCGGACGATCCCGGCTACAGGAGCGCGGTCGCCGACTATCTCGCCGATGCTTCCATCCTGTACGAGTGGGAGGGGATGCATGAAGGCCCCCTGGCCGAGGCGGAGTACGCCGAGCGATTCCTCTCCGGACACCCCGGGACGGTGATAGAGCCATTCCTCGTCGTGTTCCTGCTTCACAGATACCGCGCAGCCTGGGAGTGCGCCACGGTGAGGGGCGAAACGACGGTTGCCGCCGAGGCGCTCGCGGCCTTCACGGGTCATTACGGTAGAGTGGCTCAGATCGCCAATCCGGTGCTCTCCCTCGTCGCCCGCGAACTGAAGGAGGCCTCATGCGTTTACATGTACGGCGACTTCCCGGACTGGCCCCGCTGACGGAGACCGCTCTCGCATAAACACATCCGTCAGGCCGCTCAGACAAGGTACGGGCGCCGGCCTCCCGGCGCCCTCTTCATTGCGATTCCGAAGGCCCGGGGATTCTGGAAGCTCAGCCTTGAATGTCCGGTTCGGACGAATAGTACCTGATCGCACGACGCCCGATTTCACGGGTGGCGTACCAGTCGAAGGCGAATCCGATCGGCGCGCCTATCAGGGGGGCGGAACGCCTGAAGCGGGTGACGGACTTCCGGCCCAGCCTGGCGGCTATCTTGCGGCCGAGGTTTACCCAGACCTTCGCCATGACCTCCTGGGATATCTCCTTCTGCACCGCCTTGCGCGTCATGGATTTGGAAACCTCGATCCCCAGACGCTTGAGGGCCTCCTTGGCGGTGCCGCCGGCAAGAAGCACGAGGACGTCGGTCTTCAGTTCCGTCGGATCGATCGCCCTGCCGAATACATGGGCGATCGCGATTATCATCGTGATCTGGATCCTCCACGATGCGAGGAGGTCCGCCGGAACCATGACGGGCATGGTCGCAAATCCGCCGAGCCCGGTCGCGGCGCCTACGAGCCCGTTCTTGAAGGCCTTTCTCCGGATTATCCGGGTTGCGAGTTCGACTTCGCCTATGCCGGGATGCCGTAGCCTGATCCTCTCCACATAGAGGCCGATCCGAGGGCTGGCGGAGGCGATCATCCGATCGACCATCCTCTCGATGGCGCCTGCCCTCGAGGCCGGGTTGGACGGCCTCGAGGAAACCGGAGCCTGCGATTCTACGGGTAGATCCATGAGGGAAATATGATGGGACCGGACCAGCCGATACAGTCGGTGATGGATCAGGGCATCTTCCCGGTTCCGCCGGGAGAACGGACTCCTTCGGTTCTGCACGGCGCCCGTGCCCGCGCCGTTCGTGCCGAGCCGTCGACACGGGAGTAGAATTGACCGGGTTCGAGTATAATCAATGGACTCGAACCGGGAGGTTGATTTTGGCGCAATGCAGGGCGAACGACTGGCGGAGACTCCTCGAGGAGGTGCGGAGCGCCGCGGCCAGGCTCCGCGGCAGGACGGACCCGATGGCCCGATGCCTGAACGAGGCCGCGTCCCGGATCCTCTACCTCGCGGCGATGGAGGAGAGGCTGGACGACGAGTATTTCGAAACAGCCCCCATGGATCTCCTCGAACGCGACAACGCCGCGTTGTTCCCGATCATCGAGGGCGACGACTATGCGACGAGCCTCGTGAACCCCACGGTTGCGATACGTGAACTCGGCCGCGAGCCGGGTCAGGCGTTCGCGGGCTGGAGGTTGCTGATCGAATCCTGCACCAACGCCGTGTTCCGGCACGACCTGGACAGACTCTGCCTTGTATTCGGCGTGCTGCCGGCCCTCGTCTCGCTCGACGGCCCGGAGGGCATTCCCGCCGTGGTGGTCGAAGCCTACCGGAGGGGATGGGCCTCCCGATTCCTCAAGAGCGACCTGGAGAGGATGGATCCGGCCTTCACCTTCTACCGAGATACCGTCTTCGCAGCAGTTCCAGGCGACCGCCGATACCTGTACCGGTTCGGCGTGAGGATAACCCCCGCGGACATGGACATGGCGACCCACGTCGAGGGGCTTTCGCACGAGAAGGCGGATCTGATGGCCCGCTCGATCGTGGGCAGCTTCGTGCTCGGATTCGAGATGGACGGGAAGGATCTGTCGCGGAAGAAGACGGCATCACTCCACATCCCAGCGGGATTCGAGAGGATAGGCAGGAAGATCGACGCAGAGATGACCAGGCACTCGCTCAGAACGGTCTTCAGCGGGATAACGGTCAGGCAGAGGAACCGCCAGTTGAACTACGACCACAGGTTCGACTGGGCGCTGTTCCTCGACGCGCCGACACTCGATTCCTTCATGGCCGACGTCCGCAGGGGCTACGAAGAGGCCGGCTCCCGTCCGGCCGCCTACTCCGGCCCGATGCTGATCGGCACCTTCGGCGAGGAACCCTTCACCCCCGTCCCGAACCCCGATGCCGTCTCGCCTTCGGACGAGGCGAACGCTCTCTATAACGAACTTTCCATGAAGATGAGCGAGATGATGGACGGCTTCTGTCCCAGGGCGGAGACGGGCTTCGTGATGGCCGACTTCCCCGGCCCGGAGATCAGGGGCGACTTCAGGGCCATATTCGACGAAACCGTCGAGATGAACACCCTGGACAACGACGAGTACATGGCCATCCACAAGGTTCTCATCGACGCCCTCGACTCCGGCGACAGGGTGAGGGTGAAGGGTGTGGCCGGCAACAGAACCGACCTCGAGATCGCCCTCCATCACCTGGACGACCCCTCCAGGCAGACCAACTTCGTCAACTGCGTCGCGACCGTGAACATACCGGTCGGAGAGGTCTTCACCTCGCCCGTGCTGAAGGGCTCGAACGGCATCCTGCACGTGGAGGAGGCTTTTCTCGAAGGCCTCAAATACAGGGATCTCGTGATCGAGTTCAGGGACGGGTACATTGCGGACTACGGCTGCGCCAACTTCCCCGATCCCGAGGAAGGCAGGAAGTACATATACGAGAACCTGATCCACCCGCACAAAACCCTTCCGATCGGCGAGTTCGCCATAGGCACCAACACGTTCGCATACAGGATGGCGACGAAGCATGGGATCATGGATCTCCTGCCCGTCCTGATCCTCGAGAAGACAGGGCCGCACGTCGCGATCGGCGACACATGCTTCTTCATGGAGGAGGAACATCCCGTCCACAACCCGCTGGACGGCAAGGAGGTGATAGCCCGGGAAAACGAGAAGTCCCGCCTCCGGAAAACCAATCCGATGGAGGCTTACACCTTCAAGCACACCGACATCACTCTGCCTTACAGGACTCTCGGCAGCATCTCGGCGGTTGCTCCCGACGGGCGCGAGGTGTTCCTGTTCCGCGACGGCAGGTTCGTACTGCCGGGTACGGAGAAGCTGAACGAGGCGCTGGAAGGCTTGTGAGACGCGAGGTTGCCGATGGGTCGAACCTTCATCTTCCGTGAGAATGGCGGGAGCAGCCGATCGTGAACGGCAGAGCCGCGTCGATCGCCGTCATCGCCGCATCCGCCGCAGTGCTGGCCTTTGTCGTCCTCGACCGGACGGGAGTGCTCCGGCCGGAACGGACCGAGGCCGGCCCGGAGTACATCGAGGCCGTAAGAGGCCTGTACCTCCTGGAGCTGGCCGAGATGGAGTTCGGCTTCATGGAGTCGAAAACCGTCAAGCGGGACTGGTGGAACAGGATTCCCTTCGACGAGCTGGTCTGCGAACTCGAAGTCGGAGTCTACTACACGGTGAGAGTCACGGCGGGGATAGACATGGCCGGAGTGCCGGACGACATCCTCCGCATAGAGGGGAGGAGGGTCTGCGTCTCGCTCCCGGCTCCGGAGATCGTCAACACCGTAGTACGCGAGTCCGGCTCCACCTGGATCAGGACCGGAGGGCCGCCCAGGAACTGGGATGCCGAGGTGGCCGCGATCAGAGCGTCGCTGGAGGCGGATGCGGCCGCCGAAGCCGAAGAGGACGCCATCGATGCCGGGATAATCCAGACGGCTGAATCGGTCGCCGCCGCGCACGTTACAAGAGCCCTCGAATCAATGGGAATGGAGGAGATCCATGTCTCCTTCGAATGACAACAGGACTCTCCGGACCATCGCATGGGTGCTGGGGGTGCTGGCGGCCCTGGCTCTCCTGGCGCACCTGGCCCGCCGCCCTCGTGGGGAGGAGATCACCGTCGTCTTCCCTTCGATCGTCTCCCTCGTGAGGACGACTCCCGACTACGTTTCGCTCGAGCGCACCTACAGCGTCGAGGAACGAGAGACGATCGAGGTCTGTCGGCTGGGGGTCCGGCTGGGGGATATCTCCATGCTGCGCCGGTATCCCGTGAGGGTCAGAGCGGAGATCGAATGCGACGCGTTCGACGGCAGTTTCATCTCATACACGGAGACCGACTCATCGTGTTGCGTTACCCTGACCCTGCCCCGGGCGACCCTCCAGCCTCCCGTGATCATGACCGAGGGGGTCTATAGACCAGAGCCCGATGCCGATGGGCTTGGCCCGATCTGTATCCCCGCCGAGGAGAGGGCGGAGTTCATCGCCGACTACGACGCTCTCATGGAGCGGAATGCGATTACGGAAGCGATCGGCCTGGCCCTCGAGGACGGCCTTCTGGAGGAGGCCGAAGCTCGGGCGGCGACCGGCCTGACCTCAGCCATACTGGCCCTGCTCAGGGCGGGGGGGTTCGAGAACTGGGAGGTCAGGGTCGTCTTCCGCGATGCACCGGGAGGCGGACCCCTCCCCGACCACGGCCCGGCGGCGGCTGAAAGGCTCATTTCCAGCTGAACCTGATTGCTCCCTCGCCACCGCACGGCCGAAACCCTGCTTCACCCATCCGGGAAATCCCTCTGTTTGCCCTCCGTCGCACAGCCTTGCCCGGAGTTGCCTCCGATTCTCCTTGAGGCGGATATTCACACGGTCAGCAAAACCAAGTGGAGGGGGAAACCATGAGCCTGAAACGGATTCCGTTCCTTTTGATTCCTGTCTGCATGATTTGCGCTGCTGGACTTTTCATCGCCTGCGGCAAGAGCTCATCCGGGCCCAAGAACGCCCCTACCCCCTCGGTGCTCACCGCAGTCGCCAGTGCAAACGAAGTCGCCCTGTCATGGACCCGGTGCCCGGATGAGGACTTTTTCAGCTACACCCTCTACCGTTCCTACGTCGCCGGAATAGCCGGAGACACCCTGTCGGCGGAGAAGCTCGGCATATTAACCCTTCCTGACGTGCTTTCATTCAACGATTACACCCTCGAACAGACCATCGCCTACTACGCCCTGCGTACCACCAACGCCGCTGGCCTGTCCGTCTGGAGCAACGAGGAGGTCGTCGTTCTCGGGGGCTACATAGTCGCGTGGGGGGAGAATGACGACGGCCAGTGCGACGTTTCATATCCCAACAACGGTTTCACCGCAGTTGCGGCGGGATGGGATCACAGCCTCGGCCTGAGGAACGACGGCTCCATAGCCGCATGGGGGGGGAACGAATACGGTCAGTGCGACGTCCCCTCGCCCAACAGCGGTTTCACCGCAGTCGCGGCGGGAAATGATCACAGCCTCGGCCTGAGGTCTGATGGCTCCATAGTCGCGTGGGGATGTGACGGCGACGGCCAGTGCGACGTCCCCTCGCCCAACAGCGGTTTCATCGCAGTCTCGGGGGGAGTGGACCACAGCCTTGGCCTGAGAAACGACGGCTCCATAGTCGCGTGGGGATGTGACGGCGACGGCCAGTGCGACGTCCCCTCGCCCAACAGCGGTTTCACCGCGGTAGCCGGGGGGTTCTATCACAGCCTCGGCCTGAGGACGGACGGCTCCATAGCCGCATGGGGAAGGAACGACTCCGGCCAGTGCGACGTCCCCTCGCCCAACAGCGGTTTCACAGCAGTTGCGGCGGGATGGGGTCACAGCCTCGGCCTGAGGGACGACGGCTCCATAGCCGCATGGGGTTGGAACGAATACGGCCAGTGTACGGTTCCCTCGCCCAACAGCGGTTTCATCGCGGTAGCGGCGGGAAGTGATCACAGCCTCGGCCTGAGGTCTGATGGCTCCATAGTCGCGTGGGGATGTAACGGCGACGGCCAGTGCGACGTTCCCTCGCCCAACAGCGGTTTCACCGCTGTCGCGGCTGGAGATGGTCACGGCCTCGGCCTGAAGGAGTGACCTCGCGCTGAAGGCATCATTGCCGCACCCCGGGGCGGGTCGCCGCCCCGGGGAGCCTTCCAATCTCCACGGTTACATCCCGAAGCAGCAGCCGCGCCGTTCCATAATGCTATCGGCATCCCCAGGTTCTTTCGTATGCCCCCTGAGTTCACGCCAAACGGCAGAACCCTGCTTCACCCATCCGGGAAATCCCTCTGTTTGCCCTCCGTCGCACAGCCTTGCCCGGAGTTGCCTCCGATTCTCCCTGAGGCGGATATTCACACGGTCAGCAAAACCAAGTGGAGGGGGAAACCATGAGCCTGAAACGGATTCCGTTCCTTTTGATTCCTGTCTGCATGATTTGCGCTGCTGGACTTTTCATCGCCTACGGCAAGAGCTCATCCGGGCCCAAGAACGCCCCTACCCCCTCGGTGCTCACCGCAGTCGCCAGTGCAAACGAAGTCGCCCTGTCATGGACCCGGTGCCCGGATGAGGACTTTTTCAGCTACACCCTCTACCGTTCCTACGTCGCCGGAATAGCCGGAGACACCCTGTCGGCGGAGAAGCTCGGCATATTAACCCTTCCTGACGTGCTTTCATTCAACGATTACACCCTCGAACAGACCACCGTATACTACGCCCTGCGTACCACCAACGCCGCCGGCCTGTCCGTCTGGAGCAACGAGGAGGTCGTCGTTCTCGGGGACTGCATAGTCGTGTGGGGGGAGAACGACTACGGCCAGTGCGACGTTCCCTCGCCCAACAGCGGTTTCACAGCAGTTGCGGCGGGAGGGGTTCACAGCCTCGGCCTGAGGAACGACGGCTCCATAGCCGCATGGGGTTTGAACGACGAAGGCCAGTGCCACGTTCCCTCGCCCAACAGCGGTTTCATCGCTATCGCGGCAGGATACTATCACAGCCTCGGCCTGAGGTCTGATGGCTCCATAGTCGCGTGGGGATGTAACGGCAACGGCCAGTGCGACGTCCCCTCGCCCAACAGCGGTTTCATCGCAGTCTCGGGGGGAGTGGACCACAGCCTTGGCCTGAGAAACGACGGCTCCATAGCCGCATGGGGGACAACCTATTACGGCCAGTGCGACGTTCCCTCGCCCAACAACGGTTTCACCGCTGTCGCCGCAGGATATGGTCACAGCCTCGGCCTTAGGTCGGACGGCTCCATAGCCGCATGGGGAAGGAACGACTCCGGCCAGTGCGACGTCCCCTCGCCCAACAGCGGTTTCAAAGCGGTTGCGGCGGGATGGTTTCACAGCCTCGGCCTGAGGGACGACGGTTCCATAGTCGCGTGGGGGACAAACTATTACGGCCAGTGCGATATTCCCGATCCCAACACCGGTTTTATCGCGGTAGCGGGAGGAGGCATAGGACCTTGGGGAAATGGTCACAGCCTCGGCCTGAGGGACGACGGCTCCATAGCCGCGTGGGGTTGGAACGAATGCGGCCAGTGCACGCTTCCCTCGCCCAACAGCGGTTTCATCGCGGTAGCGGCGGGACAATTTCACAGCCTCGGCCTGAGGTCGGACGGTTCAATATCCGCGTGGGGTTTGAACAATTCCGGCCAGTGCGACGTTCCCCCGCCCAACAGCGGTTTCACCGCTGTCGCGGCGGGAGTGATTCACAGCCTCGGCCTGAAGGAGTGACCTCGCGCTGAGGGCATACTTGTAGCTCCCCGGGGCGGATCACCGCCCCGGGGAGTTTTCCTGTCTCCCCGGTAACACCGCGAAACAGCAGCCGCGCCGTTCAGAATGTTGCCCATATCCCGGTTCCTTCTTATGCCCCATGAGTTCACTGCACAGCCGAATCTCTGCGTCACTCTCCGCCGCACACTTTTTGCCACACGGCCTTGCCCGGAGTTGCCTCCGATTCTACCTGAAATGGATATTCACACTGTCGCCAAAACCAAAGGGAGGGGCAATTCATGAGCCTGAAACGGATTCCGTTCCTTTTGATTCCCGTCTGTATTATCTCCGCTGCGGGGCTTTTCATCGCATGCGGAAAAAGCCCGTCCGGGCCCAAGAACGCCCCTACCCCCTCGGTGCTCACCGCAGTCGCCAGTGCAAACGAAGTCGCCCTGTCATGGACCCGGTGCCCGGATGCGGACTTTTTCAGCTACACCCTCTACCGTTCCTACGTCGCCGGGATAGCCGGAGACACCTTCTCGGCGGAGAAGCTCGGCGTATTCACCGATCCAGGCGTGCTTGCCTTCAACGATTCCACCCTCGCACAGACCACCGCCTACTACGCCCTGCGTACCACCAATGCCGCCGGCCTGTCCGTCTGGAGCAACGAGGAGGTCGTCGTTCTCGGGGACTGCATAGTCGTGTGGGGGGAGAACGACTACGGCCAGTGCGACGTTCCCTCGCCCAACAGCGGTTTCACAGCAGTTGCGGCGGGAGGGGTTCACAGCCTCGGCCTGAGGAACGACGGCTCCATAGCCGCATGGGGTTTGAACGACGAAGGCCAGTGCCACGTTCCCTCGCCCAACAGCGGTTTCATCGCTATCGCGGCAGGATACTATCACAGCCTCGGCCTGAGGTCTGATGGCTCCATAGTCGCGTGGGGATGTAACGGCAACGGCCAGTGCGACGTCCCCTCGCCCAACAGCGGTTTCATCGCAGTCTCGGGGGGAGTGGACCACAGCCTTGGCCTGAGAAACGACGGCTCCATAGCCGCATGGGGGACAACCTATTACGGCCAGTGCGACGTTCCCTCGCCCAACAACGGTTTCACCGCTGTCGCCGCAGGATATGGTCACAGCCTCGGCCTTAGGTCGGACGGCTCCATAGCCGCATGGGGAAGGAACGACTCCGGCCAGTGCGACGTCCCCTCGCCCAACAGCGGTTTCAAAGCGGTTGCGGCGGGATGGTTTCACAGCCTCGGCCTGAGGGACGACGGTTCCATAGTCGCGTGGGGGACAAACTATTACGGCCAGTGCGATATTCCCGATCCCAACACCGGTTTTATCGCGGTAGCGGGAGGAGGCATAGGACCTTGGGGAAATGGTCACAGCCTCGGCCTGAGGGACGACGGCTCCATAGCCGCGTGGGGTTGGAACGAATGCGGCCAGTGCGACGTTCCCTCGCCCAACACCGGTTTCATCGCGGTCTCGGCGGGGGGAGGATTGCACAGCCTCGGTTTGAGGAACGACAGCTCCATATCCGCGTGGGGTTGGAACAGCGACGGCCAGTGCGACGTTCCCTCGCCCAACAGCGATTTCATGGCTGTCGCGGGGGGATGGGCTCACAGCCTCGGCCTGAAGTCGAATGGCTCCATAGTCGCGTGGGGATATAACGGCTACGGCCTGTGCGACGTCCCCTTGCCCAACAGCAGTTTCATCGCCGTCGCGGCGGGATGGGCTCACAGCCTCGGCCTGAAGTCGAATGGCTCCATAGTCGCGTGGGGGAGGAACAACTATAGCCAGTGCACGGTTCCTTCACCCAACAGCGCTTTCATCGCCGTCGCGGCGGGAGCTTATCACAGCCTCGGCCTGAAGTCGAATGGCTCCATAGTCGCGTGGGGTTCGAATGACTACGGCCAGTGTACGGTTCCCTCGCCCAACAGCGGTTTCACCGCTGTCGCGGCGGGAGTGAGTCACAGCCTCGGCCTGAGAGAGGAATGATCCCGGGCTGAAAGCATATTCGACGCTCCCTGGGGCGGGTCGCCGCCCCGGGGAGCCTTCAATGCTAGGATCGCACGAGCGTATTTCGGATGCCTGATGAAGCGGTTGCCCTCCGACAACGCCCTGATCGAGTACTCCGAAGGCTCATGCGGGGAGCTTTTCAATC
>Ga0209606_1002140_pt1 | contig 22666 bp, 20 predicted proteins | sample AD_UKC057_MetaG_FD_184412 | JGI IMG/M metagenome (GOLD analysis project Ga0209606, IMG submission 184412) | Active sludge microbial communities of municipal wastewater-treating anaerobic digesters from USA - AD_UKC057_MetaG (SPAdes) (version 2) | ecosystem: Engineered > Bioreactor > Anaerobic >...
GCAACGTCGTACTCGGTCCGCAATTCTTGCGCTTTGTTTTTCAGGGGGCGGTAGATGTATTCGGCCATGGTTGCCACCGCGCCGCGGTCTGACTGGTTTCTGGCGACTTTTGCCAGGGTATCGATGGCCTTGAAAGCGACCGTGCGGGCCGCCTCCGCATAATTCGCTGCTTCGGCAAGCTGTGCCTTGTACTTCTGCGAATCGGTCTGTTGTTGCGCTTCCCTGGCCGCGGCTTCGGCCGTAGCTGCTTTCATAACCGTTTCGATCGTATCGAAAAAGCCCACGGCAAATTCGAGCCGGCCATTCCAGTAGTCGACGTAGGACTGGGCCTGTTTTCGCTCCGAACGCGGCACCTGTCGCACCAACTCCAAGGCCGCCCGGTAGTCCTCCCGGTCCTTGGCGAGTTCTTCGGGGAATGGTCCCGCGGACCAGTGCCGCATGATCATGGTGGGCACGGGGAACCCGATGCCCAGCCCATGATCCTCCAGGGCGGCGGTGGCTGCCTCGATTCTGCCGAAAGCCTGAAGCATGGGCTCAACGGCTTCTTCGCCGCATACCGCGCGAATAAAGTCCCTGTACGCCGAGTCGGGCGTCGTTGCCGGGTCCCAGGCAGCCTTTGTCAGGTAGGCAACAGCCGGGTCGAGGTCGCTGATCATCCATTGCCGGGTACAGAACCCGGCCAGCCCGTGATCACGCATTTCGCGAACGAGGTCGTGGAGCGAACCGGTCGTCAATTGCGGTGGCACCCCGACACCGTCGTCTTGAAGCGTCAGCGCGAGGATCGTGGGGACTTCGCCGGCCGGGATTCTGTCGAAAGCTTCACGCCGGCGCAACACACGGGTCGGCGTATAGTCGAGAACGATCAGGAGCTCGGTATCGCCGGGCATCACCCGGGGAAGAATGGGGAAAAGCTCCTCGGCAACCTCGTAATACACGAACCGCGCGCCGGGTTTCGCGGATACGGGCACGACGTCCGTCCTCAGACGATCCAGGAAACACAACCCCGCGAGGTCGCCCTTGACCTGCCTGACTGCCCGGTCGGGCCCCCCGGTGAAATTGACGCGGCGGGAGGCGTCTTCCAGAACGGCGTCGAGCGTGGTAACTTCACCGATGCGGTAGCGCGCATCGAGCTCCTGCCACGCCCAGGTGTAGAGGTCGATCCAGCTCGGCCATTCCGTACCGGCTGGGAAGCCGTACGAATCCACTTCGTTGTAAGTACTCAAAAGCGTCCGGAGCACGGAGCCCGCCACACGCAGCAGGTCCGGGTTGTCGGGTCTTACGGAAGGACCGGGGCTTACGGTGAGTTGACCCAGTTGCTGAACGACTTCCGTTTCAGGCAGGACTGCCGCGAATTCCTTCGGAAAGTCCGTAATGGAACCCACGAAACTGGATTCAATGCCGCGGCTATGGGCATAGGCAATGAGCTCGTGGCAGTGTTTCTCTCCCGCGGCGATCAGCGCTTCGGCACCGGCTTCGGGCAACGGCAAATCAGGGTTCCAGAACTCGGTCTCGTTTCCAAAGAGCGCGCGGCCCGGCATGTCTTCGGTGATGGGGAAGCGGGCGCCGTACCAGAGGGTGGCTGTCTGTTGGGTCACGCCCTCGACTTTCAAGCCGAGGAAAGGCTGTGAAGGACCGCTGCTCACCCTGATCCGGTTGAATTTGAGCTTGGCCAGTTGATCGATGAACGGGCGGTATTGGGCCATACTCCAGCCTTCCATACCGAACGCGAAGTCGCCCATGGTTTTCCACATTCGCACGCGGAACACCGGCTCGAACACCTGGTCGATCTCCGGCAGATAGATTTCCTCGCGCGGCTCAGGGTAGACGTCGCCGTCAAGCAGGTAGCGCACGCCGTACCGCTCGCCCAACTCGTAGACCCCCCACAGAACCGCCACGGGACTCCCGCCGACGATGGTCATAGACGGCGTTCCCTGTTTCCATGGCGTGCGGCGCAACAAGAACCCTTGTCCGGTCAGAGGCACGGGCAAGGCCGCCCCCGGGAATCCGCCCGCATGCTCCCTCGTGCCAACAAAGAACAGGAAATCCCCATTCTCACTGGGCGCCGCAACGACGGCCGGAGACATACTGAACAAACGCCCCAGGCAACGCTGGAGTTCCTCCGCGGCGAACTTCTCGAGCGGAGCGCACTCCCCGGACACGACCACCTCGACCTGAGCGGCCGCGGACGGTATTGTCGGGGAAGCAAGGCTCAGCATGACAACACACGCACCGATAAGCTGCCGAACGCGATTCACGGCCATTCCCCCTCCCCCCGCGGAATCACGTGCCGAAGCGGGCTCATAGTACCACCCCAGGGCTTTCTTTTCGGAGCGACCTGAACGTATTAGAGGCTCTTCACGCGGCTATCCTATCCGCCTCTTCTGGTTTCGTCAATGGCCATCTCGTCCGCTGACTCACTGTCTCTTGATAGCCCGTGAAGGGTCTTTCAGTCCGGCCCAGCGGGTGGTGCGGTGGCTTCCGTGAAATAGCTGCGCCGAAAATAAAGGGCAACATTAACCAGCCCGATAAGAACCGGCACTTCTACCAGCGGCCCGATAACCGCCGCAAAGGCCGCGCCGGAATTTATGCCAAAGACGGCAACAGCAACGGCGATGGCTAGCTCGAAGTTATTGCTGGCGGCTGTGAAGGCTAACGTTGCGCTTTGGGGATAGTTTGCGCCCACCTTCTTACTCATGAAGAAACTTGCCAGAAACATGACAATGAAGTAAATCAGTAATGGGATGGCGATTCGGACCACGTCCAGAGGAATTTGCACGATCAGGTTGCCCTTCAGGCTGAACATGATGACGATGGTGAATAACAGGGCAATGAGCGTGATCGGACTGATCTTCGGGATGAATTTGCCGTGGTACCATTCCTTCCCCTTGGCATTGACGAGAACAAGCCGCGTCAATATCCCCGCAAGGAACGGAATGCCGAGGTAGATAAACACGGTCTTGGCGATTTGGCCAATCGTAACGTCGACCGCCACGCCCTGAAGTCCGAACTTCGGCGGCAAAATCGTAATGAATACCCACGCGTACACACTGAAGAACAAGACCTGAAACACGCTGTTGAAGGCCACAAGCCCGGCGCAGTACTCGGTGTCACCTTTGGCAAGCTCGTTCCAAACGATGACCATCGCGATACAGCGTGCGAGCCCGATCATGATGAGTCCAACCATGTATTCCGGCTTGTCGCGCAGAAAGACAGTGGCGAGCACGAACATCAGGATTGGGCCTACTATCCAGTTCTGGACAAGGCTCAATCCCAATACGCGATAGTTCCGGAAGACATCGCCAAGGTCCTCATAGCGCACCTTGGCGAGCGGCGGGTACATCATGAGAATGAGACCGATGGCAATGGGAATGTTCGTTGTGCCAACTTGAAAGCGATGGATAAGCGCCTCAACCCCGGGAACCAGATAGCCTGTCGTGACGCCAATGGCCATACCCAGGAAGATCCAAAGCGTCAAGTACCTGTCCAGAAACGAAAGTTTCTTGGCCACGCCGTGTTCCATGTGTTCGCCCTCTTTTTGCGTATTCTCACTGTGCCGATGGCTTTTTTCCCGTCACGTACAGGCTGGTAACAAATTCATTCATACGCGTCCCTGCAGGCAGGTTCTCTATAATCTTCCGGTACAGAGGGTCATTCCAATCCGTCATCTTCTCAACATACCCCCGCTTTTCCACAAGCTCGATTTCCACAAGCCCCGCTTCTTTCGCCATCCGCTCAGTTTCCTTCACCAGAACCGCGCCCGCGATGCAGCCCACGAGCGCTTCAACCATCTCGCGCATCTCTTGAGGCAGAGGTTTCAGCAACGCCAAATCGGATACGGCCGCGCGGCCGCCGGGTTTCAGCACGCGAGCGATTTCGCGCCAGACCTGGCCCTTGTCCGGCGACAGGTTGATGACACAATTCGAGATCACCACGTCCGCGGAGTTGTCGGCCAGCGGCAGGTGCTCGATCTCGCCAAGCCTGAACTCGATGTTATCGAGGCCCGTGCGTGCGCGGTATTCTTCAGCATTTCGGCGCGCCTTCGCCACCATCTCGGCGGTCATGTCGACGCCGATGGCGCGTCCCTCGGGACCCAGCTTACGTCCTGCCATGAATACGTCGAACCCGCCGCCGCTGCCAAGGTCGACGACGGTTTCGCCGGGTTTCAACGTGGCCAAAGCGATAGGATTCCCGCAGGAAAGGCCCATATTAGCGCCCTCCGGCAGTTCCGCCAGCTCTTCAGCGTCGTAGCCAATAGCCTGAGCCAGCTGGGCGGCCTCGCCGCCCCCGCCGCCACAACAGGTCTGCGCCGGCCCACAGCACGAGCCGTCCCCTCTAGCGATAGAAGCGTAGCCTGTTCTAACCCTCTCACGGATTCTTTCTTCATTGCTCATCACGTCGTTTCCTCTCCTAAAGCCTCGGACAACTGTTCTACAAGAACTCCGGTATAATTACACATGCGCTAGCTTTCCCGCGGGGCTACACACGGGTGCAAATCCATGCTTCGCTTACGAAGCGTTATAGACCATATATAGCCCGGCTATCAGTACGAGGGCACCACAACATCGTTTCAACATCACCGTCCCACGCGACTTCTCGTTCCAGTTGAGGTATTTCTGTATGACTTCGGTAAACGTGCCCGCGAAAACGATGACGGAACAATGGCCCACGCCGTACGCCAGCAGGAGCAGCACTCCATAGGCAAGGTTGGTTGCGGCCAGTTTGAACGTCACGCCGAGCATGGGGGCCATATAGGCGAAGGTGCAGGGTCCGAGCGCGATGCCGAACACCAGCCCGAGGACAAAAGCTGCAACAGGGCCGCGCCGCTTCATGTTGATACTGCCCGGTCCAGACCAAGGCATGGGGATCACGTCGAGCAGGTGAAGTCCCACCAGAAAGAAGATGGCCGCGACGAAGTAATTCCCATACCGGCCCACATCGCCCATCATCCGCCCGGCCGCGGCCGTAATAACGCCTATCAGGCCAATGGTGATTAGAATGCCTACCGAAAAAAGCAGCGATATGAGGAACGCCCGCAGGGCGGAAGTCCGGCCCTGGCTGTCGATGAACCCCACGATCAATGGGATGCTGGCGAGATGGCAGGGGCTAAGGAGAATGCTGAGAATGCCCCAGAGAATGGATGCGCCAATAGCGATCGCCGCGCTTCCCTCGACACTGTGCGTCAACGCTGTGAATAATCCCTGCATCACGATTCGGATCCCGCTGCTTCCACCTCTTACTTGGGCACGCACTCACCGATCTTGCACGCTTTGGTGATTTGTTCAGGAGTCATCTTCATCTTTGCAGAAAGGGCTTGCTCGATAGTTACTTGGTGCCCGGTCGCGGTGGCATGTTCATCGACCCATTTCCGCAGATTCGGCTCGCTCCTGAAGAAGGCTTGCTTGAAGCAGCCTGTGGACACAACCTTTCCTTCGGCGTCTTTTTTGGCGCCGGCCCAGGCAACGGCCGTAGCTGGTTCGAGTTCCGCGACATGGCCCTCGAAGGTCTTGACTGTCACGGGCTCTCCGGTGAGCGCGTCTTTAGCCTCCACTTCGATATCCTTGCCCGTGCGTGCCGCCACACCCAATGCACACATCACGCAACATCCCCACGTCTGCATGCCATCTACGCGGACGATAGAGGCGTCCTCCGGGTAGACCGGCCGGTCACAGAACCCGCACCGGGTAGCCGTTTCTTTCGTTTCCAACTGGTCCCACGCCAAAACACTGCCCCCGGATTGGGTTTGTTCTGCCTCTGCGGCGCTATTGTCCACGAACGCCTTCACCGTTGGCCGGCCATTTGGCTCTATGCCATAGAGATAGAGAGCTTCGGTCACGGGAATCAGCTCGCCCGCGGCCCAATCCGTCACCGCCGCATTTTGATGCGACTTGTTCGCGTCGGTGAGGCTCGCGAAAGTGATGATGTAGCAGTGGGGCGAACAGAACGCGACATCTCCGGCGGGTGTTTTCATGACCGTCCTGGTCTTTTCATGGATGTCCCCGTCGCAAAGATAGCAGATGGTCTCACGCGGCCTGTCATCCGTCTGCGTCGGGGCCCAACGGCTGAATGCGGGCGTTTCCTCAGACACGGCTCCGAAATCAAAGCCCAGTTCTTTCCACGCGGCGAGAATGTCATCCTTCGCAAAGAAACCAACGTGACGGAATAGTTCCTTTCCCGAGGCGTCAAATAGAATCTGCGTCGGGATGAGTTGAATCCCGTATTCCTCGCCCGCCTCAGGATTCTCGCGGACGTCGATGAACAGGACCTCCATTTTCCCCGCATATTCTTTCTTCAACTCCTCGAGTATGGGGGCCATCATCTTGCAGGGAATACACTCTTTCGCGCCCAAATCAACCAGTCTGGGAAGGCTCTTCGCAGGTGCGGCCGCCGGCTTTGGAGACGCCGCTTCAACAGTCTCTCCCGGCGCTTGCGCGTTCACGGGGCCAGAAGCGCCCTTCTCAGGGCCGTCAGCGTCATTCGGAGCGGTATCACGCGCCTTCAACACCAACGCGCCGGCAATCGCGGCGCCCAACAAAACGACAATAAGGATCTTGTGCATGGACTTCATCAAAGAACCTCCCTATTCGGCGGCGAAGCGCGCTCGTCGTGTACGCCGTTGTGCTCCTGTCCGTCAACGATTTATCAATCCAGCGAGTTCGGCGACGCGGCGGCCGAGGCCTCTCGCGGTGCCCACTCCAAACTCGTCCCCGGCGATCGAATCATTCTGGTTCCAGAGGGTCGCGCCAATGCGGCCCGAGGGTTTCCCGTCCCCGACGACAATCAGGTCCTGGCCCAGGAACCCAGCATGGATTGAACTGACGGTGAGTTCCTGTCCGCCGTTGCGCGCGCCGCCGACGGCCAGCGCTCCGAAGACCTTGTTGCGCAACTCGAACCCGTTCTTGCGAAACGCGATGCACCGGTCGATGAAGGCCTTGCACAACGCGCTCATGTTGTTGAAGTAGACGGGCGAACCGACAAGGATGCCGACGACGGCGGGGTCGCACAGTTTCTCAGCGATGGCGGGAAAATCGTCGGTCTCGCCTTCCTTCAAAGGCAGCCCTCCAGCCACTTGAGGCGGGATGTTCAACCCAGACAACTCGATCAATTCGGTCTCGAGCGAGGGATCTTGCTCCTTGGCCGCCTCCAGGCACAGGGTCAGCCCGGCGGCGGTCGTCTTTCCTGCCCGCAAACTGGTGCTTACCGCAATGACTTTCTTGACCGAGGGTGACTCTTGTGCAAACGCTCCCTTGCCCAACGTGCCCGCAACCACGGCCGCACCCGCGGCTCCCATCAACGCTCTGCGGCCAATTTCTCCAGACATGCCAGTGCCCTCCTTCCCAAGTTGACGGTCTCAACCGGAATTTCCAGTGAGCGCTTCACGCGCGGCAGCCAACGCCTTGCCCACGTTTTCCTCGGTGGGAGGCGTTTTGCCTTTTTCCATACCCAGGGACCCGAGTTCGACGTGAGCGAGATCGTTGAATCCGCCCTTATCCATAATCTGCTTGGCACAGGCCTTGTCGCAACCGTCAATAACGACCAGCCGGTTGGCAAGCGCTGCCTTTTCCAGGATGTCCGGAATCTCCGCCGCGATGGCGGCAGTGCAACACATGAACGCCGTTTTCTCGCGCGCCAACGCGCGGGCGGCCTGATCGGCGATCGCCCCGACATCGGCGGCGCCGGAACACGCAAAGGCCATGTTGTACTGGACTTTCCCGCAACTGCATGTATTCTGCTCGGCCATACTCAAACCCTCCAAGGCGCTCCCCTCTATTGCAGCATCTTCTTGATTTCCTCGACCGTCGGCACCTTGCCCGAAACTTTCACCTCCCCATCGACAACCAGCGCCGGCGTCATCATCACCCCGAACGCCATAATCTTGTCAATCTCCTTCACTTTCTCCAATTCATATTCAACGCCCAGCTCGCGAGCAGCGGCTTCAGCGGCCTCGGCCAACTTCTGGCATTTGAAACATCCCGGCCCCAGTATCTGCAGTCTCTTCATGACTTCTTCCTTTCTATCCAGGGCGTCAAGCGCCCATAATTGCGCCGAAGAGCATCCCCGTCACGGTCGCCATCACGATGACGAGCAACACATATACAACGGTCTTTTTCGTCCCCAACACGCTGCGGAGCACGAGCATGCTGGGCAAACTGAGGGCCGGACCCGCCAACAACAAAGCGAGAGCCGGACCCTTGCCCATCCCGCTTCCGATCAATCCCTGGAGAATCGGCACCTCGGTCAGGGTCGCGAAGTACATGAACGCGCCAATCACGGCGGCGAACAGGTTTGACCACAGCGAGTTGCCGCCGACCAGGCGCGAGACATAGGCGGAGGGGATCAGACCCTCCTCACCGGGCCGTCCCAATAACAGCCCGGCCACCAGCACCCCCGCCAGCAACAGAGGCAGAATCTGCTTCGCAAAAGTCCAGGTCTGCTCAAGCCAGGACTGCATTTCCGCCGATTCCGTGTGCGCGATAATCACCAGCCCGAATAAGCCGAGCGAGAAGGGCGCCAGCGGGCCGCCGGGAGCGAAGAACGCCGCCGGAATCACGATGGCCGCGAGAACCGTCAGCTTCCACCAGCGCACGCCGAACCACAGCGCCAGGGCAGCCGCCAGAACGGCCGCCGAAAGGCCCGTCAACAGCCACTTATTGGCGTAGACCGCGTACCAGAACCCGCCAGGCGTGTCCGGCGCGCCCCAGTTCGCAAACACCAGCACCCCCGCCAGCGAAGCGAAATAGACGCCGTTCTGCCAGAGGGGGCGGCTGGTTTCCGGAACAGGCATGGCGGCGGCCGCCTTCGCCTTCGCCAACTCCTCCTTCCGGAAGATCAGGTGCATCGCAAGTCCGATGATCACGCTGAACGCGACAGCCCCGACCGCGCGGGCGACCCCCAGCTCGAGTCCGAGCACGCGGGCCGTAAGCACGATAGCCAAAACATTAATGGCCGGACCCGAGTACAAGAATGCCGTTGCCGGACCCAGCCCCGCGCCCATCCGGTAAATGCCCGCGAACAGCGGCAGCACCGTGCACGAGCACACGGCGAGGATCGTGCCCGAAACCGAAGCGACGCCATATGCCAGGACCTTCGGCGCGCTGGCACCCAGGTATTTCATGACCGACGCCTGGTTGACGAATACCGCGATGGCCCCCGCGATCAGAAACGCCGGGATAAGGCACAGCAGCACGTGCTCGCGTGCGTACCACTTCACCAGGTGCAGCCCCTCCATCACCGCGTTGTCGAACCGCGCCCAGCCCACCGGCAGGAAAAAGCACACCAGAAACCCGACAACCAGCACGGCCAACGGCTTCCATTCCTGCTTCCAATCGGTCATAACTTTGTCCCTTCTCACCAAATAACCAAGTAGGCGGGCAACAAAAGGGGGACCCTTCGGTCCCCGTCACCGTGACACTACGACTCGATGGCCGCCAACGCCTCCGCCGCCTTCTCTCTCATGACTCCCTCAATGCACGCGAACACTTTCAGCACGCAGGGTGTCCGCAGGGCGTAGAACACCATCAAGCCACGCTTTTCGTCCTGTACAATGCCCGCGTTCTTGAGCAGCGAGAGATGCTTCGACACGGTCGAGATGTCAGCGCCGACCATCTCCGTCAATTCGCAGACGCATTTCTCGCCCTTCGCGAGTTGATCAACCATAAACAGCCGGGTGGGATGGGCCATGGCCTTGATGACCTTCGCCCGAGCCTCATACCGTGCCTGCGTTTTCGCGTCCATGACAGCCTCCTGATTAGTTGGCAATTCTGCCAAATAAGAAAGGGCTTGTCAAGCGCTTCCCGCCGCAGAGGACGCAACTACGCTACACGCCTCGAGTATCCCGCCGTGAAAAGTGAACCTACCTGACGCCGCTGCTCTCCCGACTGCCCCGCCACTTCGGGGAACATGGAACACCATGCGCACCAGTTCCCGGACCTAGTCTTCGGAGGCGCCCTCCATGGGCGTCACACCTTCCGGGATGGCGTTGGCCTCGAGAACGACGTTTCGACTTCCGGAACCGTCAACCCGCAAAAAGGTGCTCACGTTTTCGCCGGGTATGCACCCGCGGATAAAAGCGTTGCGGACATTTCGGAACCCGATAAGCATTTTCTGCTCGGGCGATGCCATGCCGTCAAAACCATCGATGTCGAATCCCTCGACGTCGTCGCAGACCATGGCGGGCCGGCCGTCGGGCTGCTCCCAGGCCACCTCGACGTTGTCCATGCGTAAGTTGCGCACATGGCGCACGAAGAAACCGTAAGCGGGCAGTTTCCCGAACATCGAGTGCTCGGGGTACTTGTCTTCATTTTCAGGAACAGCGTAGATATCCTCGCGGGCGTGTTCGCCGCCGGCGAATGAAAAGCGCAGGTTGCTGAGCGTAACATTCTCCACGAAGTGGCCAGGAATACCGGTGATGGAGCAGCCCACTGGACCTGCGCCCGACGCCTCGATACCGCTGACGGTCACGTTGCGCAAAACGCCCACGCCAGGCGCGTCCATACCGTCCACGGGAGGGCGTGCGCGATTGCCCAGCCGGATGAACAGCGGGCACCCTACGTTCTTCATAGCCAGATTGGACACGACCACGCCGTCCATCGTCCCCCCGTCGACAATCTCCAGAGCCACGCCTGCGAGGCCGTTGTCGTAGACCACGCAGTTGCTGATGGCAATCTGCTGGAACCCCCCGTTGGATTCCGTGCCCATCTTGAGTGCGTTGCAGTTGCTGCTGAGGAGGCAATTCGTGATGGCGACGTTTTTCGTGGGACGAAACGCGGTGCTCTTGAGTACGATGGCATCGTCGCCGCTCCAGATGTCGCAGTTGCTGATCCGCACGTTCTCGCTGCAGTCGATATCGAGGCCGTCGTTGTTCTTGTTCACCCGCGTGCGGATCGTAACCCCGTCAACAGCCACCCCGTCGCAATCGAGGAAGTGGACGGTCCACATGGGACTGTCCCGGAGGGTGACTCCGTTCATGCGGACGCTTTTGCACGAGACGATGCGGATCAGGTAAGGCCGGACCTTGTACTCTCCGTCGAACGCCCCGCCCTGCCCGTCGATCGCGCCGGGACCTTCCATGCCAGTATTCTCGGCCTTTTCGGCGTAGATGAGGCTGCGGGTGCTGTACCTGTCGGTAAACGACCGGAATCCCTGGACCGTCTCGGGGTAGTCCTCCAGATTGGTGCTGCCCAAGAGCACCGCGCCCGCATCCACGTATAACCGCACGTGGCTCTTCAGGAACAGCGTCCCGCAAAGATAACGTCCGGGAGCGAAATACACCGCGCCCCCGCCATTTTCGTGGCATGAGTCGATGGCCTTCTGCAGGGCTGCCGTGTCGAGCGTCGCGCCGTCGCCGGTCGCACCATACTCGCGCACATCGTAAACCGCCCCGCCGGACGGGGCCGCGGCAGACAGAAGTGATACGAGCATGAACAGGCATGTGCCTGAGCCCGAAATAATGGTCCTGTTCTCGCGGAATAACGTTGCAGTAGCCATGCCAGACCTCCCCAGTCTTGGTCCTACTCGGTTCGTCCCTTGAGGGTATTGGAAAACCGTTTCAGCACGCTCATCTTTTCGGCAGGCCCTTCGAAATTCCATGCTTCGTGCACGTCGATGCCGTCGAACCCGTTTTGAAGCACGCGCCCGGCCCACTCGCTCATGCGTTGTTCCAGCGCATCAGCCTCTCCCGGAAGCCATTCCGAAAACAAGTATAACTTCGTCTTGCCGGCGCAATATTCGCGGTAGTGGGCAGCCGCCCATTGAAACAGGTCCTGGCCCTCGGCGCGCTGGATATCCGTTTTGAGCGACCAATAAGAGGCCTCGGGATTCGCCGCGATCTCGTAGTCGCCGAGTATGAACGCGTCCGCGATACCCTCGTCTACCAAGGTTCTCCAATGATTCGAGTATCGCACGACATCGTAGGTGCCAAAATGCGGGTCAACCGTGAACTGAGTGTAGCGGCCAAGTTGGAGGCCAATCCAGAGTTCCTTGCCTTGCGCGTGGCAGACCTCAGCGAGCTCCCGGTAGAGCTGAACGACAAACTCGCCTTTGATGTCGTGCCAGGACTCCTTGTCGAAATCGCCGGCGGCGCGGATATCGACGCCGTAGCGGGCTTTGAATGCGTCCGCCACGGGCTGTTCGTAACCGTAGAAATCGGTCTTGTGCGAATTGGGCATGTGGCGGCAATGGGCGCTGGTCGAACAATGAATGCCATCGGCCCCGAGAGCCAACAACTCTTTCGCCTGGGACACGCAGAACGCGCGCGCTTCGGGGAAGGCATAGCTGATCAGGCCCGGGAACCGCAGCTTGCCGTCGCGGGCAGTCCACACGCAGTGAGGGTTATCTTCGAGAAATTTCGACCGGTACCCGGGATAGAAGTTGTCGTACATATCAATCCAGACAATGGCCTTCATGCCGCGTTTGTGAGCAGCGTTGATGAAGGCTTCGGGCGGATTGCACGCCTCAAGAAAGGCCCGGTACCGCTCGATGACCTCCTTGCGGTTCGCAATGTAGCCCTCCACGTCGCCGAGCACCGGAGACTGATGGAGACGGGCGTGATCCTCATCAAATTGCATGGGGTAGCTCAGTTCCGTGCGGTACGGCAACACGCCAAGATACCCCGTGCGAATAAGGAGAACCTCGCACCCGCCATCCTGCAGGCGCCCCACCAGGGAGTCCACATCGGCTTCGGTCATCGGTTGCGGCCGGCCATACACCTCGTCGTTCACGTCCACGTCGACAATGACGGTCGGGCCATTAACGGCAGCCGCCGAAGCCACCACGATTGCGAAGGGCACAAGAAACGCTGTCATGGGAATTCCCCTATGGGCACGCAGCCTGCGTGTTTGTTGGAAGACGTTCCGCAATTGTTGTACTGGAACGCACAGCCGAAAACAAGGTCGGCGCGGCAGCAAAATGAGCCGGGAACGCCACTCAACCCATTACTGTCCCTCATGTTAAACTACCTCCCCCCTCGTATCCTAACTAGAATTCCGCGAATAAACCGCTTGCCGCGAGAGAAATCCCTGAATCTACCCGAAATGAGTGGACAAACTCGACGGTTCACCGTAAAATGTAAGTGGATGAAGGCCCATGCAGGAGGTATCGGGCTGCGTGGGTGGATGTACGGGAGTTGAAGAGCGGCGCAGTCACACGAAAGGCGCGGGAAGGCACATCGGTCTCATCTGATACGGTGCGTGCAATCGGCGCGAGTCTGATGTGGCGCGCGCCGCTTTTCCCTACTTACGCGGTGTGCCCGAGCGCCAGCCTTCTGTTGTATCCGCCATCCCCGAAACGCAGCCACAAACTTGACGGATGTGCCGTCGCGTGGGCGGCAACTGCCTGTATATGGATGGCCACGTGGAATTCATCCGGTACCCCGGCGAATTCCCAATCTGTGCTTCCTGGGTGGCCATGATGGACCTGCTGTCAGGCACCAACGACCCTTACGGTTGATAATCAACGCGTGATCCAAGATTTCCACGGCGGCCGCGGGATTTCTCCTGCGGCCGTTCTTGTTTGCCGGAGGGGAGGCCAGATGTCCCCCTTGCTATTCGCCCCCGAGCCACTCGAGGTCGGCCAAGTCCTTGGCTCTGCCGAGCGCCTTCTTGTTCACAATCAGATGTTCCCGGCTCAGTATCCTGACGGGGAGCCCCTCCAATCGTGCGCTGACGGCCCCAGACCACGCGTCATCGAACGGAACCCCGGTCAATGTCGTTAGCAGGTCGATGCGGTTCGGCGGAAAGCCGAGCTGGATGATCTGGTGTTCCTCGCTGAAGTCCCGGGCGCTGAGTCCCGTGTCTTTGAACCCGAAAGCACATATGACCCGTTCCATGCGCTGCGCGTTCTCGTCAGAAACCCGCAGAAAGAGGTCGATATCCCCCGTGTAGCGCGGGCAGCCGTGATAGGCCATGGCGTGCGCGCCAACAACCACATAGTCAACGCCGTGGGAGTTTAACAACTCGATAAACGCGCGCAAGTCGGGATGTAGCGCCATGGTTGCCCCTTTCAACCAGTTCAACCAACAGATCCAGCCGCTGCTGCGGCGTCAGGGAGCGAATATACTCGCGATCTGCCCTCTCGGCTTCGCCATGCGTTCGGAATACACGTACAGTTTTCTCCATATCTTTAGTCTACCACGAATGCTCGAGAATCCTGCGTCCCCAGCCCTCTCAGACCTTTCTTAGCAGGACGATGAGGTCCGGCGAGACCGACGTCTCGAACGGTTCGCCGCGGAACCCTCCGTAAAGGCCCTCCGTCTCCAGCGCGCTTTCCCGTGCAAGCGCTATCAACTCGTCTTGTGACCAATGTCTCAAGACGGCCGTGTCCACGGCGGACTGGAACCGTCCCTGTTCTTCCTCCACAAAGAAGTTCAGTGCGAGCAGTGTGTAGTTCCCGACGGGAACAAGGTTCTTGACGGCGACCAGCTTTCCTTCGGGGAGCAAAGCGTCCTCGACTCGGTGCCGGGGCTGGCGCGCATCGGGACGGCCATAATTCAGCACCTGGAAAAGGAACAGTCCGCTCCGCGACAGCCGCTCTCCCACACGCGAGAATACCCGGCGGAGGTCGGCCTCCGCGATGAGCAGGGAAAGGGAATTGCCCATGCAGATGGCGAGATCCCACGTGCCGGCGGGCGGCGTGCGCATATCGCCGGCCCGGTAGTCAACGCGTTCATGAGCCCGGTGGCTTCGCGCATAGGCGATCATTCCTTCGCTCAAATCGGTGGCGGTAACACTCGCGCCCTGCTGAGCGAACCAAAATGCATGCAGCCCCGTCCCGCACGCGAGGTCCAGCACTCGCTCGCCCGGGGCACGCTCAAAAACCTCGCTCAGGAGCGGGCTCTCCCGTTCCAAGCGTTTCCGGGCATTGGCGAGAACCTCGTAGTACCGCGCGACGCGCTCGAAAGGCCTCGTCTCTTCAGAAGACATGCGTTAACGTTCCTCCTGCAGCGTGCTCGCTCACAAGTGATTGGCCAGTTTGTACTTTCTGATGCTGTCAAGTATAATCTGTTTACTGCAAGTCTGCATGGTACGTCTGTGGAGAATAGAGCATGAAACGATTGCTTCTTCTGACGCTTCTGGCGGGAGTATGCTTGATCGTGTTCTCGGGCTGCAAAGCCGAAGAGCCCCCGCCGCCACCGCCTCCTGCTCCTCCGCCTCCTCCGCCTCCTCCGCCTACGCCTGAGGAAATCGAGGCCGAGATCAGAGCAACATTCGAGCCGAAATACAAGATTCTTTACAGCCTCGTAAGCGGCGACGCCGCGGCTGCTCAGCAACAACAGCAGCAACAGCAGCCCCAACTGAGGCGGAACAGACGCAGTGAAGACGACGAAGAAGAACTGGAGCCGCTGCAGCAAATGGCCACCGAGCAGCAGGTGAAGGACAGCATCAAGACCGACCTGCTCAACGCCAAGAACAAGCACAGCGGGACGGACTACGGACAAAAGGGCCTGAAACGCGTCGCAAACATGTTCGAGCGCGACATTACAAAAGGCTATGAGCAGGGCCCAAACAACCGCAAGATGTATAACGTAGTGTTCATGGCGTGCGACCTGCTGGAGGTTCTCGAACCGGAGAGCACCATGCTGTCACGATACCGGCAGCTCGCGAAGGATCAGCTCAACCGGCCAGAAGTCAAAATCACTGGTAGTACCACCATGGACGGCGAGACCACGTGGTTTTTCCAGGTAACCTTGCCCGAAACCGGCACTATGGAAAGTGTACGGGCGCGAAAGGGCGACGAGTTCTACGGCTTGCGGTTTGTCAACGTTCTTGGCAATAATCGCGCCGTGGAGCTGGAGTACCTGAAACTGAATGAGCGGTTCATAGTCCCTGGGCCGTAAGAGCGAACTATAACCAAACAAGTATCTTGAAAGCCCATGCTGCACGTTGCATGGGCTTTCCCAAGACTAGCGATGGCGACTGGCGAACGTACGGGTACCCGCTCAGAGGTTAGCAGTATGAGGCGTCAAAGTATACATCTGCTGACGGGACTCGTCCTGTGTTTGGCAGCAATTAGTGGGTGTTCCGGACAGGACAAGTCCGGCGTCGTCCCTCCGCCTCTTCCAGAACTTCCACCGCCGAACCAGCCGCTCCCCGAAGAGATCGCGGCCGAGATCCAGGAAGGGCTGAAGCCGCTTGACGACGTCGCCAGCTTCGAAGCGGGCATAACGCCCGAGTTGAAGGAACAGCTTATCACGCACCTGAAGACCGCCCAACACAATCACAGCGGAACGGAGTGGGACCGTAAAGGCTTGATGCTGACGGCGAACGGGCTCGAGGACCGCCTCGAAGCCGCACGCGAAAACATGCACACAGACCTGGTTCTGCTCTTGTGCGATCTGATCGAGGTCATCGAACCCGACAACACCAAGCTGCCCCGCTTTCGCGAATGGGCCCAAATCCAGTTGGAGCGCCCGATAGTCAAGATTGTCGGCTGGTTCGAGTTCGAGAAGCCTAGTTACGGAAAGGATGAGATCTACGCGCTGCTGGAGGTCTATATCCCGGCGACGGGCAAGACGGAACGGCCTAAAGTCATGGAGGGAGAAGAATTTCTGGGCCTCAAGTTCCACAGGATCATCGGGAAGAAGCGGGGGATGGTCTTGGAGTATCTCAAGACCAAAGACAAGTTTGCGGTGTACGGCCCCGGAAACAGGGCCGCGATCTTGAATGCTAACCCCAATTCTTGAATCCAGCCCCCAGTCCTTCCAAAGCGCTCAGCTGCGGAAACCCTTGCGGGGGCGACAGCGCCACACCAGATCTGGTATAGTCTCCCCCACACAACCACCGGCGCCGTAAACACGGTAACTCGTTATGAAAGCAACCGCAAACGAACTGCAATTCCGTTGGTTTACAGCGGCAGCGATTGTTCTCACGGGGTTTATCGCCTATACGAATACCTTTTCCAACGAATTCGTATGGGACGATGCCTCATCAATACTCCTCCACAAGCACGTCCAGGACCCCGCCAAAATCGGGCAACTTTTTCGTGAAGACTTGCATGCCTTCGGCAGAGGACAGGGCAATTTCTACCGGCCGCTCCTCGCCGTTTCGTTTATGGCCGATTACGCGTGGGCTTTCGACGGAAAGACCGAAGCGGGCGTACCGCAACCCGCTGTATTTCCCTTTCATCTTACCAGCACCATTCTCCACGTGGGAGCCGCCCTCTGGCTGTTGGCGCTTCTGTGCCGAATGCGCGCGCCGCGGTCTGTCTTCCTGGCCGTGCCGCTATTGTGGGTGGTGCATCCCCTGCATACGGAGGCGGTCGCGTACATCAGCGGCCGTGGCGATTCGATGGCGGCGTTCTTCATGTTCGCGGCACTATGGTTTGGGCTCTGGGAAGGCAGCCCCCGCAAACGCGTCGCGGGGATGATACTGAGCGGATTGTTCTTCGTGGCGGCCGTTCTGAGCAAAGAATCCGCCCTGGTGCTGCCGTTCCTATACCTCCCGCTGTTGGTCTGGGCGCCGCGCGCCGATGGGACGAAACCGGCCAAAAGCGACCGCATCGGCCGTCTGCCGCCGATTGGCATCATGACCGCTATTTTGATCGTTTATGCGTTTTTGCGCACAACGGTTCTGAATTTCGGCAGCGATTCGGCGGCGCCAGCAGCGGGGCTCACGGCCCGCCTGCTTGAAACCGGCCAAGCGGTGGCGATGTACACAAAGCTCATTTTTGTCCCCACCGGCTTGCATATGGAACGTTCGCTTGCGGGCGCGCCAGCTTGGTTGGGACTCGTGGGACTCCTGATCCTCCTGGCAATTGTGGCCGTATCGATAGGGGCGGTTGTCAGGGGTCATTCGCGCATCGCCGCGGCCGGCGCCTGGTTTCTGATCACATGGTTTCCGATCTCGGGCATCATCCCGCTCAACGCGCCGATGGCTGAGCATTGGCTTTACGTTCCCTTGGCGGGCGCGCTCTGGATGTTGCTTGAGATCGCCGGGTTGACGTTTTCGGCAAAACCGATGCCCTATGTCTGCTACACCGCTGTCTACCTCTGCTGCCTGGTCCTGATTGCCCTGACAGTCGAACGCAATAGCGACTGGCGAACCAATGAAACGCTATATGTTGCCACGCTTAAAGACAATCCCACATCCATCCGCGTTCACTACAATCTGGCCGCAACGTACCAGGACCTGTTAGACAACCCCGCCGGCGCACGTAGACATTTCGAACGCGTCATTCAGCTCTACCAAGAGAAGAAGGACGCCGAGGGCCTGGACAAAAGCATCTTCTGGGACGACGAACTCGATGCGCATTTATCGCTGGGCGACATTCTAATGGAAATACGGCCCGATCAGGCCATGGAGCACTATGCACGTGTGCTCTCTGTAAGCCCCGAGGGAGAAAGGAAGGGCTTGGTGGGAATGGCCGCCTTCGGAATGGGACGGTGCAGTTTGCGGTTGGGCCAATTCGAACAAGCCGAACAGTTCTTCAAGAAAGCCATCGTACTTATTCCCGAACTGAAGACCGAGGCCGATAGGATGCTTTCTCGTGGTATTTGAAGCACAGACTGCCAAGCCAAGTGAAACGCAGCATAAGCATTTGCGCCAGAGCAGCCCAAGGTTTAGAATCTCCTTCATGAGCAAAAGGGGGACCCCGCTGGGGAGGGGACAGAACGGCAAAAAAGGGGGGTGGTACTTTACTGGGACGGCCGAAATCGAGAAATACTTGAATTTCTTATTTCGGGTCCACCCCCGGCGGCCCTTGCAAAGACCACGGGCATGCCGTAATCTCCATTACCCTCCAAGGTTTTGGGGGACATCGACTAACGAAAGATTAAGGGGATTTGTTGACACCTGTGTTACTCCGTGATAGAATGGCAAAACTGAAGGATTTTGTGTTCCTGACCGGATAACTGGTCGAACGGAGGTTTTTCCAATGGCTGATGACAAGCCGAAGAATGGCAAGGGCGTTCCTCAAGAGGAAGAAGGCGCCGGCAAAGGCAGGTTCGAAAGTGACAGCGGCCTGGGAAATCTTCCTCCGTTAAGCGATTTCGAATCCACCGCGGACACGTCCGACACAAACCTGCCACCACTAGACGGGACCGATTCGGGGGGCGATCTGGATAAGGGAACGCCCAGCGGTCTGCCCCCTATCAGCGACATTCCCGTCGAGACACCCGTGCCTTCGGGAAGAGGCCAGGCGGGACCTCCGGACTTCGAGTCTCCGAGCGCGTTTGACACGCCCACCTCGGCGTCCGACAGCGCCTTGGATACGCCACAACCCGAGACGGCGTTCCAGGATCTCGCCGCCGACAGCGATTTCACGCCCGAGACGCCGGAGCTCGGCCCCGGACCGGACACCGATATGGAGACCCCGCTGTTTGACAGCGCTTTCGGCTCGCCAGAAACCCCGCACGGCATTCCGGACACCGGCGCCCCCACGCAAGCCATGGAAACGCCCATGTTCGGCGCCGACGAAGAAGAGCTGGGTTTCGACGAGGGAGCATTTACCCCCGGAGCGGGCTCCGGTTTCGGGTCGCCGACACCCGCACCTGACTTCCATACCGAATCGCCGGAACCGATCGGCATGCCTGCGCAGCCAGGGCAGTTTGGCCCGCAAATGCCGATGCCCGAACCGGCTCCAGCACCCCAAGTGGTCCGCAAAGGCGGCATTAGTCTCATGGTGGCGGTGATTCTCGCGCTGGTGGCCGGTGTTGTAGGCCTGGCAGCCGGATATTTCTTATGGCCCACCCTCCAGCCGATGCTGGGAATGAGCACCAATCCGCTGCAACAGGAAATGGATGCGGCCAAGAACGAGCTCAACAGCTTGCGGCCAAAAGCCAACCGGCTCGCGGAAATCGAGAACCAGTTAGCTGAGATTGGCGGGATCAAGGATCCAAACGAACTGGTGGCCGAGATCAACCGTCTCACGGACCAGAAGAAAAACTTGGACGCTGAGGTGAAGACTGCTCAAGAGCAGGCTCAACAAGCAGGACAGGCTCTCACCGCCGCCAAAGAACAACTCGCGACTGTTGAAAGCAACCTGAAAGACAAGCTCGACGCCTATGCCGAGGCCGATGAGGATTATCAGGAACTGCTCAACCAGATCTCCATCGTGCGAGCTCGCGACAACGGGCTGCGGGCCGAAGTCGACCGCCTGGAAGGACTGGTGGGAACTCTCGAAGAATCGAACGCGCGCCGTGTGACGACCAAGGAAGCCTTGACACACGCCACCGAGCGATTGACGGTCATTCTCCGAGAGGGAATGCCGCTGGTTCCGGCGAAATTCTCCGTGGAAGAGCGCACGGCCAAGCTGAAGGAACTTCAGGAGAATCTGAAGAATATTCAGTGGGTTACTCCGGAAGCGCTCGAACAATTCACGTCGTTGTTCCTGAATGAACTCGAAATCGCCCGCACCCGCACGTATTTCTTCGCGCGTATCCCTGTGAAAGACCGCTTCGGCGTCACCGAGATGCAATGGGCCGAGTGCGTCATGAACGGCAACTGGAGCGTGTTTTACCGGACCTTGGACGGCACCCATATCGGGACCTACGAAAACATGGTACTGGCCGGGCCGCCCGTCTATGAATACCGCGACATGTTGCCGCAAGAGGTTCAGAAGAGCATAGAAGAAACCATTATCGCGTCGCGCACCAAGGACTACGAAGAGAAGGTCCTCATGCTCGCGGAACGGCAGGAACAGTTGCAGGTGAAGACCGAATTCCAGGGTGTTTTTGACTCTCTCGAGTAGTGTCTCGCAGATATGTCAACGGCTGCGGCCCCGCCACAGGTGGCGCGGCCGCTTTCTTCTTTCGAGAAGGCCGCTCCCGAGACCGTCCAAAGACAAAGCAGGCGGGCCGGCGCAAAGAGAAGTCGAGTCATCGGCGCACACCGCGAATTTCGAATGGAATCGAGTGTAGTAGAAGATAGGCATGTGGGGAGTCTGTTCCCACGCAAGGGAGTAGCATCTCATGGACCCTTCGCTCTTCGAGGAAAGACAAGGATTTCACTGGTTTGCCTATGCGACAGTATTGATTGCGATAGCCGGGACACTTGTCGCGGCCGTCGTTGCCCTCATGGTCCTCCGGGAGGAGAGCTTGAGTATTGTCGAGGCATGCTGGATACCGCTCCTGGTGGCAGCCGGGGCTTTGCTCGTGTTGAACATCCTGAGCATGCGCACAACAATCGCCCGAAACCGGCTCAGTGTGCAGTTCGGCCGCTTCCTTCCCATATATCGCAAGCATATTGCAGTGCATGAGATCAACCATTCGCGAGTGGTGGACTACCGGCCGCTTCGCGATGCCGGAGGGTGGGGGATTCGTTTCGGGCGCTTCGAACGGCAATCGTGCCGGTTCCTCAATTGCCGTGGAAACCGCGGCGTGCTGATCGAGACACATGACCAGCGTTACATAATCGGTTCGCAAGAGCCCGAGAGACTGCAGGCCGCGCTGGACGCGGCGCGCGCAAATGGTGGAAGTGGCTCGGCCGCGTAAACGTATTCCCTGACCAATCAAGAGGGTACGGGGCTCTTATTTTGCCATGCGCCGATTCAGCCGGTACACGAACGCGAGAATCTCGGCGACCGCTCGATAGAGTTCTTCCGGTATCTCGGTGTCAACATCAAGGCGCGACAATACCGCCGCCAAATCGGGATCTTCGTGTATATACACGCCGCTTTCCCGGGCGATTTCAATAATGCGCTCGGCGAGCAGCCCCGCGCCCTTCGCTACGACACGCGGCGCGGCGTGTTGTTCGGCATCGTATCGGATTGCGGCCGCTCTGCGCCGCTTGTCACCCGGCCGTTTCATGGTCACGCCCTCACGTCAACACCGGCATATTGCCGCATGAACTGGCCTAATTCGCGCAAACGGTCTCCTTCCCAGAGCCCGAACCGCACCTGCGCGCCGGGATACCCCGCCGCGGCGAGGGATTCAACCAAACCGGCTTTCTCGCCTCGTAAAACATCCAGGGACTCGGCGCTGGCTGCGCGTACCACACACGAGCACTCACCCGCGGCAATTCGCAGGACGATCCACAGGTCGCCCAGCTGCGACAAAGACACGTCAATGGCAACCATGGCATTGCGGGGATCAAACCGCTTGCCCGCGGCCCCCCGCCCGCTCATGAAATGCAGCTGCAAACGCTCGAGCCCGGTGTCTTCGAGAAAGGGCACTTCCACGAAAAAATAGGGCTGCTCGAGGCTCCTCAGATTTTGCAGGGCGGCCCCCGCCAGTCTGTCCAGTACCCGGTCCGCAGTCTCCTGAAAATCCCTGAGACGCCCCTGCCCACGCAGATAACGGGCAATCGCCGCATCGTGGCGTACCCGCATGAGGAGGCCTCGCAAATCATCGCTGGCTTCGGCGAGAATCTCGTCAAGACGGCCTGATTGCGCGGCGAGAGCCAGCCGGCCTTCGAGCGTCCGTCCGCCGCGCCGCCACTGCTCCAGCACTGCGCGCCAATCACGCTCGCCTGCAAGAACGAAAGTGGACACGAGAAGTCCGAACCGGTCCGCAAGCTGCTGCGTGAGGGCCCCAGTTTGGGCGGCGTCACTCAGGAGACCTTCGAGCAGTTCCAGCTCGGCGCCGGTCCGTGCATCGGACAGAAACAGAGAAAGCACGCTCCTGACCGCCGCCTCATTTGCAGGCATCGAGGGATGCACGACGCGAGCGGCGTCTTCCGCGGCGCCCAAAGCTGAAAGGCTCTCCAGTACGCGCGCAAGCACCTGGGGCAGCGAAGCC
>Ga0209606_1002143_pt1 | contig 22634 bp, 23 predicted proteins | sample AD_UKC057_MetaG_FD_184412 | JGI IMG/M metagenome (GOLD analysis project Ga0209606, IMG submission 184412) | Active sludge microbial communities of municipal wastewater-treating anaerobic digesters from USA - AD_UKC057_MetaG (SPAdes) (version 2) | ecosystem: Engineered > Bioreactor > Anaerobic >...
CGCGCCCTGCAGGTCGGCGACATCGTGCTTCTCAACGGCACGATCTTCACCGGGCGGGACGCACTCCACAAATATCTGCATCAGGGCGGCGAGCTGGAACTCCTCCGCGGCGGCGTCCTCTACCACTGCGGGCCGGTGGTGATCGGAACGCGGGGTCAATACCAGGTGATGGCGGCGGGGCCGACCAGCTCGATCCGGGAAGAACCCTATGCCGCCGAGATCATCGCGAAATATAACCTCAAGGCGATCATCGGCAAGGGCGGGATGGGGGAGAGGACGCGCCAGGCCCTGCAGGAACACGGAGCGGTCTATCTCCATGCCATCGGCGGAGCGGCGCAGATCTATGCCCGCTGCGTCGAGGAGGTCGCCGGCCTCCACCTCGAGGAGCTCGGCGGGCCGGAGGCGGTCTGGGAACTGCGCGTGAAGGATTTCCCCGTCGTGGTGACCATCGACGCCCATGGCCAGTCCCTCCACCGCGAGGTGCTGGCAGATTCGGCGGCCCGTCTCAAGGCGGTGCTGCAGGAGTAGAGGGGTCAGGGGATAAAAAAAGCGCCCGGAGGGGGACATTCCGGGCGCTTTTTGCGTTTTGGCAGCTCTTCAGAACCGGTCGAAAAAGGGCAGAAGCGAGAGCGCCAGGCCGAGGAAGAATTTGGAGATCCGCATAAGCCTTTCATCACCGTTGAAGAAGAGAAAATCCCTGGCGATCATGGCGTGGATGACCAGAAAAAGCCCCAAGGCGCTGGTGATCAGCTGCCAAAAGTAGATGGGTTGGTTTCCCATGGCTGCTTCTCCTGACGATGCCTGAGATGGAACCTGAGAACTCCACTGCCGTGGGGGGGACGGCGGCGAAGTGAGCACAATTAGAGGGGGAGATGTAGCGTCAGAAACAGCTTGAGTAAATATAGACGCCATGCTGCATAAAGTCAAATGTTTTCTTCACAAGTAGCGACTTTTTTTTCAGGTCGGCAAATATTGCCGTTATGCGCAGAATAAACTTGACAAACTCCACAAGATGTAGTATATTGAACTAACCGGTTGGTTAAACCATTTGGTTAATATGAAAAGCAGGGAAAAATAATCCCTCCCGGAGCCGGGCGATCGCCGGTTGTTCCGCACGTTCCACGGCGGGAACGGAGAGGCGCAGAGGAAAAGAGATGAGCGATCGGGAGAATATGCGCGACAGGATCAAGCAGGCGGCCGCGGAGGTCTTTGGTGAGCGGGGATATGACGGAGCGAGGATGCAGGAGATCGCCGACCGCGCCGGCGCCAACAAGGCGATGATCTATTACTATTTTGCCTCCAAGGAGGCGCTCTTCACCGCCATCTTTTCCGAGAACTTTGCCACTCTTTTTCAGCTCTTCAATTCCATTCTCCAGGTTGAGGCGGTCGATCCGAAAGTGGTGATCCCGCAGCTGGTCCATCTTCATCTCGATTTCCTCAGCCGCAATCCCGAGCTGCCCCGGATGATCATCCGCGAGATCCAGAGCGGCAACCCGGTGGTCGAGAAGCTGGTGCAGAGCAGCTTCAGCCGCTTCGGCAGCCAGCTGCAGACCCTGAGGGAGGAGATGGCGGTGGCGATCCGGGAAAAGCGGCTTCGCGAGGTCGATCCTCTGCAAACGGTCTGGAATATCGTGGCGCTCAATATTTTCATTTTCATCGTTCGACCGATCCTCTCCGCGGCCTTTCCGGACGAGTTCGCCGATGCGGGCAGGATGCTGGCGGAGCGGGAGAAAGCCATTGTCGACCTCATGCTTTACGGTCTTGTTCCGCGCCAGGAGGCGTGAAATGTCATCCCGATCAGGAGTTATCATGCGTTTCTCCATCCTTGTCCCCCTCTTTTTTGCGTTTGCCGGGGCGGCGGCGGCTCAGCAGAGCCTGCCGGAATGTGTGCGCATCGCCCTCGCCCGCAACCCGGGCCTGAAAGCGGCTGAAAGCGACGCGGGGATCGCCGCCGCCGATGTCGTCCAGGCGAAAGCGGCGAGGCTGCCCGCTCTCGATTTCAGCGGGAGCTACCGGCGGCAGAGCACAGTGCCGGAATTGAATTTCGATTCCCCTCTTTTCCAGCAGTTTTTTCCGGCCGGCGGGGTCAAGCTGGGGGCGCTGGACAATTCGGATCTGCGTCTGACGGTGAGCCAGCCGATCTTTTCCGGTTTCCGTCTGAGTCAGTCGCGGACGGCGGCGGCAGCCCTGGCTGAAGCGAGCCGGGGCGAGCTTGCGCGCCAGCGCAACGAGTTGATTTTCCGGGTTGAATCGGCCTATGCAGCTTTGCTGCGGGCGCAGAAGGGGGCGGAGATCGCCCGCAGCGCCCGGGAGCAGATCGCCGCCCATCTGCGCGATGTCGAGGTCATGGTCGAGCAGGGCCTGGCGCGGCGCGATGAGCGCCTGCGCGTCGAGGTCAAGGCCTCCGAAGCTGAGCTGGTCCTGCTCCAGGCCGAGAATGGCGTTGCACTGGCGGAGGCCGCCCTTGAAAACCTCCTCGCCACGCCTCTGCCGGCCGGCGAGATGTATGCGGAGATGGGACCCGGCCGCCTGGAGCCCGGGGATCTCGCGAGTTCTCTGGCGCTGGCGCTGGCGAACCGGCCCGAGCTGGAGCGGCTGGCGCGGGCGGCCGATGCCGCCGCGGCGGGAAAAAAAATCGCCCGCGGAGGGCGGCTGCCCAATGTCGCCGGCTTTGCCAGCTACGGTTACGGCAAGCCCGGGCTTGACATGATCCGCAATGAATGGATGAACTACTGGCTGGTGGGAGTCGGCGCCGAATGGAACCTCTGGAACTGGGGCAGGACCGGCGCGAAGGTGGAGCAGGCCGAACTGCGGCTGCAGGGGCTGGCGGAGAGCGAGCGCCAGCTGCGCGAGGGAATCGCGCTCGAGGTGAAGCAGTCCCATCTGCGCCTGGCCGAAGCGGCCAAGCGGCTGGAGGTGACGGCGCGGATGGCCGAGCAGGCGCAGGCGAGTTTTGCGGTCGCCGAGAAGCGCTACCAGCAGGGGCAGGCTTCGAATACCGACTATTTCGATGCCCAGTCCGAGCTGACCCGGGCGCGGCTGCAGCGGGCCGAGGCTGAGGTCGCGTCGGCCCTGGCCCGCGCCGAGTGGCGCCGGGCGGTGGGTCTCAGCGACAAAGAGTATCAATGAAAAGTGGTTTTCCCGAAAAGCATTTCTCACAAAGGCACGGAGACACAAAGAAAGCAAAAATCAGTTCCCGGTTTTCATGGAAGTCTTGAGAGAGAAGATTGATCATGGATGAATCTCTCATCTCAGTGCCCTCTGTGCCACTGTGTGAAATTGTATTTTGGTGACTTGACAAAAGCTTTGTCTCCTGGATTAACGAGGACTCTATGCGAACTCTACTCTATGCAGTACTCAGCATCCTGGCCCTGCTGATCATCAGCGGCTGCGGCCATGACGACAGTGGCTTGATCACCGGCTCCGGCACCCTGGAGGCGACCGAGGTGCTGGTCAGCGCCAGGACCGGCGGCACCCTGACCGCGATCCTGGTCAGCGAGGGCGATGCGGTCGAGGCGGGCCAGCTCATCGCCGTCATCGACAGCGAAAAGGTCTTTCTGCAGAAGAAGCAGGCCCTGGCCGCCCTCGAGGAACTCCGGCTCAACCGTCTCAATGCCGTGCGGCTGACCCGCACCGCCCGGGAGAACCTCGACAATCTCGCCAAAAAGAGCGGGCGCGTCGGGGCGCTGCTGGAGGAGGGCAGCGCCACGCAGCAGCAGTATGACGATCTCGAGACCGGCCGCAAGGCGGCCGAGGCGCAGTACGAGAACGCGCGCACCACTCTGGGCGCCCTGGATGCCCGCGAGGCGCAGCTGCAGGCCCAGATCGGGCTGGTCGAGAGCCAACTGCGCGACGTCCGGGTGACCGCCCCCATCAGCGGGGTGGTGATCGGCAAATATCTCGAGGCGGGTGAGATGGCGCGTCCCCTCGCCCCGGTGGTCACGATCGCCGATCTGGGCCATATGCACATCCGCGTCTATCTGAAAGAGAGCGGGATCGCGCGCATCCGTCTCAACGGCGGGGCGGAGATCACCATCACCGCCTGGCCCGAGAAGAAATTCCCCGGCCGCATCGCCTGGATCTCGGACAAGGCCGAGTTCACCCCCAAGAATATCCAGACCAAAGAGGCGCGCAGCGACCTGGTCTATGCGGTCAAGGTGGAGGTGCCCAATCCGGAGGGGATCCTCAAGATCGGCATGCCGGCTGATGTGACCCTGCTGTGATGGAGAAGAGCGTGGTCTACGATATCAGCATCAGCGCACTGCGCAAATCCTTCGGGGCGGTGACCGCCCTTGACGGCCTTGACCTGGCCGTCGGCGAGGGGGAGATGCTCGGACTGATCGGCCCCGACGGCGCGGGCAAGACCACGGCGCTGCGGATCCTCTGCGGGCTGCTGCTCGCCGGCAGCGGCACCGTCCGCGTCGCCGGTCTCGACCCCGGCCGGGAGACGCGCCGGGTGCGCAGCTTTCTCGGCTACATGCCCCAGCGGTTCTCTCTCTACCCGGACTTGACCGTGGAGGAGAATCTGCGCTTTTTCGCCGATCTCTTCCGGGTGCCGAAGGCGGAGCGCGAAGAGCGGATGGCGCGGCTGCTCGATTTCAGCCGGCTGGGCCCTTTCACCGGCCGCCTCAGCGCCCGGCTCTCGGGCGGCATGAAGCAGAAACTCGCTCTCTCCTGCACCCTCATCCACACCCCGAAGATCCTGCTCCTGGATGAGCCGACCACCGGTGTGGATCCGGTCTCGCGGCGGGAATTCTGGGAAATACTCGCCGGCCTGAAGCGGGAGGGGGTGACGATCGTGGTGACCACTCCCTACATGGACGAGGCGGCGCGGTGCGACCGGGTGGCTTTTATCCACCGCGGACGGCTCCTGACGGTCTCTCCCCCGGCGGAGATACCCGGGCTTTACCGTGAGGCGTTGATCGAGGTGCGGAGCGGGGATAATCTGGCGGCGGCCCGGGCCCTGCGCGCCAGCGGCCGGTTCGAAAGCGTGCAGGCCTTCGGCGACCGCATCCACCTGAGCGCGCCGGGGAACTCGATGGAAGTGGCGGGCGCCGTTCGCGTCGTGCTGGAGCAGGCCGGGATCCGTCTCGATGCGGCTGAGCCGGTCGTGGCCGGGATCGAGGATGTCTTTGTCGAACTCTTGAGATAGACGGTATTATGGAGCATCACTATTCAGTAGTCGTGGAAGAGCTCACCCGCCGTTTCGGCGAATTCGTCGCCGTCGACCGGGTGAGCTTTAGCGTACGCGACGGCGAGATCTTTGGCTTTCTCGGCGCCAACGGCGCGGGCAAGACCACGGTCATCCGCATGCTCTGCGGCCTGCTCCTGCCCACCTCCGGCAAGGCCAGGGTGGAGGGCTATGACATCCATACCGAAAGCGGCCGGATCAAGGAGAATATCGGCTATATGTCGCAGAAATTCTCCCTCTATGATGACCTGACCGTAGCCCAGAACCTCCAATTCTACGGCGGCATCTACGGCCTCGGCCGGGCGGAACTGGACCGGGCCGTCACCGCGGCCATCGCCACCACCGATCTCGAGGCGCATCTCGGCAAACTGACCAGGGATATCCCCGCCGGCTGGAAGCAGCGCCTGGCCCTCTCCTGCGCCATTCTCCATCAGCCCAAACTTCTCTTTCTTGACGAGCCCACCGGCGGAGTCGATCCAATCTCCCGCCGCGCTTTCTGGGGGCTGATCTACGATCTGGCGGAGAAGGGAACCACCGTTTTTGTCACCACCCACTATATGGACGAAGCCGAGTACTGCAACCGGCTTTCGATCATGCACGCCGGACGCATCATCGCCATCGGCGCACCGGGCGAGCTCAAGGCGCGCTACCGCAAGCAGACCATCGAGGATCTCTTCATCGATCTGGTGCGGGGAGAGAGCGCTGCGCCGCTGTCGGCAAAAGAGGGAGAGGGAGCCCAAAGCCTGTGAGAGCGAGAATCTACGCCATCCTTCGCAAAGAGTTCATCCACATCCTGCGCGACCCGCGCAGCCTGGTGATCGTCTTTCTGCTTCCCATCCTGATGGTGCTGCTCTACGGCCACGCCATCACCTTCGACATTCGCGACATCAAGCTGGGGCTGCTCGACCAGGATAAAACTCCGGCTGCGCGCGAACTGGTCGAGGGGCTGGTCAGCTCGGACTATTTCAGGCTGACCGGTGTGCTGGAGAACCGCGAAGAGATCAGTGAGGCTTTTCTCCACCGCCGCATGATCGCGGTGCTGATCATCCCGCAGGGTTTTGCCGCCTCCCTGGCGAGCCGGACGCAGAGCGAGGTGCAGGTGATCATCGACGGCTCCAATGCCAATACCGCCACGGTGGCGATGAATTACATCAAGGCCTACTTTGTCACCCGTTCGCTGCAGCTCAACGCGCTGGTCATGCGGACGCCCATCGACCTGCAGCCGCGCGTCTGGTATAATCCCGATCTTAAAAGCGTGAACTTTATCGTCCCGGGCCTGGTGGCGGTGATCATGATGCTGATCTGCGCCCTGCTCACCTCGGTGACGGTGGCGCGGGAGCGCGAGACCGGCACCATGGAGCAGATCCTGGTCTCGCCGGTGCGCTCGCTCGAGATCATCGCCGGCAAGACCCTGCCCTACATCCTGCTCGGGCTGGTGGACGGGATTGTGGTGGTGGTCTTCGCCTGGCTCTGGTTCGGCGTTCCTTTCCACGGCGAGCCCCTCTGGCTGCTGGGATACGCCTTGATCTTCATCTACACCTGTCTGAGCTTTGGCATCTTTATCTCGGCGCGGGTCCCCAACCAGCAGATGGCCCTGATGATGACCATGGTCGCCACCCTCCTGCCGTCGATTCTGCTTTCGGGTTTCATTTTCCCCATCGCCTCGATGCCCAGGCTGCTGCAGCTGCTCAGCTATATCGTCCCGGCCAAATATTTCCTGGTCATCATCCGCGGCATCATGCTCAAGGGGATCCCCGGCCCGCAGCTCTGGCAGCCCGCCCTCTATCTGGTGCTGTTCGGCACCGTGCTGATCCTGATCAGCGTCAAACGCTTCAAAATCAATCTGGAGGGCTGAGGCGTTGCGGAAGATACTTCACATCATTAAAAAAGAGTTCATTCAGGTGCGCCGCGACCGCGGCATGCTGATGATCCTCTTCGTGGCGCCGCTCCTGCAGCTGCTGATCCTCGGCTTTGTGATTTCCAGCGAGGTCCGCAATATCCGCACGGTCATCTGCGATCTCGACGATTCCTCGACCAGCCGTCTGCTCGTCGAGCGCATCCGCAATTCCGGCTATTTCGATCTCGCCTGGTTTGATACGCGGCAGAACCATCTGCATGAATATCTGGATGACGGCAGGGCGGTGGTGGCGGTGGTGATTCCCTCCGATTTCAGCACCCGGCTGCAGCGGGGCGAACGCACGTCGCTGCAGGTGCTGATGGACGGCCAGGATTCCAATACCTCGACCATCGCCCTGGGCTATATCAACGGCATCCTCCAGAGCGAGATGATGGATCAGATCGAGGGGCAGTTGATGGGCAGCGAGGCGGCGGCGGAGGTTCACCTCATCTCGCCCAACCTGCGTGTCTGGTACAACGAGGAGCTGAAGAATTCCGATTATATGGTGCCGGGGATCGTGGTTTTTCTCCTCACCATGGTCACCACCCTGGTCGCGGCGATGGGACTGGTGCGCGAACGCGAAATCGGCACCCTGGAGCAGCTGCTGGTGGCCCCGATCCGCAAACACGAGCTTTTAATCGGCAAGCTGGTGCCCTTTGCGGTGCTCGGACTGATCGAATTGGTTTTTGCCATCTCCGTCGCCAAGCTGATCTACGACATCCCCATCGTCGGCAACCTGGGGTTGCTGCTGATCTTCACCATCGTCTACCTCTTCACCACGTTGGGGCTCGGGCTCTTCATCTCGGCCACATCGGGCACCCAGCAGCAGGCGATGTTTTTGACTCTCTTTTTTCTCATGTTTTTCATGCTGATGTCCGGTTTTCTCTTCCCGATCGAGAACATGCCGAAGACGATGCAGATCATCAGCCTGCTCAATCCGATGCGTTATTTTGTGCTGGTGATACGGGAGATCTTTATCAAGGGGGCGGTGGTCCGCCATCTTTTTCATCAGGGGGTGGCGCTGCTCATCTTCGGGGCGGTGGTTTTCACCTTTGCGGTGCTGCGTTTTCAGAGCCGGATGAAATAGAACAGCGTGTGCGCTTTTCCTCTCTCCGTAAAAATATTTGATTGGTTTTTATTGTAAAAATTGGTAAAATAAAAATTAATGCGGGGAACATGATACGTCCGTAAGAGTGACCGGGCGCGATGGAGTGGTGAGATGCCGGAGCTGCCGGAAGTCGAGACGATTTGCAGGAGCCTGGCCCCGCATGTCAGAGGCAGGGTGATTGCCGGAGTGGAAGCCCGCGTCGCCAGGCTGCGGCGGCCGCTTCCGCCGGAGGAGGATCTGCGCGCGTTGACAGGCCGGTGTATAAATGCTCTTGAACGGCGCGCCAAATACCTGATCTGGCATCTCGATGGCGGCGGGGCTCTCATCATCCATCTGGGCATGAGCGGACGGCTCTGTTACCACAGCCGGCCGCATCCGGCCGAACCTCATACCCACATCATTTTTCATTTCCAGGGCGGCGGTCAGCTTCATTTCCGCGATCCGCGCCGTTTCGGCAGCCTTGATCTGGCGGCTCCGGGTGAGCTGGCGGGGTTGTCCATACTGCGGGGGTTGGGGGTTGAGCCCCTTTCGCCGGCCTTCACTGCCGACTATATGCGCCAGCGTCTGCAGGCGACCCGGCGGGCGGTCAAGACAGTGATCATGGATCAGCGCGCCGTCGTCGGCGTGGGCAACATCTACGCCAACGAAGCGCTTTTTCAGGCGGGGATTCATCCCCTGCGTCCGGGCCGGAGTCTGAGCCCGGAAGAGGCGGCGGCCCTGCAGTCGGCGATCGTCTCCGTCCTCGGCAAGGCGGTGGAACGCGGCGGCACCACTCTGAGAGATTATTTAAATGCCGATGAAGAGCCGGGCTTTTTTCAGCTCGAGCTGGCTGTTTACGGCCGTGAAGAGGAACCCTGCCCGCGCTGCGGCCGTGAGATCGTCCGCCTGCGCCAGGAGGGTCGCAGCTCCTACCTTTGTGAAGCATGTCAAAAATAACGGGCCTGTAAAATGGCAAGAAAACCTTCGGAACATTTTTTCGAGCAGTTAGGCGAGCGCTCGATCTCCTTTTTTACCACGGTTTACGAAATCGCCACGCTGTTCATGCAGACGGTGCGGGCTTTGCCGTCGCTGTGGTTCTACCGCCGCCAGTTTCTTGAACAGCTCTATGCGTTTTCGGTCAAGACCCTGCCGATTGCGGCAGTGATCGCCATTTTCATCGGCCTCGGCGCCACCGTGCAGAGCACCTATCAATCCTCCGAGCTGCTCACCCGCGCGGTGCTGGTCAACGTGATCTTCAAGACCACCATTCTCGAGCTCTGCCCGATCGTGCTCTCGCTGGTTCTGGCCGGCAAGCTCGGGGCCTCTCTGGCGGCGGAGATCGGCAGCATGAAGATCTCCGAGCAGGTCGAGGCCCTCGAGACCATGTCGCTCGATCCAATCGGTTTTCTGGTCGTGCCGCGCGTCGTCGCCGGCCTGCTCATGCTGCCGGTGATCACCATTTTCGCCAATTTTCTCGCCATCTTCAGCTCTTTCTTCGTCTCCGCAGTCGCCACGGAATGGATCTCGCCGGCGGAATTCGGCAGCGGTCTGGAGATGGATTTCAAGGTTTTTGAGATGTACTTCGGCAATCTGATCAAGCCCGCCGTCTACGGATTCCTCATCGCCCTGATGGGCAGCTATTTCGGCCTCAAGACCAGCGGCGGCGCCAAGGGGGTCGGAGCGGCTTCGACCAACGCTGTGGTGGTTTCCGCGGTTTTTATCGTCATCTTTGATTATTATCTGGGAAAACTTTTGCTATGATCACAGTGCGCGGTGTACGTAAAAGTTTCGACGACAAGGAGGTGCTGACCGGCATCGATCTCGACATCCCGGACAATACCACTATGGTCATCCTCGGTCCCAGCGGTCAGGGCAAGACGGTCTTCATCAAGACCCTGGTCAGGCTGATCGAGCCGGATGCCGGTTCCATCGCCTATGACGGTGATGACATCCTCAGGATGAGCCGGAGAGAGTGGCAGGCCTATCAGAACAGCATCGCCTTTGTCTTTCAGAACAGCGCCCTCTTCGATTTTCTCGATGTGCGCGAAAACCTGAGCCTGTTTCTGCGCATGCATAAAAAAATGACCCCATTCCAGATGTACAGCGAGGTGAGCCGGGCGATCACTTTCGTCGGACTGGGGGATGATGTGCTCGACAAATTTCCCGAGGAGCTCAGCGGCGGCATGCGCAAGCGTGTGGCCATCGCCCGGGCGATGATCAAGCGGCCGAAATATATCTTTTACGATGAGCCCACCACGGGACTGGATCAAAACAACGCTGAAAAGGTGAGCGAGCTGATCCTCATGCTCAAAAACGAGATCGCCGCCACCTCGATCATCGTCACCCACGATATCAAGCTGATGCGCGATGTGGCCGACCGGGTGGCGCTGCTCCGCGAGGGCAATATCTCTTTCACGGGCACCAAGGAGGAGATCTCCGCCGAAACCCTGGATTTTCTTTACGAGACGCGAGGAGAATATGACCTATAAGAAGATGAGTTACATTTCCGGCCTGATCATATTTTTCAGCGCCGTCATACTGCTGTGGGCCATCCTCTGGCTCTCCGGACAGCGGATCATCTCATCGAGCGAATACCGCCTCTATATCAAATTCGCCGATGTGGTCGGCCTGCGCGACCGCTCGCAGGTCTTTATGCGCGGTTATCGCATCGGCTGGACCAAGGGTGTGCGCTTTGAACCGGACGGTGTGGTCGTCCGCGTCGACGTCAAGGACCGCTTCAAGATTCCCGTCGACTCCAAAATTGAGATCAACACCCTCAATCTGATCGGAGAAAAGGCGATCACCATCGAACCGGGCACCTCCTCCGAGATGGCGCTGGCCGAAAGCCAGCTCACGGGTGTAAACAAGGACATCATGATTGTCGCCAAGACCATGCTGACCGATATCCGCGACAAGATGAGAGATGGCGAGCTCGACCTGCGCATCAAGGATGCCTCGAACTCGATTAAAACCCTCAATACGGTGCTCGACAAGGTTGACCGTAAGGTCGACGGCCTGAATATGAGCATGTACAACGCCCAGATCGCCGAAATCGGCGAAGCCGCCCGCGCCCTGCGCAACGCCGGCACTGAAGCCAGCGAACTGGCCAGGGAGAGCCGCGGCAGCATCAAAAAGGTGGAAGAGACCGCCGTCAATCTCTCCGCGCTCTCCGATCAGCTGACCGGCGTCGCGGCCAAGCTCAACAGCGGCGAAGGTTCCGCCGGCGAGCTGCTCAACAACAAGGCCTATGTGGAGAACCTCAACGCCACCGTGCTCGAACTCAAGCTCCTCATCGAGGACCTGAAGAAAAATCCCGGCAAGTACGTGAACGTCTCGGTCTTTTAGGCCGGCAGTTCCCCCCGCCGGGCGTGCCGGCGGAACCCTCTTGTTCAGCGCAAACGGTCATCAGGACGTTTGCGCTTTTTTTTATAGGGCTGAGGAAAGACGGAAGCAAATGTATTTGATGGTTTTGCCTTCTTGCAGGTGGCGGCGCTCGTAGGTGGTCAGAATTCCGGTCAGATCGGGATCAGAGGAGGCGGCGTGGAGGTCGGGCAGATCGAGCAGGAGTTCGGCGCCCTCCTCCTGCAGTGTGAGCAGGGTGTAGAGGTAAAGCCCGTCGTCGTCGGTTTTGAGATGGACGAGGCCGCCGGGCTGGAGCAGACTGCGATAGATGCCGAGGAAGCGCGGTGAAGTGAGCCGTTTCTTGCGCCGGCCGGCAGGGGGATGGGGATCGGGAAAGGTGATCCAGAGTGCGGCGATCTCGCCGGGGGCGAAAAAATCGCCGATCTGTTCGATGGCGGTGCGGATAAAACCGGCATTGGTGAGGCCAAGCTCAAGGGCGCGTGTGGCCCCGACCCAGAGGCGGGGCCCCTTGATGTCCACGCCGAGGTAATTGCCCTCCGGGTGGCGCTGCGCCAGAGCGACGGTATAGTCGCCCCGCCCGCAGCCCAGCTCGAGAGTGAGGGGATGATGATTGTGAAAGAAATCGGCGCCCCAGCGGCCGGGCAGGGTGCCCGGTTCCTGGCGGACGTTGGCGAGGCTGGAGAGCGCGACGAAGCGGATGAGTTTTTGTTTGGCCATGACGGGGAAGATTTACGAATTTTTCCCCAGCAAATCAAGAGATTTTCGGGTCAAAATTCACGCCCGGGCGGGAAAACGAACAAGCGAAAGGGGGGATGCCCCCCGGCGGACCGGGGGGCATGAGCCGGGAAAGCCGGCCGGACTATTTGGCGCGGGCGATGCGCGCGGCGATGACGTAATAGACGATCAAGGCCAGGCCGCCGCAGAGCAGCATGCTGGCGAGGACATATTCATCCTGCCCGTCGGCGAAATTCAGGCCGATGAAGGCGCCCAATCCGACCGCAGTCAGCACCAGTCCCCATTTGAGCGAGGCGGGTGTGTGCTCGTGTACGGGCTGCTTGAACATCATCTGCATGGTCTCGGCGGAGACCCCCTTGTCGAGCATGTAGCGTTTCAGCTTGTTGTCCGAGAGGAATTTGATCACCCAGGCAATCAGGCCAAACATCACAATGGGGATGAGTTCTTCCATATGATTCTCCTTTCTTGTTGGGAGTGTGCTCCCGTTCTACTACATATGACCGGGATGGCGCGCAAATGTTGCAGGGGAGGCGATAATTCTTGGATTTTTGCCATAAAATGTGTTCCTTGTAGAAAGAGGGGAGGGGATCCCGGATCAGGCCATGCCTGCGGGCCGGCACCTGCAACTTTTAATCCGTTCATCTGTCTAATTGGATTAGAATGGAAGAACGAGACGACAAAACACTGATCGAGTCCATCCTCGCCGGCGAGCAGGGCGATTTCGCGCTCCTGCTCGAGCGCTACCAGAAACTGGTCATCCACCTGGTTGCGCGGATGGTTCCCAGGGCATCGGATCGTGAGGACCTGTGTCAGGAGATCTTTTTGCGCATCTACCGCAGTCTCGGTGAATTCCAGTACAAGTCCAGATTCTCAACCTGGGTGGCTGCGGTCGCCCACAACACCTGCATCAACTATCTCCAGAAAAAGCGCGTGCCCCTCTATCAGGATCTGGCGGCCGGCAGTGAAGAGGAGGACGAGGAGGTGCGCAGGGTGGAATGGGTGCCCGCAACCGAGGCCTCGCCGCTGGCGCGCGCCGAGGCGGGCGATCTGCGCGAAACCCTGCAGCGTGAAATCGAAGCGCTGCCCCTGCACTACCGCACCATCCTGACCCTTTTTCATCTCGAAGAGATGAACTATGCCGAAATCGGCGAGATCACCGGCCTTCCCGAGGGCACAGTCAAAAATTATCTTTTTCGTGCGCGGCGTGTTCTGCGCGACCGCCTCACCGCGCACTATCCTGTGGAGGCAACATCATGACGGACCATCTGCGCGATGCGGAACTGCAGCTCTATCTCGACCACCAGCTGGCGGACAGAGCCAAACTCGACCATCTCCGCGGCTGTCCCTTTTGCCAGGAGCGGCTTGACGCCTATGAGCCCCTCTTCGCCGCCCTTACATCCGCACCGGCGTGGCAGCCCTCTCCGGCCCTGCCCGAAAAGGTGATGCGCAAGATCAGACGGGATACCCTCGGCCCGCTCCATGAAAACCTGCTCCACTCCATCCTGATCATCGGCGGGCTGATCATGGCCTTGAGCCTCTCCTTGCCCTATCTGCGGCCGGCGGAGTACGTGGAAGAGGCGCGCAAAATGAGACTGCCGGAAATTAACCTCTCCTGGGAGTGGCTCAGGGAGCTCAATTTTCTGCCCCGCCTCGCCGAGATGAGCAACCGCATTGCCCTTCCCGTCAATTCGATTCTGATGTTCGCCGGTGCGCTATTGCTCGTGCTGCTTGCGGACCAGCTCATCACCTTCGCCCGGGGCCATCAACCGCCCCGCAGCCGCTGAGGCTCCCGCCCCGGCCGATGTTCCCTCCACCCCGGAGGGGCTTCCGCCGGGGCTTTCTCTTTAGGGCCCCGGGTCTCTCCGCACGGGCCACATTTTCCTTGCTTATTATTCCCAGTTTTGATATACTTGACCACCAGACCGGAAAAACTCACCAGGAGGATCGGACATGAAGGCCTTTTCCTATCTGACCACCAAAGGGGAACCCCGCATCGGCGTGCAAACCCCCGAAGGGCTGCTCAATTTCACCCAGCTCTGGGGCTACTTCAAGGAGCTGAAGAATTTCCCCCGTGCTCCGGAGCTGCCTTTTCTCCAGCTCATGGTCGAACTGGACTATTTTTCGGAGGAGACCTTCGCCGAGGTCATCGCTGCGGTCGGGGAGTATCGCAGCCTCGATGACCTCATCATCAGGGAGCCCTTCAGCTGGCAGCTGCCCGTTCAGCGCCCGACCAAGATCCTCTGTCTCGGTCGCAACTATCGCGCCCACGCTGCCGAGCTCAACAATACCGTTCCGGAAGCCCCGATGTACTTCGCCAAGGTGCCCTCGAGCCTGCTCCCCCATCAGGGCAGTATCCGCATCCCTGCCGGCGTCGGCCGGGTCGACCACGAACTCGAACTCGCCCTGGTGATCGGCAAACGCGGCGCCAACATCCCCGAGAGCAAGGCGATGGAGCACGTGGCTGGCTATACCATCGCCAATGACGTCACCGCCCGCGAGATGCAGCGCGAGGAGCAGAAGAAGGGTAAACCCTGGACACTGGCCAAGGGAATGGACACCTTTTGCCCCCTCGGTCCCTGGCTGGTACCGGCCGGCAGCGTGGCCGATCCCCACAACCTCACCCTCGAACTCAAGGTCGACGGCGAGGTGCGCCAGAAGGGGAGCACCGCCGACATGGTCTACGGGATTCCAGAGCTGATCGCTTATATTTCCCGGTTCATGACCCTCGAGCCCGGCGACCTCCTCCTGACCGGCACCCCGGAGGGGGTGGGCCCGATCCTGCCCGGCAACCGCATCGAGGGCACCATCGCCGAGCTTGGCACCCTGGAGAACGGGGTGGTCCAGGGAGGATCCAACTGATGTCCGGCCCCTTCGCCCCCTACGGCCCCGATTTCGGCCGGCTGCGCACCACCCTGCTCGGCGGCAAAGCGGACCGCGTCCCGCTCATGGAGCTCGGCATCGACGAGGGCGTCATGGGCCAGTTTCTCGGCCGCCCCCTGCAGAATCTGCAGGACAAGATCGATTTCTACCGTCTGGCCGGCTACGATTACATCAAGCTCGCTCCGGTCATCGATATGAATCCCGGGGCGGCGGCGCCGAAGGACGGCCAGCGCCGCTCAGAAGCCACGGCCCTGGACCGCGCCCGCAACTGGGGCACCGAGAGCAAGGGGGCCATCACCACCTGGGAGGAGTTTGAACGCTTCCAGTGGGCCGAGGTGACCGATGCCGCCTTCCGCTGGTTCGATGAGGCGGAGAAGATCATGCCCCCCGAAATGCGGGTGATCGGTCAGTACGGCGATATCTTTACTTTCACCTGGGAGTTCATGGGCTTTGAGACCTTTTCCTATGCCCTGGTCGAGGATCCCGCGCTGGTGGAGGCCGTCTTCGAGCGGGTCGGCACTATCATCCATGCGCTGTTTGAGCGCATGGCGCAGTATGAGACCGTCGGGGGGCTCTTTTACAGCGACGATATCGCCTACTTTTCCGGGCTGATGATCTCTCCACCCACCCTGCGCCGCTATCTCTTTCCGTGGATGAAAAAGATCGGAGCCCTCTGCCAGTCCCGGAGCATGCCCTGTCTCTATCACAGCGATGGCCGGCTCTGGGAGGTGATCGAGGAGCTGATCGGGCTGGGGGTGACCACCCTGCATCCGATCGAGCCCAAGGCGATGGAGATCCGCGAAGTGCAGGCCGCCTTCGGGCCGCGTCTGGGGCTGATCGGCAGTGTCGATATGGACCTGCTTGCGCGCGGGCAACCGGAAGTGATCCGCGCCATCGTGCGCAGCCTGATCGATGAGGTGGGGCGCAACGGCGGCTATTGCGTAGGCTCGGGCAACAGCATCCCCAACTACATCCCGGTGACGAACTATCGCGCCATGATCGAGACTTGCTGGGAGTTCGGCCGGCTTTAGCATCACCAACCTTGCGGCGGCTCATGTCCCTCTATCAGCCCATCAAACGCCTGGTCAGGCACTCTGCCATTTACGGCATCGGCCATATCCTCAGCCGCTCTGTCGGCTATTTCCTGCTGCCCCTCTACACCAACCTCTTCTCCACGGGTGGCTTCGGCGTCGCCGGCCTGGCTCTGACCTGGCTGACGGTCTTCACCCTCCTCTACGCCTACGGCCTGGATGCGGGCTTTATGCGCTTCTACATCCTGGCCGGCCAGGAGCGGCAGCGGCGCGCCATCTTCACCACGGCGATGTGGACCCTGACCCTCTCGAGCCTCTTCTTTTCGCTGCTGCTCGTCCTCTTCTCGCCGCAGCTGGTTTCTCTCTTTTTCGGCGCCGACGCCCGCAGCGCCGGCGTTGATCTGGTGCTGGTCATCCGTCTCCTCGCCGGGATTCTTTTCTGCGATACCGCCGCTTTTATCCCGCTGCTGCTGCTGCGCGCGGATGAAAAGTCCTGGCTCTACGTCATGATCAAGACCGGCTCGGCCCTGGTCCTCCTCGCCGCCAATCTCTACTTCATCCTCCATCTCCGGATGGGGGTGGAGGGCATGTTCGCCGCCAACCTCGCCGCCTCGGCCCTGACCCTGCTCGCCCTCATCCCCCTCGTTCTGCGCAGCGGCGGCGGGCGCTTTTCCGTCGACTGGCTGCGGCAGCTGCTCCGCTTCGGCCTCCCCTTTCTGCCGGCGGGACTGGCCATCGCGCTCATCGACAGCGCGGACCGGCTGCTGCTCGAGCGGCTCGACTCGGTCGCGGCCGCCGGCCTCTACAGCGCCGGCGTCAGGGTGGGAATGGTGATGGGGCTGCTCGTGGCCGCCTTCCGCTTCGCCTGGCAGCCCTATTTCCTCGCCACTTCGCAGGAGAAAGAGGCCAAAAAGATCTTCAGCCGCATCCTGACCTATATGTTCGCCGCCTGCCTGACGCTCTTTCTGCTCATGAGCCTCTTCATCGATGAACTGCTGCGCCTGCGCGTGGGCGGCTACTCTTTTTTCGGCGAGGCCTTTTGGGCGAGCGCCCGCGTGGTGCCGCTGATCATGCTCGCCTCCCTTTTTTACGCCCTCTACCTGGTCTTCGAGGCGGCCCTCTATCTTGAAAAGAAGAGCGGCCTTATCGCCCTGGTGACGATCGCGGGAGTGGCGGTCAGCCTGGCCGCCAATTTTCTATTCATCCCGCTCTGGGGGCCGCTGGGCTCGGCCTGGGCGCGGCTGATCGCCTATGCCTTCATGGCGCTCGGGTTGTTCCTCTTTGCGCAGAAATATTATCCCATCCCCTACGAGTGGCCCCGCCTGCTGCAGCTCGCCCTCTGCACGGCCATCATCTACGCCCTGGCCAGGCTGCCCGTTCTGTCCCCCCCCGTGGCGGTCCGGCTCGCACTCTTCGCCGCCTGGCCGCTTTTGCTCGCGGTCACCGGTTTTTTCCGGAGCGAGGAGCGCGAAATTATGCGGGGATTTTTCCGTAAAATTATGTAAATTTGATTGTCGTGCGCGCACCCCGGCGCCGTGAGGGAAAAGTTATTGCGTGAGGATTTGATGTCCGACGACACCAGGGCCGCGCTGAAGGAGTTCTATCAGCAGGTCGGTGAAAAATATCCGGAGGAGGAAGAGGTCTACGCCACTCTGCGCGGCAAGCTCCGGCGCGAGTTCATCCTCGGCCGCCTGGCGGGCCTTGAGGGGAGCCTGCTCGATGTCGGCTGCAACCGCGGCGGCTATCTGGAGAGCTGGCGGGGCGGCCCCCGCTTCGGGCTGGATATCAGTCTCGGCGCCCTGCGCCAGAGCCCGGCGGCCCGCGCCGGCTGTCTCGTCCAGGGCGACGCCGAACGCCTCGACTGCTTCCGTCCCGGTTCATTCGACCACCTGCTCTGCAGCGAGGTGCTCGAGCACTGTCTCAATCCCGGCGCCATCTTTGCCGGCATCGCCGCCGTCCTCAAGCCCGGCGGACAGGCTCTGCTGACCACGCCGAACTATCACGGCCGCCGTCCGGAGTATCTGCCGCTCGGCATCCTCGAGGAGTACGGAGTGGAGTGCGGCTGCGGCGGACACTATTTTCACACCGCCTACCGGCCCGAGCAGCTCGAAGAGCTGGCCCGCGCGGCCGGACTCGAGGCGGCCGAATCGGGCACTCTCGAAAAGGAGGTCAAGTACGCCGCCAAACTGCCGGCGGCTCTCCTCCTCTTCGTCCGCTGGATCAACAAGGCCCTGCGCTCACAGCGGCTCGGCCGCGCCAACGAGGCCTTTTTCCATACCTTCACCCTCGCCTGCCACCGCTTTTGCGTGGCGACCGGGCTGGAGCGGCTGCTGCTCCCCCTGGTCAAGGAGGGGGTGCGCAGCTATATCGTCATGAGAAAACCGTTCACCCCAAGGGAGCCCGGCTGACACGATGCAGATCTATTTCGCGACCTCGATCTCGGGCGGGCGGCGTTATCTGCCCGCATGCACCCGCATGGTGGAACTTCTCAAAACGCTCGGCCATACAGTCCTGACTGAGCACATCGTCGCTGCGGATGTGCTGAGCGGGGAGATGAACTATAGCGCGCGCCAGATCTATGAGCGCGACGCGGCCTGGCTTGAGTCGTGCGACCGGGTGGTGGCAGAAATTTCCAACCCCTCACTGGGGGTGGGCTACGAGATTTGCTATGCCCTCGATTTCGGCAAGCCGCTCCTCGCCCTCCACGAAGAGGGGCTCTTCATCTCGCGCATGATCACCGGCATCAGCCGGCCGGGCATCACCGTCGTCGCCTACCGGGACGAGGCCGGCTGGCGTGAGCCGATCACCCGTTTCCTGGCAGATGCTCGCTGACCGGGCAGGGGACCCAACCGTGTCCAGGACAATCCTTCATATCGATATGGATGCTTTTTTTGCGGCGGTGGAGCAGAACGACCATCCCGAGTGGCGCGGCAAGCCGGTGGTGGTGGGTTCCGATCCCCAGGCAGGCCGGGGCCGCGGCGTGGTCTCCACCTGCAGCTATGAGGCGCGGCGCTTCGGCATCCATTCCGCCATGCCCATCTCCCAGGCCTGGAAGCTCAATCCCGATGCCATTTACGTCCGGCCCCGCGGCAGCCGCTACGCCGGCATTTCGCGCCAGGTGATGGCCATTCTCGCCGATTTCAGCCCCGATCGCGAGCAGCTCAGCATCGATGAAGCCTTTCTCGACATCACTTCCACGCAGAAACTCTTCGGCGGAGCCGAGGCCATGGCCGTGCGGATCAAGACGGAAATCCGCACCAGCACCGGCCTGACCGCCTCGATCGGTATCGCGCCCAACAAGTTCGTCGCCAAGATCGCCTCCGACCTGCGCAAGCCGGACGGGCTGGTCATCGTCCCGGAGGGCGGGGTTGAACCTTTTCTCGCTCCCCTCGAGATCAGCCGGCTCTGGGGCTGCGGACCCAAGACCGTGCCGGTCATGCAGGCGATGGGCATCTTCACCATCGGCGATCTCGCCGCCCGCTCGCAGAAAGAGCTGGTCGACCGGTTCGGGCAGACGGGACTCCATTTCTGGCGGCTGGCGCGCGGCCTCGACGAGCGCCCGGTCTCCAACGATCATGCCGCCAGGTCGATGAGCCGAGAAACCACCTTTATGACCGACTGCAGCGACGAAGAGGAGATGCGCAGCACCCTTCTCGGCCTCTGCGACGATCTGGCCTACGATATGCGCCGCCATGCGGTACGCGGCTGCACCATCACCCTCAAAATCCGCCTCGCCGATTTTACGACCTTCACCCGTTCCCGCTCGCTGGAGCGCGCGACCGACAGCAGCGAGGAGCTCTTCAGCCATGTCATGCAGCTCTTCGCTTCCTTCAAGCGCGGGGGGCAGAAAGTCCGGCTGCTCGGGGTTGCCCTCTCGCGGCTTCAGCAGGGCGAGGGGCAGATGGAGCTCTTCCGGGAGGGGGATGGACGCAAGGAGAAGGTAGACAGCATTATGGATGATGTGCGCAAGAAATTCGGCGCCGGGGCGATCAGCCGCGCCAGCCTGCTGCAAAACCGGCGCGATTCGCAGTGGATCAGGGAGTAGGGATGCCACTCACGGAGTACAAAACCTACTGGCATCGCCTCCGGGCGATGAGCCCCGCCGAGGCGGCGGCCCGTCTGCGGGGCCATCTCGCCGCACGCTGGTCGCGCCGCCTGGCCGGCCGTCCGGCGCCGGCTCTGGAGGCTCTCCTCGCCTCCCCGGTCCAGGAACCGGCAGCGCTGCTGGCCGCCGCCCGCACGCGCCGGCTCTTCCCCTTTGAGCAGGAGCCGCCCACCCGCCCCGGTGAATGGTTCGCCGCCCGCTGGCCCGCCGGTCATGCCGGGCTGCTCGCCGCGGCCGGCAGAGCGGCCGACCGCCGCTTCACCCTGCTCTCCTCGGTGCTCGAATTCCCCGCACGCATCGACTGGCATTTCGATCCCCTGGCGCAGCGCTCCATGCCCCTCAGCCACTGGACGGCCATCCCTTACTGGCGGCCCGGCTGCTGCCCGGGCGTCAAGGAGATCTGGGAGCTCAACCGCCACCAGCACTTTGTCACCCTCGGCCAGGCCTGGCTGCTGGAGGGGGAAGAGCGCAGCGCCCGCGCGCTCCTCGATCAGTGGCAGAGCTGGCTCGATGATAATCCGGCCGGCCGGGGCATCAACTGGACCAGCATGCTCGAGCTGGGCCTGCGGCTGATCTCGTGGAGCTGGGCGCTGGCCCTGGTCAAGGATGCGCCCCAGCTGACCCCCGGGTTCTACGGCCGGCTGCTGGTCTCGGTCCACCAGCAGGCCGAACAGATCGCGCAGCACCTCTCGCGCGGATCGTCGGCCAACAATCATCTCCTCGGTGAGTGTCTGGGGCTCATTCACGCCGGCACATTTTTCCCGGAACTGAAGCGGGCGCCGGCCTGGCGGGAACGGGGATTCGCCCTCTTCTGGAAAGAACTGGTGCGTCAGGTGCACCCCGACGGGGTGATCAAGGAACAGAGTACCGGCTATCAGCGTTATCTATATGATTATGGAACGCTTGCGATTATCGCCGCCGCCGCGGCCGGAGAGAGCGTCCCCGCGGCTGCACTGCAGCGGCTGGAGCGGATGGCCGATTTCACCGCCGCCCTCATCGATGAGGCGGGCTCTCTGCCGCAGATCGGTGACGGGGATGACGGCCAGGCCCTGCTCCTGGATCCTGCCCGCGCCGGCGGCCGGACGACAGCGGGCGGGGAGAGCGCCTCGCCCTGGCGCGATCTGCTCGGCTCGGCCGCACTGCGTTTCGGACGCGCCGATTTCAAAGCCCTCTCCGCCGGCTTTTCGCCCGCCCTTTTCTGGCTGCACGGAGCGGCGGCCGCGGATGCGTTCGGCCGCATCCCGGCGCAGACCGGGCCGAGGCCGGCCCTGCGCCTCTTTCCCGATGGCGGCTATGCGGTGCTGCGCAGCGAGTGTGAGGCCGTCCGTTCAACCGGACTTTTCGATGCCGGCCCGCTCGGCCTGGACGCCATGGCCGCGCACGGCCATGCGGATGCCCTGAGTTTTACGCTCACCGCCGCCGGTGAGCCCCTGCTCATCGACAGCGGCACCTATCAGTACCGCGGCGAGGAGAGCTGGCGCCGCTATTTCCGCGGCACCGCCGCCCACAATACCGTGCGCGTCGCGGGCAGGGACCAGTCCGGGATTCTCGGTCCCTTCCAGTGGGGCCACCGGGCGGAAGCGCGCCTGCTGACGCCCGGCGAGGCCGGGGGGAGGGTCTCTGTTGCCGGCGAACACGACGGCTTCCGGCGGCTGGGCGTCCTGCACCGCCGCCGCGTGGCGGTGGAGAAGGGGCTCTGGGTGATCGAGGATGAGCTGGCGGGCAGCGGACGGATGTTGGTGGAGTTGTTCTGGCATCTCGCTCCCTGTCAATGGACGATGCCGGCGCCTGACCGCGTTGAGGCCCGCTTCGAACGCTGCCATCTCTCCATCCGCCTATCGGGGCCGGCTTCACTGCAGCTGCAGGTGGTCGAGGGGGCTATGGAGCCCATTCAGGGGTGGTTTTCGCCCCGTTTTGGGGTCAAGAAAGCCAATCCTGTGCTCTGCATCAACACAGATGAAGCCCTGCCTGTGCATATTAAGAGTGAATTCCGGATTGAGCCCGCTGCTGGGCGCTCGATCCCGGCGGGAGATGAACACGTATGAGAGAAAAGTTGAAGAGTTGGGCCGGCGCAGGCTTGTCCGGATCGGCCATCGCATTGGCTTATCTCAATCTTGCGGCCTACTTTACGCTGCCCGGCAAACCGGCAGTCTGGATCGTGGCGGTGTGCGCTGCGGCAGGCCTGGCGGGTGCGCTGCTGATGCGCCGGCTGGATGAACGGCCGGAGGTGGCGGCGGATGCGTTCCGGCCGGCCGAACCGGGCCAGCCCGGGATACTGGAGCAGGGCCAACCCTGGCAGGTGGACCGGCTTTTCCTCTTCAATACCCTGCACAATGCCGCAGCCC
>Ga0209606_1002145_pt1 | contig 22622 bp, 27 predicted proteins | sample AD_UKC057_MetaG_FD_184412 | JGI IMG/M metagenome (GOLD analysis project Ga0209606, IMG submission 184412) | Active sludge microbial communities of municipal wastewater-treating anaerobic digesters from USA - AD_UKC057_MetaG (SPAdes) (version 2) | ecosystem: Engineered > Bioreactor > Anaerobic >...
GTCGATGCCCAACAGGCGGGCAAGCTGCTCGACCGTCAGGGCGGCGGGGTTGGCGGCCTGATTCTCCGCCGGCGCCGCCGTGTTGGCCGCACCGGGGCTGGAATTCATCGAGGAATCTTCAGCACCTGTCATAACTCGCGCTCCACTCGCGACATGCGTCGCAGACTAATTCGCATGTAAATCCTTCAATTCCCTTGGCTTACACGCCGCAAATTGCCCTTATGTGTTCATGGCAACCACGGAGAAAACCATGAACGGCAAGACGAACAAGAGAACGATCGCCGCCCACCTGCGGCGGATGGACCTGGCGATCCGCAACTGGCAGCTCGAAGGCGAGAAAGCCGCCCGGCGCGGCGACGCGGACCTGGCCGGGACGTACGCCCGGGACGCCGAAGACCTTCAGGCGATCCGCGACGCCTACGCCCGCGGCGAACTCGATTCGGCCCGCGGCATGATCGACAGCCTCGACACCATCGTCCGCGACCAGATCCCGATGCAGCTCTACTACCACCTGTTCCCCAACCGCTGAAAGGACCCGGCGACATGAGCCAGAAGAAGACACGAACGAGACAGGCCCCGCGGCAAGAGGTAGTCGCCGCCCTGCAGGCCGGCTACGAGCTGGCCACCTGCCAGCGCAACGATGGCGACGACGTGGCGGCGATGATCCGCCGGACCCTTCGCCAGTTCGGCGTGCAGCCCCGGCTGCACGAAACCCGGTAGACCGACGGAGAGAACCATGAACGAACACGAGATGGAAGACCTGCTCGCCAACCTGCTCCAGAACGAGGACGAGGCCCCGGACGTCCGGCGGGTCACGACGTTCGAGGAGGCCGGCATCCTGACCTACAACCGCGGGCTCATCGTCCGCACCGAAGACGGCAGCGAGTTCCAGATCACCATCGTCCGCAGCAGATAGAGGAGAACGACCATGACGAAGCAGAAGAAGAACAGGACGTACGAGGCGAAGGTCGGCGGCAAGACGGTCCGCTGCACCGTGCCGGAGAATGACGAGGCCGACCTCTTCGCCGCCATGCAGGAGCAGATGAGCCCGCACGCGGTCGCGGCCATCGTTGCGTATCTCCAGCCCGCCCGAACGAACAACAGCGACGTGGACCGGCAGGTCCACTGGTTTGCCGAGCAGCTCGTACATCTGCTCGGAGGTCACGAACACCAGAACCGGCTCGCGGAAGAGCTGGGGCTTTGATAACCCGCCCGGCCGCGAGCCGGGCACAACCGAAAGGAACGCATCATGAAGAAGAACGAGATCGAGATCGGCAAGGCCTACCGGGTCAAGGTCGGCAGCAACATCTGCGACGTGCGGATCACCGGCGAGAACCGCCATGGCGGCTGGGACGGCGTGAACACCGCGACCAACCGGGCCGTCCGCATCAAGAGCGCCCAGCGCCTGCGGGGCCTGGCCGAGCCCCGCCCGACCCGGCGCAAGAAGATCGTCTCCCTGGCCGAGTACGAGGCCGAGGCCGCCGCAGAAACCGTCCCGACCGATGAGCCGGCCCCGACGGAAGCAACCGGCGCCGCCGATGGCGCCCCGGCCACGAAGCGCGGCCGCAAGGCCAAGGACGTCGAGGGCAAGCCGAAGAAGGCCAGCGGGCTGGATGCCGCCGTGCAGGTCTTGTCCGAGGCCGGCGAGCCGCTGAGCACCGGCGAGATGGTCAAGCGGATGATCGAGAAGGGCCTGTGGTCCACCGGGGGCAAGACGCCCGCGGCGACCATCTACTCGGCCATCCTCCGCGAGATCAACGTCAAGGGCGACCAGAGCCGGTTCCGCAAGGTCGAGCGCGGTCGGTTCGAACTGGCCAGATAGCGCATCGCAACCCCTGCCCAAACAGCCGCCCCGGACCGCCTTTCCGGGGCGGTTTTTTGTTCCCATGTCGCCCCATTCTCTACAACTTAACATGTTGAAATTTAAGCATTTATGTCTCAGATTTCCCTTTGGGTGTTCGCAGGAATGTGGCTGAATGTGTCCATGGCAAACGAAAGGACAACGACCACGATGAACGCCAACGAAAACAGCTTCGGAGTAGAGATCGAGACCATCGCCCCCGACAGCGCCATCCGCCAGCACGGCCTGCGGATCGGCGGTTACCACCGCGGCATCCAGGTGCCGTACCTGCCCGCCGGCTGGAAGGCCGAACGAGACGGATCGATTCGGGCCCACGGCGGCTGGCACTCCTGCGAGATCGTCAGCCCGGTCCTTCGCGGCCCGGAGGGCCTGGCCCAGGTCGCCGAGGTCCTGCGAATCCTGGAAGAGAAGGGCCACCGGGTCAACGCCTCCTGCGGCGTGCACGTCCACATCGGCTGGAAGCGAGACCTGCCCGCCGAGGCCCTGGCCCGGCTGGTGACCATCGTCGCCTACTGCGAGCGCGGCCTGTACGCGATCACCGGCACCAAGAGCCGCGAGCGCGGCATCTACTGCGGCGGCGTCCGGAAGTACGGCAACGACAAAGACGCCAAGCCGGTCCTGGACCGCAATCGCTACCACGCCTTGAACCTGACCAACCTCGCCCGCGGCGTCCGCGAGGCGGTGGAGTTCCGGGTCTTCAGCGGCTCGACCAGCGCCACGAAGATCTGCGGCTGGATTCAGGTTTGCCTCGGCCTGATCGAGCGGGCGACCAACGGCAAGCGCAGCGCGAAGTGGTCGCCCGGCCCGCTGAAGGGCGGCTGGAAGAAGGCCGGCGAGGGCGCCAGCGAGGCCGAGCGGCTGATGGGCTACCTCGCGTGGGGCGCCGGGTACGCCCGCATCCACGGCGGCCGGCAGTACGGCTGGATCAGCGACGTGGTTCCGCAGGACGCGGTGAAGAACGAGTTCCGCCGCCTGGCGGCGAAGTACGACGCGATGGCATAAAGCGAAGGAGGGTCGAACATGTGCGGCATCTTCGGATTCATCACCAGCGCGGGCGAAGGCCCCGACATCGCGCGGCTGCGGCGGCTGGCTCTGGTCACCCAGACCCGCGGGGCCCATGCCTTCGGGCTGGCGTGGCTCGATGCGGACGGGGCTATTCAAACCTTCAAGACGCCCGGCGCGGCGTCCGACCACCTCGACGAACTTGAGCGCTGCCGCGACGCGGTGGTGATGGTCGGCCACTGCCGCTACGCCACCCACGGCTCGCCCCGCGACAACCGCAACAACCATCCGCACCCGGCCGGGTCGGGCCAGCTCATCCACAACGGCGTGGTCCACAACCACGACGAGCTCATCCGCCGCCACGGGCTCGCGCCCCAGACCCAGTGCGACAGCGAGGTGCTGGCCCTGCTCATGACGCGCTGCCCCGGCACGATTGCCCAGCGCTCGGCGTGGGTAGCCGCCCAGGCGATGGGCGACCTTGCCCTGCTGGGTATCTGGCGCAGGCCCGCTCGCCTGCTGGTGTCGCGCCGGGGCAGGCCGCTCCACTTCGGCCAGAGCGACCACGGGTTCTACTTCGCCAGCCTCGCGTCCGGCCTGCCCGGCCAGGTCAAGCAGGTGGTCGACCACAGCACCCGCGTGCTGGTCTACACCGGCCGCAGGCTGCGGCTGGAGAGCAAACCCATCCGTCTGTAGGCGCACCATCACGCCATCACCTCGGTGGCTTCGATATCCACCATCCACGGCTCGATGTGGAAGACCACCTTGTCGGCGGCGCGGGCAATGTCCAACTCGGCCGCGATGCCCTCGCTATCGCGCCAGCCCGGCAAGGTGAGGACGGCGACCGACTCGCACCAGTCCAGGTACGGGCGGTCCACCCGCATCCAGAACCGATGGTCCATCGCGTCCAGCCCGCAGGCGGCCACGGGGTGGCTGTGGACGATGGGGCTGAATACCATCAGCCCCGCCTTCAGCATCGCCGCCGTCGCCCGGCAGGCGGCGTCGAACCGCCACTGCCGGACGGCGGGGTCGTTGTGGGAGTACGGCGAACAGAGGTACACCATGCCCGTCGTCATTGCATGTTCTCCTCGCGGGGCTTCATGGGGATGGGCGACGTGCCGGTGCGCTCCAGCACGGCCGGCACGCCCGTGAACCGCTGGAAGCGGTCGCAGATGAGGTCTACGTACAAGGGATCAAGCTCCATCAGATATCCCCGCCGTCCCGTCTGCTGGCAGGCCAGCAGCGTCGAGCCACTGCCCCCGAAGAGGTCCAGGACGTTCTCGCCCCGTAGCGAAGAATTCCTGATCGCCCGCGCCGCGAGTTCCACAGGCTTAGAAGTCAAATGCTCCATCTTCTGCGGCGGAATCTTCTTGACCTGCCAGAGGTCCGTCTCGTTGTTAGGTCCATAGAACTGGTGCGCCGCGCCCTCCTTCCACCCGTAGTACGCCATCTCCGTTGCTCCGAGATAATCTTTGCGCGTTAGCACAGGGTGACACTTATTCCAGACGATCATTTGGCTGAAGTAGAGCCCCGCCGCCCGCAGCGCTTCAGGGTAATTGAAGATGTTCGAGTAGCCTCCCCACAGGTAAAACGCCCGGCCCGGCTGGAGCACCCGCCCGATGTTGCCGAACCAGGAGTGCAGCATCGCTTCGAAGGCCTCCTCGGAGAGGAAGTCGTTCATCAGCGGCCGGTCCTTGGCGCGGAGCTTCTTGTGCGTCGCCTGGGGCACCCCGTTGCGGTCCACGTCCGACTGCTGGTGATGGGTCAGCCCTCTCTTCTTGCGCCCGCCGCCTTCGGTGGCCGTGGCGCCTCCGAAGCTGGATAGCCCGGCGGCGATGGCGTTGTTGCTGCGTGGCTCGACCTTCACCCCATAGGGAGGATCGCTGTTGACAAGATGGACCGGAGCGCCGTCCAGCAGACGGTCCAAATCCTCCACCAACCCGCTGTCGCCGCACAGGAGGCGATGCTCGCCCAGAATCCACAAGTCACCCCTTTTGCTGACGGCCTCGTCAGGCGGCGCCGGCACATCGTCCGGGTCGGTCAGCCCCTCCTGGACGTCCCCGTCCAGCAGCTTGGACAGTTCCTCCGCCGAAAACCCGAACTGGGACATGTCCCAATCCGCCGCCTGGAGATCGGCGATCTGGATCGGCAGCAGGTCCATGTTCCACTCGGCCAACTCCGCAGTCTTGTTGTCGCTGATCCGATAGGCCTTCACCTGCTCGGCCGTCAGGTCCTTGGCCACGTGGACGGGAACCTTGGCCAGGCCAAGCCGCCTGGCCGCCTTCCAGCGGGTGTGCCCGCAGATGATGACCATCCCCTCGTCCACCACGATCGGCTGGCGGAACCCGAACTGCCGCAGCGACGCCGCCACGGCCTCCACGGCCTGGTCGTTGATGCGGGGGTTGGTCTCGAACGGCTTCACTTCGTCGACGCTCACGAGCTTTACATCCATGTCCATTTCTCCTTCACAAAGGCGACGTTCACCGTCGCAACAAACAAACAGATTCTTCCGTGCCGTTCCCGCCGCGGTAAGCAAGATGTAAGTCGTTGTAAGGAACCATTTTATATAAACATGCGTGCAGCATGCATGTTTACGTAAGTCTTTATTTCTCGTAGTCCGACTCACGGCTCGCTCCCCTCGGAGATGTTCGATCCTGGGCCAACGTGGGCGGTTTGGGGGCCGTTCAGTCGGCGTACTTGCCTTCCGTCCGCTCGGCCAGCCACCGCTCGAGGTCGGCGACGCGATATCGCACCGCCCGGCCCACCGTCACTGCCGGAAGGGAATAGCGGCGGGTGCATTGCCACACGGCGAGCGTCTGCGGCGTGACGCCGAGGTACTCTGCGGCTTTCTGACGGGTCAACAGCGTCTGCGGATGGTGTTGGCCCTTCGGCGCGGTCTGTGTCGACGTCGCTGCCTTGAGCCGTTCCGCTGCTTCCTGCAGCCGAAGCACCAGCACCTTCTCGTGCGCTTGTCGGAACCGGTCGAGCGCCTGGACCAGATCCTGGAGCGCCTGTTTCTCTTCCTACTCCAGTGGGTTCATGAGAATCGCCTCTGGGCGCCAGGTTGTCCGACCGCCAGACGAAGACACTCTTGCTGATGGCGGGCCCGTCGTACCCGGCACAATAGTGCCAGGCGTCGGTCGTCGGGTGGTACGCTCGCTCGCCCGTGCCCCACGTGATCAGTGTCCCGCCGATGCCCGCGGCGCAGAAGCACACGCCGTCCTGGCGATAGAAGTTGCAGCAGTCGATGCACCGGCAATGGCGCAGGATTGTGACGCTTGCGGGGGGCGGCGGGGGGGCCGGTTTGCGGGACTGCGATTCTTGCGAGTCAGTTTCAGCCACCGGTATATATATTTCATTCCCCTGTTCTCTCGCGTAAGGGGTTGTTTTCTGACTTGCAGACTTGCTGAGTCGCAGCGGGTGGGTGGCGGGATCAGGCATTGTGCAGCCTCCAGACCGCCCCGGCGCGGTTGTACTCGTGCTGATTGAAGTCCAGATAGACGCCGTCGAAGACCCTGCGGCGGAAGCACTTGATCTTGTTCGACACCTGCCGGGCGGTCGGGGCTTTGCCGGCAGGGCAGCCAACCAGGGTTTCCAAGGCGGCCCGCATCGTCTTGGCCAGCGGGTCCTGCGGAAAGAATTGGCCCTGTGCGGGGTAGAGGGTGTTCAGCATGTCCGTCACGACCACGCCGGCCCCGTTGGGCGCGTACGTCTTCCATGCGGCGATCAACTGCCCCAGCACGTCGGCTGTCGTGTCGGAGGACTCCGCCAGCTTGATTCGCGTCAGGCACGGGTCCGGCAGACCCAGCCACACGACCGCCTGCCGCACCAAGGCGGACCAGCCCTCGAAGCTGCCGTATGGCGTCAGGTCCTGTACGGGCTGACCGGCGCGGCAATATGCGGAGAGGACCGTCAGGGCCGCCGACAGGAGCCGAGGCCGGTTCTCGGCGATCCAAGCCGATAGGTTCGGGTGCTTGAAGCCTGTCCTCTCCTCGGGCCGCTCCTCCAGAACGTCCAAGCGAACGTGGATGACGCGCCGAGCCGTGTCGGCGGCGACGGAGACGTTGTTGCCCGTGGCGTACCAGCACGGCAGCAGGGGCAGGTCCATCTCCTGGCTCTTGCCCAGGACGCGGTCCTTCCACCGGGTGCTGGTCAAGGCGCGGTCGAGGGCGTCGTTGCCGAACGCGCCTTCGAGGTTGTCCAGGAGGATCATGCGGTCGCCGGCGATGGCGATGGCGGTGATGCGCTTGCGCATCTCGTCGGAGTCGTGGGCATAGCTGCTGACGGGCATCTCGCGGCCCAGGACGATCAGGCCGATGGTCTGGGCGAGCAGCCCCTTGCCCGCGCCTCGGACGTTGGCGTCGATCAGGAAGAGGGGCGACGGCCCCTCGTAGGCGAACCTGGCCAGCGGCGTGAGCAGGCCGGCCAGCCAGGCCGAGCGGTGCTCGTCGGACTCGAACTTGAAATCGCAGACCACCTCGAGCAGCTGGTCCAGGGCGACCAGCGCGTCGTCGATGGTCACTTCCGGATGCACGGGCGGGAACGAGACGTTCGACTCGAACAGCACCCCGGTCGCGGCGTCGAAGCCGGGCGTCTGCCAGACCGAGCCGTCCGGCCGGAGGATGGGCGTGTCGGAGACGCCTTGCAGGGCTCGCATGCCGGGCCAGTCGCCGCGGGCGTCGACGGCCGACACCAGCCAGGGCGTCGGGTGGGCCGGCACCTCTTCCTTCTTCCTGTTGAGCTTCGTGAACGAGGCGTAGCGGGTCATCCGCTCCCTCAGATTGGCCACCGGGATCGCCTGGATGGTCGCCGACCCGCTGCAGCGGCGGATGACGTCGTCCCTGGGCTGGGTCTCGCGGAGCACGCGGACCAGGATGTTGCCGCGCTGGTACAGGTCGGGATCCTCGCACAGCGCCTCGATGGTCTCGCAGACGACCCTGTGCTCCTGGGTGTCGATCAGGATGCTGGGGCGCGCTCGCCGGGCATGGTCGGCCGGAGCGGACTCCACCAACGCCAGAAGCTGATCCGCCGTGCCGCCCGCCTGCAGCCAGTCGCTTACGTCCTTGCTCTCCCCGGGCAACTCGATGATCTTGATCTCCGCAGCTTTGCCCCGGAGCCTGGTGGCAACGTCCTGCGCGTGGGCCCGGCCAGGAGTGTCCTTGTCGCCAAGGACGGCCACGCGGCGGCCGTGGAGGGCCAGATCGTCGGCGAGTTTGTTCCACTTGCCGGCGCCGCCGGGGTTGGTCGTGGCAACCAGCCCCAGGCGAGCCAGGTTGTCGGCGTCTTTTTCGCCCTCCACTTGGAAGACCCATTCCGATACGTCTGCGGCGAGCAGCTCGGGCAGCCGGTACAGGACGCGAGGGGTGTTGCCCAGCTTCCAGGTCCAGCCGCCCTTGCCGTCGGGGCGGCGCTGTCGGAAGTCCTTCGGGTCGAACCGCACGACCTGGAACAGGAGTGTTCCCCCTTCATCGCGGTAGTCGTAGGTCGAGACGATCCGGCCCCTGGGCGAGTCGTCCGATCCCGACCTGGCCGGGCTGACCGGCAATGGGTACAGGTCGGAGAACTTCAGCCCCATCGCCTTGAGCACTTCGAGCGTGGGACAGCCGGCCTTGCAGTCGATGAGCACGCGGCCGTCATCGCCCTGCCCGATGGACAGGCTGGCGTGGCGGTCATCGTGCGCGGGACAGCTCGCCTGCCACTGTCTTGGACCCGTTCGCCTGGCCCGCTGGACCCGGTCGAGAATGGTCTGGAGAGGGTCGGCAGACAAGGTCATTCCCAGCCTCGCGACGCCGAGTTGTCATCACACACGCTGTCGGCGTTCGATTCCTCGCTGTAGTCATCCTCCAGCGGCAGGTCGACGACGGGCAGGGCCCGGTAGCCCTTGCCCGTTGTCTCCCCGTGCCCGATGCAGCGACGGCAGTACGGGCCATGCGCGTCGCGCCCGCACCCGAGGCAACACTGCAGCTCACCCTTGGAGGGCATCGCGGATCTCCTTCTCCACGTCGTCCACGCTCCGCGCCAGCACGTAGACGCCGTTGCGGCGGCGGATCTCCTGTTCCACGTGCTTCTGCACCGGCGACTGACGGCCGCGCTGCGCTTTGCACTCGACACCGATGAACCGTCCGTTGGGCAATAAGCCTGTAATATCCGGCCAGCCGGCGGGCACGGCGTCGCCGCCGAACGAGCCCGCACGATAAGCGGCCCCGGCGTCGGTGACCGCGACCAGGCAGCCGGTGACGCGGAGATACCGCAGGATGGCCCTCTGCACGGACCGTTCGGGCTTGCCGCGGGTCCGTCGCGGCGCAAATACGTCACTGGATCGCAAGCTCACTTCTCGTCCTCCGCGTATTTCCAACCGGCCTCCCAACAGGCCGCCATCTCGCTGCCGGGCGGGTGTGGGTTGCCGGGACGGTTGTGTTTTTGGGCCCGAGTGCCCTGGTAGAAGGCATACCATCGCCTTCCTTCGCGGGCGGTCTGCTGGGCTTGAATCAGGCGTTTGCGGCGGTGATTCACGGGGTCAGTCCTCGTCCGATGGCGGGGGCAGCCAGTTGAAGTAGCCTCGCTGCTCCATTTGCCGGGCATACAGTGCCACTCGCCGCTCGATCTCCACCTGCGTCTGCGGGCTGCGCTCGGCGACGACGGTGCGATCATTGGTCCCGCGGTCGGGCCGGCGGGCGCGGGTCGGCACGGCGTCGATCGGCTCTTCCTCTTCGTCCCAGTCCATGTCACTGCACTCCATCCGACCGGCCGAGCCGAGCGGGGCTTCCGTGCCCCGCCCGGCCCGGCGGCGGAGACAGCCCTCGATCAGAAGGGGAGGATCTTGCCCGGCGCCTCGGCCAGCATGACGGCCCACTCGTGGGGCGCGAGCTGGTCGGGCTGCTTGTGGGGGAAGAGCTCAGCCAGGATGCCGAACCACTGCTGCTGCATGTCCTGGTCGTTGCCGCCCGGCTTGGAGGTGTACTCCTTTACGAACGCGCCCCAGGCCTCCTCCATGGTGGCCTGCTGGGTCGTCGCGGCCGGGGCCGACGGCGCCGGGGCCTTCGGAGGCTGCGGCTTCGGGGCCGCCGCGGGGGGTTTGCCGGTGGGCTTGGGCGCGGGGGCGGGCGTGCCGCCGGCCAGGGCGCGGAACTTCGAGCCCAGGCGGTTGCCGACCGTGCGGCGCATCTGGTCGTCGGCGCGGGGGATGGTTCCGCCGCGGCTGCCGTAGGGGTTGAGGAACTGCACCTTCAGCGACACCGAGCCGTTGTACTCCTCGGCCGCCAGCTTCACCTGAACCGGGTGCTGCGAGAGCGACTCGGCGTTGTCCTGAAGCCAGAACGGATCGCGGCCGTCCCAGCCCAGCGCCGCCTTCAGCGACTCGATGGTCTTCTCGTTCAGCGAGTGATCCTTCTTCTCCAGGACGTGGTAGCCGGTGATCTCCAGGCTCTCGCCGGAGCAGTCCTGCCACTCGCCGGGCGCGGCCTCCTCGAACAGCCGGTAACGGATCACGACCTGGAGCAGCTTGTTCTGCTGGGTCTCGCCCAGCCCGATCTCCACGGGGTACGCGTGGAACAGCCCTTCACGATTGGCAAGCATTGCGGTCTCCTGTGTCAGTTGATGATCTTGGACCAGACGGTGGGATCGTTCTTGTCGACTACCATTGCCGTGTCGCACGTTCTGGATTTGGCCACAAAGTGCGGCAACTCGGTGGGATAGAGCGTCCTGGTTCCGCCTCCGGATGCTTTGCCCACCTTCGCCCGGTCCTCCTTCTGCACATCCAGGTCGAAGGCCAGGAAGAGCAAACTGTCGCACCACTCGCGAACGCGCAGGCGGATGCTGTTCTTTCCGCTGGCTGGAGCCTGTAGACGGGGCTCGTACCGCAGGAAGTCAGTCCCGGCGGGGTTCGGGCATGGGCTCACGCAGTCATGGCAGACCAAAATCACATTTCGGCCTGCCCGAAGATGGCGATCCAGGTCCCCCAGCAAGGCCAGGAACGTGTCGTAGATGTGGCCGTATCCTTTGCCGTACGGGTAGTCCTCGATGCGGCTGGCCTTCTTCCCGGCCTCCATCGGGACATTCTCCAGCACCCAGGCCGCGCACAGTTCCTCTGCGCGGGTGACGGAATCCAGGACGACGGTGCGGATCTGGTCCCAGCCATCGGAGTTAAGGGCGTCGCGAAGGTCCTGCCAGGTTTCGATCCCGCTGACCACGCGGATGTCGGCGTCGGCAGGCAACTGGGGGCGCAGGACGCTCAGGGATCGCTCCAGGTCCAGCACGCCGACGGGGCCGGGGGCGTTGCAGGCCAGGGTGGTCTTGCCGCACCCGCCGCAGCCGTACAGCACGGCGCTCTGGCCGCGGGGCGGGATCGGCCCGAAGGTCACCTGGCGGCGGGCCGGGGCCTGGGGTTTGGGGGGCGCTGGTTGCGCCGGCGGCTGCGTCGCGAGCGACTGTTGCGGGGGCCTGGGGGCGGGCCGTGTTGTCGGTGCTGTCGTCATGTCACTGTCTCCTGAAAAGTCCGCGGGGTTAGTTGGATTGACTCGAGGGGAGAGGGAAGAGCTCGTTGGTGACCGCGTAGAGCTTCGCGAGCGTCTCGCCGGTCAGGTGTGCCTTCAGCGCCCGCTCGGTCTTGCCGTACTGTTCGCGGACGACGGCCAGGGAGTTGCGGCCCTTCTCGGACTGCACCAGGTAGTCGCGCAGCATGATGATCGGCTCGTCGCCGGGGCCGGTGGCCAGACCCGTTCGAAGCACCATGCAAAAGTGGATCAGCCTGGCGTGGTCGACGCTGTAGTAGGCGCGGGCGATGACGCCGCGGGTGACGGCCGTGCCGACGCCCCGCGCCCGCTCGGTCATCGTGAGGTGTTCAAGGGCAAAACGGATCGCGCCCATGTGGCAGGCGAGCAGGTCTGCCTCCTCGCCGTAGGACAGCCGCTGGTGCGGGTCCAGGCCGCGAACCATGCACCGCAACACCGACAGGTGCTTGCGGTCGATGCTGCGGCCGAACCGGTCGCTGAGGCTCATCCGATCGGCGGCGCTGCGGAGCAGCCCGCCGTCCAGGTACTCCACGTTCTCGGCCGGCTCGTTGAAGAACACCCGGATGGTCACCGGCACGTCGGCCATCACGATGGCCCACAGACGGTGCTGGCCGTCCAGCAGGACGCCGCCGGGGCTGAAGGCGATGCCCTGGTGGGTCAGCCGCCAGCGCCCGGCCGTGATCTCCCGGGCCAGACGCTCGACGTGCCCCTGATTGAGCGGTCGGTTGTGCGTGTTGCCCTCCAGCCAGCGGGCCGCCATCGAGGGCGTGACTTCCATGATGCTGCAGTACGGTTCGTGTTCACTGATCACTTGCTGTCTCCTGTATTGGCTGCGTGCAAATGGCCGGCGATCCGCTCGACCAGAGCGGTCAGCCACGGTGTGTCAAAGAGTTCGATGAGGGTGTTGGCCGCCAGCAGCGGGTTCTGGCGCGGCAGCGAAAGCGGCACCATGGGCGGCGGCGCCTCACTGAGGCCCAGTACGGGCCTGAAGGGGGTCTTGGCGGGCGGGTCCGCCTTGGCCCCGGTCCTGGTCGTCGCCTTGCCGATGCGTGCGACGTTCTGCTTGTAGGTCTTGCCCTTGCGGGTAACGGTGCGCATCTTCGCACTGTGCGAAGATGTCCGGCGGACGTGTTTACCGAGGCTGCGGACGTAGGACTCCGAACACGCGCACCGGCGGGCGATTTCCGCGTTGCTCCATTGCGACCATTCCTCGTCGGCCAGCAGCAGCAGAACGGCGCGGCGAAGATCCCCGGCCGTGCGCTGCACGCCGTGCGCAGTATTCGCGCTCACGGAGAACAGGACCGCGTCCCGCAACGTGCCCTGTCGCACGTCGGCGGCGATCCGTGCCATGCCGGCTTTCCGGGCGGCGCGGACGCGATGGAAACCGTCGGCCAGCCAGTGGTCGGTGCCGTCGAAGTAAACTGCCACCGGGGGGAACTCGGCGCCGGCAGCCATGGCCGCGGCGTACTGGGCGACGATCTTGTCGGATATCCTCGCCCGGGGCTGGGTGCCGCCGTCCATGCGGAGCATGTCGATGGTCAGGGCTTCCACGGGCTCAGGCTCCTTTCAGGTGTCGGTGGATACGAACATGGTGTTGACGGCACAGCCATCGCACTTCCAACGGCCTTGAGTAGTCAGGGTGATGTGCTTCGAGATGACTGTTCGATCCACAGATCTCGCAGGGCTGCGACTGTAATTGTCCGGCCCGAACCGCCTCCGCAACGGCATATCGAGCGAGGATTCTGTCGGGATGACGCTGACGCCGCCGGGCCGCAATGGCCCTGACCCTGCCTGGGTTTCTCCGCTTCCATTCTTCTATGCGGCGGTCTTCCTGTGCCTTGTGGGTCAGGTAGTAATTCCTCCGTCGAGCGATGTTCGACGGGCGGTTATTGCGATACTCGGCCTTCTGACAGGCTCTGCATATGTTCTGATGGCCATCTCGATTCCTCAGGTGCCTGTTGAACTCTGAAAGTTGTTTGACCTGTTGACATGTGCAACACCGCTTCATCTGGCTTCCTCCTCCAGCTCAGGATGGACAGAAGCCAGGATCTGGAAGCCCGCGGGAGGGCAGGCCGGATCGACTGGCATGCCGTTGAGGCAGACGTCGGCGTATTCGCACTGGCCGCAGGTGAGCTTGCTGATGTTGCGGAACCAGGCGAGCGACGGGTCGGCCAGACGGTTCGCGCGCTTCCGCAGGTCCAGCAGGTGGCGCGACAACTGCCACGTCTCGGCCTGGAAGCGAGCCAGGTCGTCCTCGAGACGCGGGATCTCCCGGCGCTGGTAGTAGTAGTCCGGGCGCTGCCCGATGTCGTCCAGCAGACGCTGGCCATACTGCTCCGGCGTCTCCTTCTGGCGGAGGCGAATGGTGGGCTTGCGGGTCACGTCGTACAGCACGCCGGCCACGTCATAGCCTTTGGCCCGGGCGGCCAGGACGTACAGGCTGATCTGCCCGTCATACCGAAGCCGCCGCCAGTAATCGGCGTCCGGCGAGATGTCCTCGCCGCTGGTCTTGTACTCCATGTCCAGCAGCCGGCCGTCGCTCAGGCGGACGATGCCATCCCACTTGCCCGCCAGCTTGAACCGGCGGCTGGCGTGGCCGGTGGAGGGGTTGCGCAGCGGGAACCCGAACGCCTGTTCGACGGAGGCGAACGTGAGGTTGTCGTTGCCGTACCGCCAGAAGTAGCCCGTGAGCAGGGCCCGGAGGGTCTCGCGTTCCACGGCCCACTCCACCGGGTCCGCCCACTCGGGCACGACGGCGTACTCGGCCAGCACTGTTTCCAGGATGCCGGCGACGTGCTGGCCGAACAGCCCCCGCCACAGCTCCAGGCCCTTGTGATAGCCCGCGCCAAAACGCAGGGGCTGGGCCTTGCGGACCCTGGTCAGACCCAGTTCGTACCGCATCCAGTACAGCCGCGGGCACTTCCGCAACGCCGCTTGGCTGGTCGAGGTCAAGAGCGTTGCCCGCGAGGATTTCATTCCTGGATCTCCACGCGGCGAACGTCGAAGCCGCCCAGCACCCGGCTGTGATCGATGAAGGAAGTGAAGATGGCGGCGATGATCAGCCCGACGACGGTGGATGCGTCCAGGACGAGCACGTCGATGGACTCGTCCACCCAGAACCGCGCGTCCATGCGGACGCGGGCGCGACCGAAGATTCCTCCGGCCGCCAAGGCGGCCAGCCTCAGCAGGTCCTGCGCATCGGCCAGGTCGGCCTTGCTGGCGAACTGATAACGGTATCCTGAGCTTTGCATGTGTTCCCTTTCCATTCCGGTGCTGGTTACATATGCGAGCTTTTTGAAATCTGTCCGGGCGCCGACGGATTTTCCGCGAGACCTGCCTCCGTCAGCCGCTCGCGGATGGCATCGGCGGCCTTGCGGAGCTGGCGGCGGGAGATCCCGAGGCTTCGGGCGAGGGCGGCGTCCGGCAGGTCGCCGAGCCGGGAGGCAACCTTACGCTGGAGCGGCGTCAGAGCCGCATACACCGGCGCCAGGTCCTCCGACAATTCCACCTGGCGCAGGGGGTCGTTCACTTCTCCGCCACAGCGCAGGCGCAGGTGGTCCTCCCGGACGATCTGGGACAGCGCCAGCCTTCTGCCGCCACGCCCACTGTCCGCGCGGGCGGTTTCCAGGCTCAGCGCCGGGCATCCCGCCCCTCGGGTCGGGCAGGTTCGCTCGCGCACGATCATGGCGGCGGCGGACCTGACCACGCGGTCGATGAACGTGCGGGCGCTGCTGCGGGACGGGTCGAACTTGGACGCCTGCCTGAGGACGCGGACGGTCAGTTCCTGTTCGAGGTCCTCTCGATCACAGCGGCTGAATCCTCGCTTGCGACACAACTGGCGGGCCTTGAGGGAAAGGAGCTTGCGGACGTACGGCGTGGTGAGTTCGGCGTGCACCAGGTGGGAACCCATGGTCGTCTCCGAGACCGGAGACGGAAGGGTCGGTGCCGCTCAAAGCGCGCAGACCGCCTGCGCCACCCGCGCAAAAAAGGGAGGGTGTTGGATATCGCTTTGGCGACACCCAACACCCTCCGCTCTCTGCGGTCAGTATGTTGGCCTGTCTGCTAGTTCAAACTATCTACGGCGAGACGCCCGGCGGCCCTGTGGACCGCCGGCCCGTCGAAGAGCATCACTCGATCAGTTCACAAGGCAGCCCGTCACGAACGTCGATCGTGATGACCCCGTTCTCGATCTTGTCAATCTGGTGGAACAGGTTCACGATCTGCTCCTTCAAGAGGTAATCGCCGGCCGGCGCGGGGCTGGGCCGATACACGGGCCCGCTGAGCTTGCGACGGCGCCTGACCTTCGGCGCCGGCTTGATCACCGGCTCCTTGTTGACGATCACGAGGTTCTTGATCTGGGCGAACCCGGCCTCACGCATGGCGTCCACGAGCCAGCGGCGAGCCGGCGTGAGCTGAGACTTCCACACGCGCCGTTCCTGTCGGTCTTTGGGACGTTCCTCTTCTCGGCACATACAGATTTCCCTTTATGGAAGAAAGCACCAATGATTGTCGTTCATCCTGCGACCGGCTTTGCCGCCCAGAGTCGCCAACCGTGGATCGCCATCAGGAAGAAGATCGCGTCTCTGGCCGCCATCGGCCACATGGAGGCGGCCGCATGCAAGGCGAAGGTCGCGGCGTTGCTGACCAGCCACATCACGAAGCACGCCCGGCGGCGCTTGTTGTTCAGCCACACGCCGACGAAGGCGACAAGGGTGGCGAGCCATCCTGCGAGATCGAAAGGGTCCATGCGCAATCCAACCATCAAGCGGTTCTGGGACGGTTCCGGCAAACGAGGCGCTACTGAGAACGCGGGGGCCGCCTATGGCGGCAAGTGATTCGGCGAGAGTCGATCCATGATGGTCTCTCCCGCAGGCAACCGTTGGCACGTCGTGGTGAGCGGCGTGGTGTCTCTACCTGCAACAGAAGGTTACGGTTGAGTACGGGCAAGTCCCTGGCCCAGTTGTGGGCCTCCAAGCCCACGGGCGGAAAGATAGCATACGGTCGTCCATGTCGTCAAGAAAAATGTTCGGAATGTGTTAGCATTCTTATAATCGACTGAACCGGCGGGGTTTCCTGTCATCTCGTTGCAGGATGTTTTGACATGGGCGCGGACAGATTCCGTCTGGGCTGCATATATAACCCCCGTCCGGAAGCTCGACGAGGAGATCGCATGGGAATACATCAGCAAGATCTGTCTCTCGTCCACGCGATGTTGGACGTGAATGAACTGGCAGGCATACTGAAGTGCTCGCCGAGGACGGTCCGGCGACTGGCCCAGGCTGGAAGAATTCCGCCGCCGTGCCGGCTGGGGACATTGGTCCGGTGGAGCAGTTCCGCCATCGATAGCTGGATAGCATCGGGTTGCCCGAAGCATCGTAAATGACTGAGCAAGAGTAAGTTATCCTGACTGAACCGGAGGATTTGCCTTGATGTGTTGCCGGAAGACTGCCCTCATGTCCCCCCAAGAACGGACTACTTGACGAGGACAAACATGGCAACGCTGTACCGCAAAATCTATCCGGTTCCGATGCCCGAGGGGGCGAGAATTGTCGTACGCCGGGGAAAGCAAGTGGCCCAGTGGACCGACAAGCGAGGTCGGTCCCACGAGGCCCCGCTGGCTGCCGACGGCAAGAAGATCATGCACGAGGCCGGCCCGTGGTACGCCCGCTACCGCGACGCCGACGGCAACGAGAAGCGGGCGTCCACCGGCTGCACCGACGAGCAGGCGGCCGGGCAGGTTCTGGCCGACCTGCTGGCCGAGGTGGAGAAGGTCCGTTCCGGCATCCTGACCCCGGAGGAGGGCCGGGCGGCAAGACAGATAAACCTTCCAATCGCCGAGCACATCGCCGACTACCTCGACTACCTGAAGGCCAAGACGATCCGCGGGCGAAAGATATCCGTCTCCCACCGCTACAACGTGGAGAAGCAGCTCAACCGGCTGGTGAGGGAGTGCGGGCTTGTTAAGATCAGCGACATCACCAAGCAGCGGATGACCAAGTGGCTGAATCAGCAGACGGACGCTGCCGGCAAGGCCCCCCGCACCATCCTGAAGTATCGCAACACGCTCACCGCCTTCTGCAAGTGGGCGGCGCGGGACGGGCGGCTGGTGTCCAACCCGCTGGCGGAACTGCCGGGCGTCGCGATGGACGAAGACCGGCGAAAACGCCGGCCACTTACGGTCGAGGAACTTGGCGCCCTGCTGGATGCGGCGGCAACGCGGCCACTACGGGAGGCCCTGCTGATCCGCCGCGGCGCCCGCAAAGGTCAGCAGGTCGCCAAGGTTCGCCAGTCCGTCCGAGACGAGCTGGTGCGGCTGGGTCGGGAGCGGGCTCTTATCTACAAGACGCTGGTCTACACCGGTCTGCGGAAGGGGGAACTCGCCAGCCTCACCGTGGCCGACCTGTACCTGGACGCAGAGCAGCCCTACGCGAAGCTGGCGGCCAAGAACGCCAAGAGCGGGAAGAGCGCGCATCTGCCGCTCCGGGCCGATCTGGTCGAGGATCTTCGGCGGCACTTGGATGAGAAACTCGCCCAGTACCGGATGCAGACGTTGAAGGATCACCGGACGGAAGTGCCAACGGCCCTGCCGCCGACAATGAAGGCGTTCGACGTGCCTCGCGACCTGGTGAAGATCTTCAACCGCGACCTGGTGGACGCCGGGCTCGCCCGCGAGGTGACGGACCCGGAGACGGGCAAGACCCGCATCGAGAAGTCCGACATCAATGGCCGGACCGTGGACGTCCATAGCCTGCGGCACACGTTCGCGACGCTGCTCAGCAAGGCTGGCGTGGTGCCCCGGATGGCCCAAGAGCTCATGCGGCACAGCGACATCCGGTTGACCATGAACGTCTACACGCATCTCCAACTGGTCGACACGGCGGGGGCGGTAGAGACGTTGCCGACCATTGGCATTCAGCGCCAAGCCGCCGAGCAGCGTGCGACGGGAACGAACGGGCGGTAACTGAGAGGGCCACGGCAGAACCGTCCTCGATTCAACCCGTTGTGGTCGTATTCGAGCATGTCTTCGCGACCACGGAGCGGGGAGTATATCAGAAAGCCGATAGCCAATCGCATGGGAGGGGATTTTTCCTGGAGTTCTTCTTGACAACGATGTCGCCGCAGGTGGATACTCTCCAAAGTCACCGTGTCGAAGCATTGGCGCGGCGGGGAGTGATTATATGTCCAATCGTTACAGGCGTCGTTCGCTGCGGGCGTCACAAGCCGTGCCAGCCGAATCCACTCCGGACAAGATACGCGTTCCGACCTTGGGCGAGGTACTCTTCTTCTCGACGCCGCAGATAGCTCGCCTGCGGATCGAGTTCCTCAACCTGCTGTGCGCTTCAGGGCTTCCCGACACGAGAGACCTGAACATCCACGCCTGCCTCAAGAAATTAGATGAATGGGCGCAGCATGTCAAGCAAGAGACGGAACGGAACCTGCACCGCTTCCAAGATAATGCCAGCGAGTACAGGAACTCGGAAGCCTTCTGGCGGGCGGGCATGATGGTTACCGTGCTCCAGCAGGACTTGGGCGTCCGCTATAACCCCGACTGCATCAACACGGAGAAGTTCAACAGTTCGGGCGAAGGGTTCATTCACGGCATCCTGCGAGGCGAAGGCGGGACCTGTGCCAATCTCCCGATTCTCTATGCGGCCGTTGGGCGGAAACTCGGCTATCCCATATACGTCTGCTGTGCCAAGCGTCACCTCTTCAATCGCTGGGCCACACGGGACGGAAAAGAATGCTTCAACATTGAGGGCAGCGGCAAGGGGTTCAGCAGCCTTCCCGACGACTACTACATGAAGGCGCGGTACACCGTTAATCCCCGCGAGGTCCGCCTCGGCTTCTACCTGCGGAATCTTGACCCTGCAGAAGAGTTAGCCATTTTCATGGCCACGCGCGGCCATTGCCTCCGGGATCGAGGCTTGCTGCTCGACGCCATCGTCGCCTACGCTCACGCCCACAGGCTGGGCCCTTTCCAGCCGCCAATCTTCTACTCCATGATGGAAGCCATCAGGGGGGAGATGCACATTCACGCCGAAGGCAAAGCGCCCAACAGCTACCGCGAATGGGAAGGCTGGGACAAGATCCCCCGTCCCGACAAGAGAATCTTGACGGATGAGTTTGACCGCGTGCTGAAGTCGCCGCCGGTCTTTCGACCGAAAGAAGCAATCGTCATCAAGGGTTTCCGGGAAGGAGAGAATCATGGGATATGATCCGACCGTGGGTGTGTGGCTGCAACGCGATCCTCTGCCGGGAGAAACAAATGGCTATCCAGACGGACAGAATCTATACGAATACGTTTCTTCCAAGCCGACCATCCGCGCCGATCCCTATGGGCTAGCCGGTACTCCTGTCTCTCAGCCCAAGCAACCCACGACACAGCCGGCGAGTTTTGCCGTCAAGACCTTGGGTTCCCAGAAGTACTTCGTGTTGCCCGATGACTACGATCTTATCATCTTAGTTACGTCCAGGATGATTGATCCTTACCTCAAGAATAACCTTAAAACATACGCCGAGACACATCCTAAAACTGAGCTTGCCAAGAAGCAGCCCGCTTCCGTGAAGGACTTAGCAGATATTATCGTGACAAGGTCTAAACAGCTGGCGACGAAACAGGATACAAAAGTCGCGATAAAGGTATTGATCATTGGGCACGGGTCTCCGCAAGCAGGACCGCACATGGACGATCCAAACGACCCATTGCGCGTGCTGCAAATATTCCCATTCCCGGAGACGCCGGGATCTTCATATATCAAGGACTTTCAAAAGGACTACAATACTGCTGATATAAGGATAATCCGCGGCTACACTAGGAATATCACTTTTACAAATTGTGCCGTACGTGATACCTTTTCTGATCCGCTTTGGGAGATCATTGCGGCAGATCTTGGCACGACGATCACGGCCGGAAGTCGCGGAATCCGGACACTGGTTGGGTCCGATGGTATTCTGATCAGGCCACATCTCTTGGAGGGCGACACAAAAGACTATGGCAACTATATCTACACGACAAACGGCGGCGCCCAGAAACAGGCAACGCCTTGACCGGGACAAGCTCTGTCTTCTGGGAATAACCGTATGTCTATGGTGTGTATGCGGCTGTTGCGACTCTCATCAGAAGCAGATGGCCGTGTGGGTTCGAGGACTGGGAAGTTCTGACCCGCGAATAGTATCTGAGTCTGACGAGAAACTTCGCCAAGAAGGAAAGCGTGCTACTGATTACCTAGTTAGAGGATTAACTAGCCAGAACGATCAAGAAGTAATCGGGTGCCTTGTTCTTCTATACGAGCTCAGAGATGCCAAGGCGGTTCCGCATCTCATGCCTTTCGCCGATTACGGAGTTGATGCTGTTCTAACTGCCGACATCCGAATGAGTAAGGGCAAGCTATCCCAGGCTTTCATTGCTCGTGAGATAATTGCCCTTACCTGCAACAAAGAAGTGAAATCATGGGAAGGCTATGGGTACTGCATCGTTACCCCCACAGACGATATGCCGGAGTTCAAAGTGATAGCAGCATACAATGCGCGCATTGCCAGTTGGTATCGTATTTGGAGAGAGAATAGGCTATACCGATCGCGGCCTTAGGTGGGCACATCAGAGCACAGATGTCAGATTATGATGAATGTCGTGGTTCACTTGTTCTTGTGGCGGATTCGGGGGCTGCAGGGATTTTCGTCACTTCATGCAGCCGGCCCAAATGTCCGCCAACTTGTCTTGCGACCTTCTTCAGGGCCGGTCCCATGAACGGATGCGGCGCGTAGGTCACGGTCTTGTATCCGCCCCTCTTCCACCGCCTGGCCTTTCTGCCGAACTCCGCCAGGTGGGGCACTTCGCCGTTGTCACGGAAGCCTGCGCCCCCACAGTCCCTCCGGTCGGCCTGCTCCAGGCCGAATAGGATGTACTTGACGCCGCGCTGGGTGCCCTTAAGAGGGCGACCTGGGTAAGAACCTCTTCACCGACAGCAAGCAGAACGACCCGCACAGCGCCAAGCCGGGCACCGTCAAGCAACAGGAATACTTGTGCCGAAACCGGTGCCACCAGTGCCGAGTTCAGTGCCGCCAGTGCCGAAATCGGTGCCCGACTGTAGGCCATTGGAGTCAATCCCTGTCATCCGCTGGCAACGGTGCTGGAGAATTGTGCAGCCGCAAACCAGGCGGAAACCCGCGAGTTGTCGCGGAAAGTCCGCGATTGTCCGCTCGTGGCAACTCCTGTCAAACAGCCAGCGAAGAGAATCGAACTCTTAACCGCCGCTTTACAAAAGCGGTGCTCTACCGTTGAGCTACGCTGGCGAAGATGGGTGTATTCTACCGCGTGGGCGGCGGGGCGACAAGGCGCCGAGGGAAGCTCTCGGAACCAGGCAGTTCTCCGCGGCGGTGTCGGCCAGGGGGCGGACGGCCCGCGGAGCGGCCGAGGGACGGCGGCATCTTCCGCTCGCTTCAATTGACAATCGGCAACGGACAACTGACAATCTCCGCATGGACCGCTCCCGCGACATTGCCGTGCTCATCCCGTGCCACAACGAGCAGCAGACGATCGGCAAGGTGATCGACGACTTCCGCGTGCAGCTCCCGGCGGCGCGGATCGTGGTGTTCGACAACTGCTGCACCGACGAGACGGCCCGGGTCGCCCGCGAGCACGGGGCCGAGGTCGTCGCCGTGGGGCGGCTGGGCAAGGGGCACGTGGTGGAGGCGATGTTCGAGCACGCCGACGCGGACATCTGCGTGATGGTGGACGGCGACGACACGTACCCGGCCGAGCAGGTGGGGGATCTGATCGCGCCGGTGGCGGCGGGGGAGGCGGACATGGCGGTGGGGGCGCGTCGGGCGGCTGAAGGGGGCGCGTTTCGCCCGCTGCACCGGGCGGGCAATCGGCTGGTCTGCCGGCTGGTCAACGCCGTCAGCGGCTCGCGCCTGAGCGACATCCTCAGCGGCTACCGGGCGTTGAGCCGGCGCGTGCTGGATCGCGTGCCGGTGGTCAGCTCGGGCTTCGAGATCGAGACGGAGATGACGATCCAGACGCTCTATCACCGCATGAGGATCGTGGAGGTGGAGGTGGCCTACCGCCCCCGCCCGGAGGGCAGCCGCAGCAAGCTGCGGACCCTTCGCGACGGCACGCGGGTGGTGTGGAAAATCTTCAGCCTGCTGCGATCGTTCAAGCCGCTGACGTTCTTCGGTTCGCTGGCGCTGGTGCTGCTGGTGGCGGCGGGGTTGTGCCTGGCCGGGCCCGTAGCCCAGTACGTGGGTTCCGG